>Ga0180302_10001025_pt1 | contig 13050 bp, 18 predicted proteins | sample GuaBasSediGuay17_FD_121794 | JGI IMG/M metagenome (GOLD analysis project Ga0180302, IMG submission 121794) | Subseafloor sediment microbial communities from Guaymas Basin, Gulf of California, Mexico - Guay17, Core 4571-4, 12-15 cm | ecosystem: Environmental > Aquatic > Marine > Hydrothermal... | reverse complement strand
GTTCGCTGACTAATACACCGAGTTAAAGATCAGGTGGCGAATATGCTTAGAGGAATATTCAAATTGAATCATAAGATCGTTTTCTTTCTACTAGTATTTAACATTGCCTTTACTGTAAGCGCTTTGACTCCTACAATTCCACAACGTGCCTACTCTCTCGGGGCTTCAGAGATTGAAATAGGTATACTAGGCTTTCTAATTTCAGCTGCCTATACAGTATTCCCATTTGTTTTTAGCATCTTTGTAGACTTAATCGGCAAAATTAGACTAATCCAAGGGGGGCTTATCAGTTACATTATTTTGATAGTGCTCTATTCCATAGTTGATAATGTTCAACGCATGTTAGTTCTCAGATTTCTAGAAGGCGTAATTATAGCAGCAGTATGGCCAACTCTTGATGCACTAGCGCACGATATTTCACAGGAAATGAAATCAGAGAGAGGATTGAGCCTCTTCTCAACGTCTTGGAGTCTCGGCTATGCGTTGGGACCTTTAACACTTGGACAAATGATTGATGCCTATGGGTTTACTATGTCACTCAGTTTACTGCTTATGACGATGTTAATTTCCTTGTTTTTATGTCTCTCTTTAAAATATAAAGAAAAAGCAACAGAGAAAATGAAATTTCGAGAAGTTATTAAGCTAATGGGTACAAAGGACTACTTTTTCCATGTGATACTCCCTGCCTTCGTACTAGGATATGATATTGGAGTCCTCTTTAATGTCTTTCCTGCATATGCTGCTTCTCTTAATATTAGCCCCTCTACTATAGGAGCACTCTTCTTAGCGTTTATGGGAGTCAGAGTTCTATTTTTCGGATTAACAAGTGTACCAAGAAGTATATTAGGACTGATTTCATGGAAATTTACTGGTTTAATTCTCTTGGGTTTTTCATTCTTCTGCCTCTCAGAAGTCTTTGTAGTCGACTTATGGTATCCTATATTCTGTATCATCGGTATAGCAGCATCATTGCTATACTTAGCCTCTTTAAGCTCAGCACTTTCTGTCTCAAGTGTAATTAGAAGTTCATCTGCTGGTGCTTTTGAAACCTCTTGGGGATTCGGCTCAATGACTGGTAGCCTATTAAGTGGTTTTATAGCCAGTCTATTATCCTTCCCTTATGCTTTCCTTCTTAGCGGTATTATCTCGATAATTTCCTCCTTATTCATGTTATTCTATTCACTGAGAGCTAAGAGTTGGCATCGATTACAGCCTTGAATTTTCTAGCTATTTCTATACTCTTACAAACATAGATCACATTTTCCCTTACCTTTATTCGATTGCCACAGTATGGACATATGGTAGTTTTGATACTTGCTTTAACTATTTTGCTCTTTTTGCATTTGTTACAAATTACGACATAGTACATCTTAGTCACCTTAAAAGCTCTATTAACTTAAATGAAAAACTCCTTTAGAACCTTTATATCATCAATAATTCCAATAAGATACAATCAGAAGATAAAGTCCTTTTAACCTTTTGGTGAACTTATTGAGTACCTTTCCCACTAGCTATCTTCTTTAAATAGTAATAAGTCATTATGAGAATAGCATATGGTTCTCCTAATATCCTTATAATGAGTCCTAAAACTCCTCCTGCTACAATTGCTATCAAGTTTATTAAGAATATCAAAATGACTGCTATTCCCTCATTCTCCCACAGTTTCATAATTAAGCTATAGCAAATCAATTGGAGAGACATTACCTAACACTACCAGCACCGGGACACCAGACAGCACAGTCTTAAGTAAACTCCTTAGAAGTCCACCTATCATGGGAATTGCACCTACTAACGCAATCAATATGGCTAATATTAATGAAGCTATAATTAAAGGTCCTAATTTAGGCTTAATTCTATCGACTAGACCCTCTGTAGTAGTTGTACCCTTTTCAATAGCGTCCTTACACATTAAAACCACCATACCCTCTGCTATTATCATTATAACGATGGCTATAAATGAGGAAACAAATGTGACAAACATAGAGTAGGATAAGAGTGACGTATCTCCAAATACTGGAACTTTATATAAGATTTCATAGGGAGGAAGTGAAGGAATTGGTATAGGTCGTTCAAGCATACCAATTGTTGTTAAAATAAATGTTGTAAAAATTCCGATGAACCTTATTACTGAGGCTACTATCACTCCAACTAAGTAAGGGAAGATAATGTTCAAATTATCTTTATATATGTCAAACGTCTTTGAGATTACGCTCGTGTTTTTCAGAACCAATTTAAGCCTTTCGACTAACAACCTCTCTAACTATTAACTGCTGTATAGGGATAAATACCCTTAGTGACTCAGGTCAACTTAATATAAACCCTAACCATGTTAACTCATGTGTTAAAATGACCTCAAGAGATTTAGCCTACTCTATATTTCGCGGTGAGAATTCAAGACCTGGACTTCATATAGAGTCTGATGACAAGGATATAGAGTATAGGATGAGTGACTTTATAAGCTCAAGAGCGAGAATATTGACCTGGGATAGATATTTCATTGATGGTGGACCATTTCATAGACATGCCAGCGAAAGGTTAGCAGCTTGGATTGAAAGAGTAGATCCTCATTTATACGACTGGGAGGCTATATATGATGACTTGATTAACGGAATCGATAGGTTTAAGAAAAAGATGTCTAAATATAAAGAACACTTTACAATATTCAAAGTGCTAGGTCCTACAGAAACAGCCGAGGGCTTCTTTGTTAAGCCTCTAACTTCAATACACTTGAAACAAGGTCAGTTGTCACATAGCTTTGATTTTGGAGTTCTACTGTCTTTGAACTTCAAGAAAGCTATTGAAATTTATGAGAGAATAGCTAAGATCATTATGTTACTGATCGAGTTAGGATGTGAGATAGAGTTCGTTGATGGAGTAAGGATAGCTGATGATGTTGCCACTTACGCTGGTCCTATATACCCTAAAGAATTCATTAAAGAATACTTAAAGTGGCATAAAAAGTTCACAGAGATTATACATAAAGCTGGTAAGCTAGCTATACTACATACAGATGGAGACATAACTAAGTCAGGTTTGCTTGACTTACTCTCTGAGATTTATGATGGAATTCATCCACTTGATATAATGCCGAAATCAACGTTGAAAGATGCTCTAACATGGATTGAGACCATATGTTCGATAAGGTCTAGGCTGAAGAGTGAAATAATATTCTTTACAGGAATTCCCATAGACTTAGTATTTAATAGTAAAGTTGGCGTCCATGAATTAATTCAAGTTGTTAAGAAATTAATAAATTGCCATGGAGCTGAATACCTCGTCGTAGCTACTACTCACAGCCCCTATCCAGGAAGAGATTACAACGAACCAGATCCACTAAGTAAAGTTACAGCAGTAAGAGAATTTGTGCTTGCACATTACCGTAGAAACAGAGAGCCTATGTTATAGGTCAGTACGCCTAAGATTAAAGCGAGGGATAATGTATAAACTATTGATAAGAGGGTCCATTTCCAACTGTTAGTCTCTTTCCTGATTACAGCTATTGTAGCCACACAGGGCTGATATACCATTAATACTGTTAGGAATGTTAAGGCTTGAAGTGGAGTCCAAACATTCTTTAATACTTCTCCTAAGCTTTCCTCCTCAACTCTGTATATCACACTCATTGCAGCAAGAACCTGTTCCTTAGCGAGCAATCCAAAAATCAAGGAAACTATGGCTTTCCAGTCAAGTCCCATAAACTTGCCCAGCGGTTCTAATAGTTTTCCTAACTGAGCACCGAAGCTAGTTTCTACCTCATAAGTTGGGAATGTATATAAGAACCATATCAAAATTACGCTGACAAAAATTAACGTACATGCTCTTTTTATAAATGCCTTTACTCGAACCCATGTTAATAATGCTATATTCTTTATTGAGGGAATATGATACTCTGGCAACTCTATTATGAGTTCTGTAAACTCTCTCTTAACTATGACTTTATCTAGCAAAGCTCCAGTTAAAGCAACTAAGAGTAGACTCAAGGTCACAAGCCATACCATAACTAGTGTCGCTCTAAAGGGTTCAAAGAAGAGATTAACTATGAATACCATCACACCTAATCTGGCTGCACAGGGGACCAATGGATTCACCAATATTGCTATTAACCTATCTCTATGATGTTCTAGCCCTCTAGTAGCCATAATTCCAGGAACGTTACAACCAAATCCCATTAATACGCTAAGAAATGCCTTTCCATGAAGACCAAGTATGTGCATGTACCTATCCATTATTACAGTAGCTCTAGCCATATATCCACTATCCTCTATTACAGCATACACTATGAGAAACATTGTAATCATCGGAATGAATGAAATTATTACATCAAAGGCAGGCAAAACTCCATCTGCGATTAAACTTCTAATTAAAGGATTTATTATCGTAGTTAAATAATTATTAATTAGGTACTCCGTTATCATACTGAAAGCATAGGATGCTAAATCTGATAATGCTTCACCTAAAGTAAATACAGCTAAAAACGCTACTGTAAGGACTCCAACTAGAATTGGAGGACCCAAGACTTTGTGAAGAACTATTCGGTCGATTTTCTCACTTAATGTCCTTAGTTCCTTCGGTTGTCTTACCGACAACTTATAAATAGTGTCTACCATTTTGTGTCTCAGGCTAGCTATAATGATGCTTAAATTAGGTGAAGTTTTCAGTATTTCATTATACGATAGTATGATGTCTTTATACTCAGGAGAGCTTTTTAATGTATCAATGACTTCTTTATCTCCCTCAAGCAACTTTATTAATAACCACCTAGTTGGATATCCCTGAACTTTCTCTCGACGAATTAAACCTTTTAATTTAACTATAAGTGGCTCTATTTTTTCACCATAACTAATCCTAAGAGGACGTAATTGAACTCTTCCCTCTACTACTTCTATTATTTTCTTAAGTAAATTATCCACTCCAATACCTTTTACTGCAATCATTGGTACTACTGGAACTCCCAAAAGAGCTGAAAGCTTGTTGACGTTAATTTCTAAACCTTTCATTTTAGCTATGTCCATCATATTCAAGACTAGGATTAGCTTATCCGTTAATTCCAGTAGCTGTAGAGTTAAATACAAGTCCTTCTTTAGTGTAGAGGCATCTATTACCTGAACAACAACATCAGGCTTACCATCAACTATAAAGCGCCGAGCTATGACTTCATCGTAGGAATAAGCCGTTAAGCTGTAGGTTCCGGGTAGGTCCACAAATTTTATTTCATAACCATCGAATTCTCTTATCCCTTCCTTAACTTCAACAGTTTTTCCAGGCCAATTAGCAGTATATTGTCTTAACCCTGTTAGCAAATTGAAGACTGTTGACTTTCCTACATTTGGTGTTCCAGCTAATGCTACCGTTATTTTCTTAGTCGGCTTCAAATTAACCCACCTTAACCCAAACCTTTCTGGCTAATCCCCTTCCAATAGCTATTCTAAAACCGGATACCCAAACTACTACAGGACCCCAATAACTACTTTCAACCCTAACTCTAGCTCCTGGAACTAGACCAAGCTCAGCTAGTCTTCTAACGACTCCGAAACCCCCTTCAACATGAACTATCACTCCTTCTTGACCTGGTTTCATTAAAGCTAATGGAATAATGTTATACACCTTTATCTACCTCCTTTACAGACAGCATTGACGCTACTAATCTCGGTAGTTCAATTACCCTCTCTCCTAACTTAATTGATATAATATCATTAACAGAGAGAACTTCTAAAGTAACTCCAGGCTTTAGTTTGTGCTTCTCTAAAAACTCTAGTAAGCTAGTTTCCTCTAGGTCAATTCTAACTATTGTATAAGTCTTACACTCACTAACATCACTAAGTCTGATGTCGTTTATAGGTACATCCTCAGATATTGGATTGCCATGAGGGCAGTTCTTAGGATTGCCTAAAACTCTCTCTAAGTGATCTTCAAGACCTTCTATATCGTGTTCTAGCTTATGGGCGATGTCATGAGCCTTATGCCATTCAACGCCTAGAACATCTGTTAATAATCTTTCAGCTAATCTATGTCTTTTTAGAATTTTAATAGCTATTTTCCTTCCTTTTTTAGTTAACCTTATACCCTTGTAGGGAGAATGTTCAATTAATGATAGCGCTTTCAGTCTAACCAAATTGTTAGTGACTGTTCCAAGACTGACTTTAAGTAGCCTAGCTATCTCTGATGTCTTCGCTACTCCATACTTCTTCTCAAGCCTATAAATCGTTACCAAATAATCCTCAATAATTCTTGTCAAATTATTACCCATCACGTTACGACTATTCGTAGTTATATATTAGTGTTATTCTGTGTCATAGCACGAAAGTATATCTTTCCAATAGAATTAATGAGATCATGCTGATCGTCGACCTCTTAGCTGAGAGACAAATTATTTACGAAATAGGAGGAATTAAAGTGGGAGGAAAACCTGGCGAGCTTCCTACGGTCCTTTGCGGAAGCATGTTTTACCATAAACATAAAATAGTATATGACCATAGGAGAGGAATATTCGATAAGGAGAAGGCTGAAGAATTAATAAAAACTCAGGAAGAATGGTCCGATAGAACTGGAAATCCCTGCTTTGTTGATGTAATGGGTGAAACTGAAGAAGCTCTTATCAAGTATCTGGACTTCGTTTCGTCAGTGACAGACTCACCAATGCTCCTCAATGGTCACACAGCTGAAGTAAGGATAAAAGCAGCAAAATATGCTAAAGAATGTGGTCTATTTGATAGGATAGTATACACTTCAATAAATTATACAGTCTCAAGAGATGAACTAAATTTTCTTAGAGAGCTTGGTGTAAAATGTGTTATGATACAGACATTTAATCCTAGGGATCCTAGACCTATAGGATCTCTGAAATTACTCTTAGGAACTGAGCATAAGAGAGGTTTGTTAGCTGAAGTGAGGGAGTCTGGTGTAGAAAAAGTACTATTGTTACCCTCTGTGCTTGATGTACCCAGTATAGGAATAGCTATAGACTCCATAAGACTGCTCAAGGTTAAATTAAAACTTCCTACAGGTACTGCTCCTTGTAGTGTAATAGGATATTGGAGAAGAACTAAGGAACTTAAAACGACGTTCAAATGGATGGGAATTGCTAGCTCTCTTGCGCTTTCACAGTTAGCTGGTGCTGATTTCATAATATACGGTTCTATAAGGAAGGCTCCAGAAGTGTTTCCTATATGCGCTATGAATGATTTAATAATAGCCTATATAGCTAGGTTTTATGGTATTAAACCTCTAACTAAGAAACATCCGATACATGTATTCTCTTAACAATCTAATTTTTTAATAAGCCTAGACAATTCCTTCAAACTAGAGATTCTAAAATCTTCTCCTAGTTTTTCTCTAACTCCTTTACGGTCGATAAGTATAGCTGTTACCCCAGCTCTTTTAGCGCTTATTATGTCATTGATTGAATCCCCTACTAAAACTGTATTTTTGGCATCTACTTTTATTTCTTCCAGCGCTTTAAGTACCATGTCTGGATATGGTTTTGGTCTCTTAACATCTTCATAGGATACTACAACATCGAAGAAATCACGGATTTTGTTTCTTTCTAGAATCCTCTCAAGCCGGTATCTAACATTTGATGAGACCAATGCTAGCTTATAGCCTCTCTCTTTTAACCTTATTAACGTTGGCAATGCATCTTCAAATAACTTTGCATTCATTATCAACTCATCATGAAGGCGCCTTCTTAGAGTTAAAAATTTGCTCATTAAATGCTCATCAACTTTAGTTTTTAAAGCCTTATTCAGTATCTCTCTGCTCGGGATTCCTATGTTATTCCTAACAACATTGAGGTCAATGTTCACTCCAAGTAGTTCAGCAGCCTTCTTAAAACTTTGAACTATTACATCAATGCTGTTTAAGAGGGTACCATCTAGGTCAAATATTATTAGTTTTATCATGTGCAATTTGATAAAAATCAAAATTAATAAAGTTAATTAAAACCTTATTCTCTTTGAAGTAACTTTCTTAACTCTCTTATTCTTTCCTCAACAGCTTTAAGCTCCTCTTCTATGTCTCTAAGCTCATCTTCAAGATCTCTTTTGTATTCTTCTAACATTTCTAATTCTTCTTCAGGAGTGCGTGGAATTGGTGGATAGTATGGAGGAGGGTAGTATAGCGGATAATACGGCGGACTATAGGGAGTGACTGTCTGCTGAGTTGTCTGTTGAGGAGTTTGTTGAGTTTGCTGCGGCATTAGTGGCGGTGGATAATAGAGGAAAGGTGGTGGCATGAAATACATCCATCTTCTCATTCTGCGGAACCATCTGAACATAGTTTCTTAACCTCTTTTAAGATGTAGATGGGGCTATTGATTTTGTTATCGATTCAAATGACTTTTTCCAGGCTTCTATTGCTGTTCTAAATAACTCGAAGTAAAGCGAGTAGTAGTATGGGATAATCATCCACCACATCATAGTACTCATTAGCGTCATTAAGTCATATGGTGTAGGATATAGAAGGGGCCATGGATATCCATAAGCATAGTAGGGATAGTACCAGTACATAATATCACCTCTTACCAAGGTCTGTAAAATGGGTAGTACGGGTAATATGGCATTGGATAGTAAGGGTAGTAGTAATAGTAGTATGGTAATGTGAAGAATGGAGTATAAGGAGTCCAAGGCATTATCCATCTATAACCCCAAGGCCAACCAAAGAGCCACCAACAAGCACCTCTACCGAAGATCCATCCAGGTCTTTGCCAAGGTGGTAAGTAACTAAAGGGTCCTCTTCCAGGCCATGGACCTGCCCATCCTCCACCTCTCCAGCCTCTACCCCATCCCCAACCCATGATATCACCACTTAACTTAGATCATTAAGTTCTATATAAATTTTGTGATATTGCACAAAATTCAACAAGTTATCTTATTAACAGAGGAAACTTTTAAGAGAAGGCAAGTTAAAATATGTGCTATATCACTTATATCTAGGTGAGTGAAAAATGATAAAACCCCCTAGAAAGTTTCAATGCGTAGCATGTGGATATGTATTTGAAGTACCTCATGGATTACCTAGACCAATGAGATGTCCTCGATGTGGTGCACCAGCTTACATGATTCATAGAGTTGATAGAGGCAGACACAGGTGGGGTTGGAAGAGATAGAAGTTTTAATGAGAGTTACACTGAGGCTGTTATTACTATAACTTTCTTATTAACTAGAGCTTCTGTCACTTTTCTTCTAGCGCTTTCGAGTAACCTCCAAAGGGTCCCTCTAGATATACCCATTCTTTGAGCAGCCTCACCTTGTGTTAAGCCTTCCAGGTATACTAATCTAAGTGCTTCAAGTTCATCAGGTCTTAAATAAACAGCCTCAGAACTTATTGGACTTCCAAATTCATCAAACGGTATGAATGTAACTTGAACTGGTATAAAGCCTAATGTCCTAGGCTTAGGCGGTCTTCCGGGACCTTCTCTCCACCTCCAGCACCATCTCCAGCGTCTGCGATTCATGTATCACTTTCACCTTAACATGTTCATTAATGTCTAATTGCTTAAAAAAGTAGCCCCAGTGACATTCAATATATTTTGTGTTAATACACATAAATATGTTCGATCTTGAACTATTTGATTGTTTCTTTGTGATAACTTTAAATATCGACTTAACTTATTATTGAACAATGACACATAAAGGGATGCCTATGTGGAGCTATGGAATGGGTAGGGGAAGAGGTTTGGGTAGAGGTTGGAACGCAGGTCCTCCACAACAATGGATGGGCCAAATGCCTTCTCTACCTTTACCAGGACCTAATGTACTTAGAGTAGTTGCCAGTACAGAGAATGATAGGGGTCTTGATGCTCCTATATCATTTAGATTTGCTAGAGCGCCATTTTTAACAGTAGTTGATATAGATAAAGGTAAAATTATAAACGTTCAACCAGTTCCTAATAAACTAGCTTCAGGAATGAGAGGAGTTGGTGTAGGAGTTGGACAATGGATGATCTCAATAGGCACGAAGGTTGTAATTGCTCCCCACTTAGGTCCTAACATACAAATGGTACTAAGACAAGCTGGTATAACTGCTCATATAGTCCCTTATGGAATTAAGCTCATAGATGCCCTCAAAAGAGTTGGATTAGTGTAATAGGCAATGATTAGAGAGATTGTAGTTGCGAGTGGAAAGGGAGGTACAGGAAAGACTTTCATTTCGTCTAATCTAGCATTCTTTCTAAAACATCACTTAAATAAGAATGTAGTATGTGCAGACGCTGATGTGGAAGCACCTGATTTAATTCTTGCTTTAGGAGGAGTTCGTGAAGTAATCAGTGAACATCCCTTCTATGGAACGAAACTTCCTGTAATCGATTACAGTGTATGCACCAAATGCGGTTCATGTATTAGAGCTTGTAGATTCAATGCTCTTCATATGGGCGAAACAGGACCTGTAGTCGACTATTATTCCTGTGAAGGACTAGGGACGTGTAGTCTAGTTTGTCCGGTTAATGCAATATCGTTCAAAGATAAGATAATAGGCAGGATAATAGTGGCTAGGTCTGGTACAGACTTACTAACAATAACTGGAGACCTGGAAGTGGGAGAAAGCAATAGTGGAAGGTTAGTCTATGAAATAAAGAAAGAAGCTCATGACCTTGCAGCAAGTGAGAAGGCTGATTATATAGTTGTTGATGCAGCTCCCGGAATAGGATGTCCTGTAATCTCGAGTTTAAGCGGTTCAGATATACTTTTGATAGTCGTTGAGCCTACTCCTCAATCTCTGAAAGGAGCCATAAGATTAACAAAGGTATCAGAGGATCTTGGTATCAAGTGGTATATTATCCTTAATAAATATAATTTGAATTTAGAGTTCTCAAAGGAAATACTGAAGGCTTTTAAATCTAGAGTTTTGGAAGCAGTACCCTATGACTTCGAGGTTATCGTCTCTTATTCAAGAATGACTCCTCTACTATCTCTCAAGCCTTCTTCAATGACTTCTATGGCTCTAAAGAACGCTTTTAATAAGTTGCTTAAGGTGATTAAATGAGCAAGATTGTAACTGTAGCAGGGGGAAAGGGAGGGGTTGGAAAAACTTTTGTAGCTGTGAATATAGCTAACATTTTAGTTAAACTTAAAAAGAGAAGTGTGCTTGTTGTTGATATTGATGTTAGTAATCCATGTGTCTTTACCTTAATAAAATCGGATATTGAGAAAAGAATTCCTATCAAAGTTTTTAGACCAAAGATACTTAAAGACAAATGCGTTCTCTGTGGAGAATGTGTCAAGTACTGTCCTGTTCACGCTTTATTACTAATACCAGCAGGGGAAATAATTTTTATTGAAGCTCTTTGTGAAGGATGTGCGATGTGTCTTTATGCATGTCCCTACAATGCTATAGTTGAAGGCGAACGGATCATTGGATGGATTAATGTAACACGTGATAAAGACCTTATAAAGATAGTGTATGGAGAGCTGGTTCCTGGCAGTAGACAGGAAGGAGAGGTAATGGAGAGAACGTTAGAGTTCTCAAAAAGATACTGGGATGATTATGACTTTGTAATAATCGACACTCCACCTGGAACTGGTAAGGCAATAATGCATGCTATCAAAGAAAGTGATATCATCGTATCTGTTACAGAACCTACTAGGCTTGGATTTCATGACCTTAAGAAGCTACATAGGTTAGTCAGAATGATAAGTAAGCAGGAAATAGTAGTAATTAACAAGTATGGAATACCTTATGGTGATTACAGAGAAATAGAGGAATTCGTTAAATCTGAAGAACTAAAGGTTTATAAAATACCTTACAACAAACTTGCGATCAAGTCATACTTTGAAGGTAAGCCTATACTAGAGTATGACAACAGTGTAAAGTTTAAAGTCCTTAAAGAATTAAAGAAATTGATTGAAGAATTTTTATTATAGGTAATTCAATTGTAAATAGCTTCATTTTTAAATAACTATGAAGTTTTTCTTAACTCATGGTTAAGAAGATGGAGGTCATAGGACTAACAGGATTCCCAATAGTTAAACCAGGAGATGACTTAGGAGCGCTTATAGTTAAAATAGCAAAAGAGAACGGTGTGGTTCTAAAGGACAGAGATATAATAGTAGTATCTCAAAAAATAGTATCAAAAGCTGAGAATAGAATAGTTAACTTAAAGAGCATATCACCAAGTGAAGAGGCATTATTCCTTGCTAGAATAGCAGGTAAAGACCCCTCATTAGTACAATTAATACTTGATGAATCTGTTGAGATAATAAAAGTACTTAAAGGTCATATAATAGCGAAAACTAGACATGGAATAGTATGTGCCAATGCTGGTATAGACCGCTCTAATGTTGCTGGTAATGAATTTATCGTTACATTGTTACCAAAGGATCCTGATAAAAGTGCTGAACTCATCAGGAGGCGAATCGAAGAACTGACTGGGAAAAGAGTCGCAGTCATCATCACGGACACCTATGGTAGACCCTTAAGGAGAGGACAAATCAACATGGCGATAGGGATCTCTGGATTAAAGCCATTTCGTGATTACAGAGGGCTTTATGACCTCTTTGGTTACAAGCTAAGAGTAAAAAGAATAACAGTAGCCGATGAGATAGCCGCTGCCGCTGAACTAGTTATGGGCAATGGAGCTGAAGGAATACCTGTCGTCATAGTCAGAGGGGCTAACGTAGAGTTTGGGGAAGGTTCAGGTAAAGAGTTAAATATGCCAGAAAGTAGATGGTTTTTCAGATAAATAGAGTTCTGTCTAGCCATTAAATATCTTGTGCACTAGTACTTAATTGGTGTTTGCATGATTAGAGAGTATAACACTCATGTAATAAACCCTCATGGAAAGTACAAAGTAGCGTTTGTTAAGACAACAAAGAAACATGAAATGAATGAAATAGTATATAATGGGACTAGAACGGTCATAGAACTGCTTCTTAAACACAATCCCGATTTTAGAAAATTCGTATCGCAACTCGATGGAAAAATAGTATTAGTCAAACCTAATTTAACAAAACATCCTCCGGTTTATAACCCTCATAATAAAATGACAACAGACCCCTTTGCTGTTAAGTCAATTATTGATTGGCTTTTAGAGGAGGGGGTCGAAAAAGTCTACAT
>Ga0180302_10001023_pt1 | contig 13071 bp, 9 predicted proteins | sample GuaBasSediGuay17_FD_121794 | JGI IMG/M metagenome (GOLD analysis project Ga0180302, IMG submission 121794) | Subseafloor sediment microbial communities from Guaymas Basin, Gulf of California, Mexico - Guay17, Core 4571-4, 12-15 cm | ecosystem: Environmental > Aquatic > Marine > Hydrothermal... | reverse complement strand
GGGGAGAGGCTGGTGGAGAGGGTGTTGGCGGAGGTGCAGCATCGCGGTATGGCGGCGAGTCGCGGCGAGGCTCTGGTTGTCGTCTGTCGCCACTGGCTTGACTGCGTTCGCAAGACCTGAAAACGCCGCAGTTTTTGCCAGCACTAAGGAGACGGCGGCGTGGCATATGGGCTGTTCTTCTCCGGCGGCTGACGCAGACGACGACACTTCTTCTCAATCCACAAAAACAGCAGTTCGGAATTCAAGAAGAATCGGCACACCAGATTTCTGGCGGCGATCTTACGGTGGTAACGGAGGCGCAGGATGGCGTCAGCGCATGAACGCCTCCACCATCTCCAGCATCTGCGCCACAACACGCAACTGGTCGGTCAGTCCGCGGATGCGCTCAGCCATAACCGCAATGTCCACCGCCACCGCAATCGTGCCCTCCTTGTTCTCCATCTTGTCAACCAGTTGGGAGTAGGTATCGCGGTAACGGTTCAGTTGCTGCTCTATCTCACGGGTCTTTGCGGTTATGAACTCAAGGCGTTCGCGCACAGATGCGGGCATAATACGGGAGGTTGCCTCTCCCACGCCGCTTATTAATTCCTCAAGTTTTGTGCGCAATTCCGCCGCCTGCAACAGACCGCCTGCGACGTCAAATTCCTCAACGAAGCCGACATATTCCAAGCCGCGCTGCAGTTCCTCAATGCGCCCTTTGTAGACCGTGATCTGCTGCTCCAGTTGCTCAATCTTCTGCTGAAGTTGCGATCCGCTTGTTTCAAGAGCGGAGCGAAGTCGGCTGGTTTCCTCCTCCAGTTCACGGATACGGCGGATGTAGTTGTCCTCTTTTTCCATCCACTTTTCGCCGAACGCGTCAAGTTTTTCCGCCTTTTCGCGCAACTCCGCGAGTTCTGCCTCCAGTGAGGCGACCTTCGCCTCGCGTTCCGAGAGTTGCTGTTGGAGGGCTTCAGCCTTTGCCCGCAAGCCAGCCTCGTTCGAGCGGAGCGATTCCAGTTCTTTCTGATGTGCGGTGAGTTGCTCCTGCAGTTGCTGAAGTTGCTGCTCGCGTTGAGCCAGTTGCTGCATAGCGGCGGCGGCGTATCGGCGCACAAGTTCGGCGACTATCTGGAAGAGTTGTTCTTTGCGGATGCGACGGTATTTTGCCCCGCGTGGCAGTTGCTCCACCTCCTCCACAGGGGCGCTGTTCTCCAGCGTCGTTCGCACTTCCTCCATATCAACCTGCACTTCCGGAGCCGCAGGAGCAGGTTCCAGAGGTCTTGTGACGGCGCTTGTGTCAACTGTTGCCGCCTCCTCTGATACAGCCGCATACGCAGGCGTCTCTTCCTTCTCCTCTCCTTCTGCTGTCTCTGCTGCTGCCTCTGCAGGCGCTGTCTCTTCGGGCGCTTCCTCCGCAGGCGCCTCTTCTGTCTCCGCAGGCGCTGTCTCTTCGGGCGCTTCCTCCGCAGGCGCCTCTTCTGTCTCCGCAGGCGCTTCCTCTGTGGGTGCTTCCTCCGCTTCTGCAGGCGCCTCCTCCGCTATTCCCAACTCCTTTGTCAAAACTTCTTCAGGTGAGGGTTCTGGAGGTGCCTCCTCTGCCTTTACCTCCTCCGCCACCTCCTGCCAGGATGTCTCCATACCAGAAAACAGCATTTCGGGTTCCTTCTCTTCCGCAGCAGAGAGGTCTTCTTCAGGTCCTCTCTCCTCGGCTCCTCTACCTTCTTCTATCTGCCGAAACGCTTTGTCCAAGTCGCGTAGAACCTCGGTTGGCTCTGTGGGCGAGGCTTGATATCGCTCTATCTCTTCCTGCTCCTTTTCGCGCTCCTCGTCAGAAGAGTTGTCATATTCAGAACCGTTCTGATAACGCTCCATAACCTCACCTCCCAATCACTCGTTTTTATTATCGTGTTGAGCGAGTTGCTTTTCCAGAGTTTTCACGCGATTTTCAAGTTCCTTAATCGTGGCTGAATATATGCTGCGTGTCTGCTCCAGAAGTCGCTTGGCGTCGTCCAGTTTCTTACGGTAACTTCTCGCTTCCGCCTTCGCCAACTGTAACTCTTTCTGAAGATTTACGATGTCCTGATTCTGTGACGACTCCGACGAAACAGACGCCAATTTCTTACGCAGTGCTTCGTTCTCTTTCTGAAGTCGCTCATAGTAGCCGTAAAGAATATGGTAATTCTTCGTCAACTCTTCAAGTTGCTGCTTAAGATGCTCAACCTCTTCATTGGAGGAGGACTGCTGGGCTTTCTTAAGCGTCTCAACCTGTTGAGTGAGTTCTTGGATTTTGAGTTCGTAATCGACCACGCGGGCAAGGATATTGGTATCGCCGTCCATGTTCAATTCGCGCAGAACATCGGCGACGATTTTACGGATATCGGCGAGTTTCAGGAACCTCACGGGCTTATGCTGTTCGTCTTCCACAGCGCATTTCCTCAAACAGGTTTAAGCACCCAGCGGAAGCCGACATCGGGATATCCGCGCAGTGGGGGCAACGCAAAGCGACGGGTCGCCAGCCCGGGTCCACCCAGAATCTCCGCGCAGCCTCTGACCACAAACAGCCACTCATTCTGGTTCTGATACGGATTGTAGTCCACAACATCCAGTTTGTTACCGTTGGTGTCGTAGCAGGCGACACGCGTGAAGCGCGGATACATGGGCAGACGCAGACGGGTGTAACGATGGTCACTCGGATTGTAACGCTCCACAGTCCATTGATGTCCGAATCCCACCAACTGATAGATCTTCTTGCCGTTTACCTCGCGTGCCGTCTCCTCCATCACGTCGTTCCAACGGTCTTTACTGTAGAGGTTGATTCCTTCCTGTCCGAAGAAGTGATGGAAATCGTGGTTACTGCGATTGAGCCACGGCAGGATGTCCTTTTTCTTCGGATCAAGAATCATTTTTGTGCCGTTAAGCGGTTCAGGCGGCCAGGTGGCGGCGCGTTCATATTCAGCCTCGTTGGGGAGCGTCACGATAATTCCTTTTTCCTGTGTGTTGTGTAGGCGTGTGAGCCATATACAGAAGGCGAGCGCTTCATAGAAGGTTATACAGGTGACGGGGCGCTGCTCCCATGGCACCATGGTTGGGGCGATGCCACCGCCGCCTCCGCTGGGAGCAGCCCAGTTGCGCGGATAGAGAACCTTATGCAATGGAATGGGGGCTTCAAGATCGCAGCCTCTGCAGGCGGCGCTGAAGCGCTTCAGGAACAGAAGCGGCTCCACCGTTTGAACGCCCGCTTTCAACGCTGCTCTCGTTCGTGAATCCGCCACCTCCATATAACCTCGTCGCGCCGCTCGAGCCACATCGTTCAGATCCGCCACAAACTCGTCCGTCTTCTCATACGGATTGCTTATCTCCTCCCAGAATCCGAAAAGTTCGTCTTCCTCGCCTGTTATCACTCCACGCAGTTTGAACTTCACGAATGCGAACAGTCTTTCAAGCGACTCTGGGTCCTTGAATGTCACGTGTCCTTCTGTCCTGTCAACCACACGCTGAATCTCGTATTTAAGTGATTCAATGTAGGCTTCCACGAAACTCTGACAGCCTGCGTAGTTCTGTTCCTGAACCTGAACCTGCTCGCTTACGGTTTTGTAGTGGATGTTCGCGGAGACCACGCGATAGAGGGTGTCCCAGACGTCACGCCATAGTTGAGGCGAGTTGTAGTTTATCGGCTCGGTCTTTTTTGGTCCGCTTGCCACGAAGACGCGGTATTCGGCGTTGGTGACCAGAAACTGTCCGATGTGGTATTCAGGCAGATGCGTCCAGACTATCGGCGTTGCCGCCAGAAGGTTGTCTATGTTGAGGCTGTATCGCCGATTGACCTTCTTTATGTCGTCTGACACATATCGGTAGTCGGCGCCAAGTGGGAAGACGGTCTCCGGCAGGTGTACTGAACGCGACATTATATAATCAAGGGTGAGCATCGTAACCGCTCCCATCCTCGCCTAATAAAGAGTATAAAACAAATCAATCAAATAATCAAGGTTTGATGATGTAGTAAAAGACGAAAGCCGCCGCTATCACCATTGCTGCGATATCTTTACGAACGACCTTACGCTGAACCAAGCGCAAGAGCGCATAGGATATGAAGCCGGCGGCGATGCCGTCTGTTATGCTGAAGGTGAAGGGGATTACGACGATGGTGAGGAAAGCCGGCAGAGCGTCCTCCAGCCTGTCAAGGGCAATTTTCTTGACGGGTTTGAACATCATAGCGCCGACGATGATGAGCGCTGGTGCCACCATTGGATGGGTGGGCAAGCCGCCGTTGATCTTGACGGCTGCGCCGACCACCTTTATCAGCGGGTGGAAGAAGAGTGCCGCCAGAAAGAGCAGTCCCACGACCACCGCTGCCAGTCCCGTTCTGGCGCCGTATGCCACCCCCGCCGCCGACTCTATGTAACTCGTCACCGTTGATGTTCCAAGCAGTGTGCCGCTCACCGTTCCCACCGCATCCGACAACAGCGCTTTTTCGGCTCTCTCAAGTTTTCCGTCCTTCAGAAGACCTGCCTGTTCTCCGACTCCTATCAGTGTGCCCACTGTATCAAACATATCAAGAAACAGGAACACAAGCAGCGCCTGTATGAATATCGCCCACGGAATCTGCGACATTTTCACCTTAAAGAGGGCGAAGAGTGTGCCTGATGGATCAGGTGGGGCGGAGACAACTCCTTCAGGTGTTGGTGCTGCTCCCAGCGCGAACGCCATAATCGTGGAGGCGATTATTCCGAAGAGGATCGCTCCCGGGATGCGCAGCGCCATAAAAGCCACTATCACCGCAACGCCGACAAGCGACACTATGGCGGGCTTTGAGCCAAGGTTGCCAAGTGTGACGCCTGTTGCGTTTGAGGGTACGACGATTCCGGCGTATTCAAGTCCGATCAGTGTGATGAAGAGTCCGATGCCGACGGCGATGGCGTATTTTAGGCAGTCGGGAACGGCGTCCATAACGGCACGGCGAACGCGCGTGAAGGACAATCCGAGAAAGACCACTCCCGATATGAAGTTGGCAAGAAGGGCGCACTTCCACGCTTCCGCCTTGTCCATGCCCGCTTTGGCAACGAGCAGTCCCAGACAGACAGTGTAGATGAAGAAGGCGTTGTGTCCCATAGCGGGCGCGAGCGCGATGGGATATCGCGCAAGAAGTCCCATGAAGAAGCAGGCGATTGCGGAAGCGACACATGTTGCGAACAGAACGCCCTCATAGGGGGCTCCCACTTCAGAGAACATGGCGGGCTGCACGAAGATGATGTATGAGAGGGTCATGAAGGTGACGAGCCCACCGACGATTTCACGGCGCAGACTGGAACCGCTTGCGCTGATGCCGAAGAAGCGGTCAACTCCTGACATTGGCTACTCCTTACTTTATGGTTTTTGCTCCAACTCCTTGCGGAGGAGTTTAAGAAGCGGCTCAAAGCGTTCGCGGTTGCGCTTGTCCGCCTTTATGAGTTGCTTGTGTGCGCGCTCCACCACCTCCGTCAGCGTTCGTTTGTCGGTGCTGCGAATCGGTAGACGATGAACCGATATTGTGTTCGGGATGGAGACATTGCCCTTTTTTATCGGCATAAACTGCACCAGACCCAGGAGTTCAAAGCGGCTCGCCACATTTTCTGAAGCGTTGATTATCACGACGCGGCGTCTGTGCTCTGTCACCACCTCAAGAAGTGTTCCCATAAAGGAGGAGTCCACATAGCGGCATTTGAGGAGGTCAACGACAAAAGCGCGTTTGCCCGCCGTCACCATGCGCATCAGGAACGCCCGCAGTGTCGGGCACACATTTGCCGTTCCCTCCCCTTCCACACGAATATACACAGTGTCCGCTGCTGTTGCCACCCTTAAAGCGCTTCCCATACGCTCCCCTTATTCCATAGGCAGAATTATACGGAATACTGACCCCTTTGCTACAACACTTTCCAACTCTATACGTCCTTTATGCGCCGTCACTATCCGTTTGACGAGCGCAAGCCCCAGTCCTGCGCCGCCGGGACGTCCCTCACCCTCCACGCGCCAGTACTCCTTGAATATCTTCTCTCTGAACTCGGCAGGAATTCCTTCCCCCTTGTCTTCCACCTCAATGAAGACCTCTTTTCTCCTTACGCCGGTGCGTACGAAGACCTCTTTTGGCTTGCCGGGGGTGAATTTGACGGCATTTGAGATAAGATTCAGAACGGCTTCTTTTAGGGCGTTGGCGTCGGCGGTTATCTTGACCGGGCAGTTAAGGGTTGTGTTGATGGAGGCACCCTCAATTTCTGCCAGGGGCGCGAACTCCGCCACCGCTTCGCGAATCACGTCGTCCACCACACAGTCGGAGAAGCGGAAGACGAATGCGCCCCGTTCCATGCGCGAGAAGAGGAGCAGGTTCTCAATCTGGCGCGACAGCGCCGTTGCCTGCCCACCCACAACACGCGCCAGTCGCTCCATCTCTGATGTGTCCCTGTATCGCCCTCCAGCCAGCATCTCCGCAAACATTCTTATCGTTGTCAGCGGCGTCTTCAATTCGTGTCCAACGGCGCTCAGGAAGCGGGAGCGTTCATATGCCTCCTTGGCGCGCCTTTGCAGTGTCAGCCAGAGTCCGAGCAGAGCCGCCACAAGACCTGCTGCTGAACCGAAAAGCGCCGCCTTTATCGGTCTCACCCGCGCTCGCTCCAGTTCCAGCAGCCCCTCACACTTTGCTCCGATCGTCTCAAAAACAGGCTCACCAACAGCCACCGAAAAATCCCATCCGCCAAGCCTCAAACGCACCACATTCCCCAATGCCGTCGCCGCATTCTCCATGTAGCGCTCAACGAGCGCGGATGCGTCAAAAATCCCCACCCGTCTTCTCCCACCTTTGCTGACACACAGCGTTATCCATTTGTTCCTTTTTGAGAATCCCTCATCGGCGGTCTTGGCGAGTTCTGAATACCGCGCCCACTGCCGTCCCATCCTCAGTCCCAGAAGGAGTTCTTCCAACTCGGCGGCGTTCTCAACAAGCGGAGCGTTCGCGAGCACATTTTGAAGGATTTTCTCAACCTGGCGTGCAAGAGGCGACCAGATTTTTGGGCGCCAGCGCCATAAGGCTTTTGCGGTTCTCAGCGCGGCGTTCATCTTCTGTTTCCAAGAACGCGCTTTTTCCAACTCAAGCAAGCCGAAAGCGACATTCGGTGGAAGAACAGCCCATTTCGCCACCCGCTTTGTCTGACCAAGAAGACGCTTCGCCGCAAGAACAGTCTCCACCCAATGGGCGTTCCTGATGAGAGTGGACAGGGTTTTGTCGTCGCCGGCGCTTTCGGCTTTCTGAGCAAGGAGGGTTTCTGCCGGATCGCTGGGTGGGGGTGGTGAGCCGGCGGCAGGCGGAGGAGGAAAGACCTGCCTGCCGTCCTCAAACAGAAAACAGCATACAAAGAATGGAAGATTGCGCCTGGCACGGATGAAGTCAGACGGAGACTCAATGCTAACAAGCGTTTCCCGCAGAAGTTGTGAAAGCCTGTAAGCGGTCTTTTTAAGGCAGCGCTCAACCCTGTTGCGGACGCCCCTCTTCAGAGCCGCCGTCTCTTCAGGTAGCAGAAAACCGCCAATCCAGACAAACAAAACCGCGCATGCGACCGCCACAATACCCAGAAAGAGCGTTCTCACCAACTTTCTCCTGACGACCTGATTGTAGCATCAACGTCCTGCCTTGTGTATAATTCTTGGCAGAAGGAGAGGGATATGGCAAGACTTGTTTTTCTGAACGGACAGAACATGGGAGAGGCGGTTGAGGTCAAAGAGGGGATGACTCTTGGTCGTCAGGCGGACTGCGATTTGGTTCTTGACGATCCGAAGACGAGCCGTCATCACGCTCGCATAGTTCAGGAAGGCGGCAGATACGTGGTGGTTGATCTCAACTCAAGCAACGGCACATTCTTAAATGGTGTGCGGATACAGAAGAGCGCGTTGAGCATGGGGGACAGGCTGCGCCTCGGCGATACGGAGTTTGTCTTTGCGCCTGACCCGGATGATGAGTTGCTGGGCAGGACAGTGGCGGGATTTCAGTTCTTAAAGCGTCTTCGTCACGGTGCGGCAGGTGCGTTCTATCTTGGTCGGCAGGTTGCGCTTGACCGTAACGTGATCCTGTATCTTCTGGACAAGACGCTGGCGCAGGATAGCGCTGCCGTCGCCCACTTCAAGGAGGAGGTTCGCGCCGCCAGTATGCTGCGCCACAAATCGGTCCTCCGCGTATTTGATGTCCACCAGGCAGGCGATTTCGTCTTCTCCGTCAGCGAGGCTTTTGACGGCAAGCCTTTGGCTGATGAGTTGGACAAGCCGTTGCCTGCAAGGCGGATAATCGCTGTCGTTCAGCAGATTGCGGATGCGCTGGCGGAAGCACATTCGCGTGGCATCGTGCACGGCGCCATCTCGCCGGATGTCATCCTCGTTGACAGAAACGGCAACGCAAAACTGAGTGGCTTCGCAGGGCTGAATCAGAAAGTGCCTGTCTTCTGCCGTGGCATAGGAACGCTCCTGTATATAAGTCCGGAAGAGGTGCTGGGCAACCCTTTAACGCCGGCAAGCGACATATATTCGCTGGGCATAGTGTTGTGGCATGGGCTGATGGGGCGTGCGCCGTTTGAGGCGTCGTCGGCGCCGGCTATGGCGCGTATCCGCTGCGAAAAGCCCGTTCCTCCTGTCAAGGCGCCCAGTCCCGTCGTCGCGCATCTGGTCGCCAATATGTGCTCGCGTGACCCCGCAGAACGCCCTGATGCCAGAACTGTCGCTGATGCTCTTGCCGAAACTCTTAAACGACTCCCGCAGCGCAGAAAAATCGCTAAAAGAACCGTCCCAAAACCACAGCCGAAAACCAGAAAAGAGGTCACTCCTCTTCCTCCTGTTCCCACCCGTAAAGACTCGCCCTTGACCATCATCCTTCTGCCGCCCCTGTTTGGATTTGGTTTTCTCATCGGCTGGCTCATTGTGAAGTTCTTCCTCTGACATTCTGTGGAAAATTCTCCTGATTTTTGCGGCAAAGACTTGACACCATCTTGATTTTGCTCTCTATTTTCTTGCTCCGCTGTGCTGGTTTTTTTGGAGGCTCGGTTATGGCGGTTAAGATTGTCAACTTTGATGATTGCACCGGTTGTGGTGCGTGTGTTGACAGTTGTCCTAATGAGGTTCTGGAGTTGAAGGACGACAAGGTCAGCATTGTCAACATTGACGACTGCGTTGAGTGCGGTGCCTGCGTTGACGCCTGCCCGAATGAAGTTCTGGAGTTGGAAGAGGAAGAGTAGTCAATTAGGAGTCAGAGGCGTTAAAAGCCCACCGCCGTCTAATGCGGTGGGCTTTTTTATTGGCAGCCGCACATCCTGCTCATCGTTGTTTTATGGTTGTGGATATTCTGTGACTGGTTTTGTGTATCTGCGGCGCATTGTTGCTGGCACCTGTAGGATTTCAAGATGCGGCTGCTCTGGCGCGCAGAAGACGGCAGAACCTTTCCTCTAATCCGCGCTGAAATCACCCTCAAAATCGGAAGCGATCCGGAATGCGGGTGGATGGAAATTCTGTCGGATGAGGCTCCTCCGCGGACGGGAACCATTCTTTTCCGTTCTGAAGACGGTAGCGAGGGGAGCTCTTTTGACCTGCCGGGGTTTCGTCTGGCGGAGGTGTCGAGGCTGGAGGGTGAGCCGTCGTTGTGGCGGGCGCGCCTTCTGGACGCCAGAATCGCGCTCCAGAATCACACAAACGCCGCCTTCAACATCCCAACAGGCAGCGGATGCTGCGACCCACTGACACTTAAGCGCGGAAGGCTTTGGCGATGGCGTGATATGCTTCAGTATCTGCTTGATGAGGCGGGCTTTGCCGTGAAAAACGTCTCAGAACTGCCGCAGGACCCTGCCCCTCTTGCAGGTGTTGACTTGCGGGGAATGCGGATTGGGGAGGCGGTTGACTGGCTGCTGGGGGTTGCGGGTTACACGCTTTGTCGCGAGCCAGACGGTTTCAGCATCAGGCGTGTGGGGCAGGGTGAGACGACGGTATGCGATCTTGAGGTGGTGGAACGCAGGTTGATTGAGCGGGACAGCGGGTTTGGTGGGGTGGAGGTGGTCTGCGGCGCTGTTATCCACTGGACGGAAGTGGAACTGGAGCCGGCGGCGATGGATGAGGACGGCTCCATAAAACCTTTAACGGAGGTTGCCTACTTAAGCGGCGTTGACCTGCCGCAGGCGCTTGCTTCGGGATTCAATGCGCTGGAGGAGCCGTTTCGCCGCATAGCCGCCGCCTCCGTCGGACACCTCTTCATTGTTCCGCGCCATCTCAAACATCTGCTGCCGCTCAAACTCCACGACCCTGATGGCAGAACCGCCGTTCTCTTATCAACATCTGTTGACCGCTCAAAGGACGGTCCCATCACCACGCTGCCTGAAGGTCCGATCCCTGGCTGGACGATAGTAGATCCGTATCGTGGCGTTGTCTACAGTTCGCATCTTCTGGGGCGTCTCACAGTGGAGTCAACGGAGGTGCTGCCACGTGTCTTGAACGGGGAGGAAGTGCGGATTGAAATCGCGCGTCCACGGCTGGTCTTTCCCGCCATAGCACGGTCAGAAGCACAACCTCTCCGCTTTAAGGTCAGCAAGGGCGCCCCACCTTATCTGACAGTGCAACTTGGCTTTCCAGATGTCGTATCAGGAGGCGCAAGCCAGGCATATGCCGAGCGCATTGCCAGCAACCTCGCCGACGCTTTGCTGAACCTGCTTCAGACTTCTGGTGAGGTGGTGACATATGCCGGCGCCGCACCTGTCTGCACATCCGGCGTTGTCGGTCAGGTGCGCTACCGCTTTGACGGCGCCACCATCATCACTGAAGTCTCTCCTATCAGCCCTCACCTGTGGAGCAGCAGGATATTCTGTCGTGATGTCTGCAGCAATGGTGGTGGAGCCTTCAGTGGTGGTGGCATAACTCTGAACTTTGTGAACGCGCCGCGAGCAGGCGTCTTCCCACTTGTGGCGCAGCGGAAGGAGGACAGAGAAGAGACCAGACTTGCAGGCAGGCTCAGACGCCTGACCGACAATGGTTCGGCTGACATTGACCGCATCGCGCCGTTTGAGGAGCGCAATTTCAAGTTCAGACAGCACACTGAATGCGACGCGGTATGGGCGCTGCGGGTGATAAGCGACGACCGCTACGCACAGGACACGCAACTCAACCGCGCAACGCCCGTTCTGCGCCTCTGCGATGGTGCAGAAGGCGATGTGGCGGACGTATGGCGCGTGAGGGCAGTTCCGTCAGCGGAGGCGATTTCGGCGGGGAAGGGCGGCGGCTCCACCACCGCCGCCGTCTCAAACCTTAAAGCCTACCGCACAATGTGGCTTATAAACACAGAAACGGCAGGTGAGGGTGGCTGGCTGACAGATGTCCCGCCGGAGGGACTCGGACTGCGCCGAAAGATGGAGGGACTCAAAAAGCCCGCTCCACCACGACACATCGCGCAGATCGGTGATATCGTCGTTCTCACCGACGACGACACAATCTGTGTAACATCTGACGGCGACATGTTCACCCGCGCCAACATCAGACACGACGCGCATTTCCATCTTGACCGCGACCACGACGGCAGAATCCACTTCACCACCGCCTCCGCAGGCATAAGACCAAGCAGCGGATGGGACGTCATAGGCGAGATGGTCTGCGACCCCGCTCTCGCCAATCAAAACTCCGCTCTTCAGAAAGAGTCTGGTCAGTGGTGTCCACAAATCAGGTTGAATACAGCAGTTCAACCAACCTATCCTCTCGGCAGCGATATGCAGGTCACAGAACATCCTGTCGTCATCCTGCCGCTTGAGCCCATCACCAATGCGAGCCTTGCTGAAGCCTCGCTCGCAGAAGGTATGCGCGACACGATTGACGCCGTCAACCGACTCATCGAACTGTTAAACAAAATCTTTCAACCCGATTTGGGAGAATAGCAGATGCAGTTTGAGCAGTCGCTGAAGATGGACCTTGACTATGTGCGCCGCCTTCTCGGGCAGGACATAGAAATCCTCAACAAATCAGGCTTATCACACATCGCAGTCGCCGAAACCGTTCCCATCTGTCTGGACAAGGGAACGGAAAAAGTCAAATTGGCTTTCCTCCCCACTCTGCCCGGAATCAACATCTCGCTTGACGGGATAGATGCTTACCATTTAAAAAGCGACGACTTCGTGTTCGCCAACATCCCCAAAAACATACAGAACCTTGCGGGTCTCAAAGACGCAAGCGGCACAAAGCGCCTCATCATCATCCAGCCCGGCGACGATGTGAAGGCAAAACTTGAAGCAGCACCAAACGGCTCCTGGGTGCTGATTTTTCCGGGCGAGTATTACGTGTCCGAGTCAATTGACCTGTCACAGAAGACAAACCTGCGCATTACAGGATTTGGCTTTGAGAAGGGCACGGACTACGATCCTACCATTATCTACACCGACCAGAATATCAATTTGTTTGACTTGACTGGTGGCACAGCGACCAATATCGTCATAGAGAACATGCGACTGGAACAGCGGGGTTCACGAGCAGGACGTGGTATCTATGCAAGCGGGTCGTCATCCTACAGATATTACTTTCGCAGACTTCTCATTTATAATTTCACAACGGGCATTCATTGCTGGGATCATTCTCATAGCATTTTTGAAAGCATCATAACAGACCATTGTTCAGAAGGAATACAACTGTCCAACGCGTATCAAGTAACTGTAAGAGATTTTGTCTCGCGTTACCCGTACCGCGGTCTTTACCTTCGCAAAACGGTTGACTGTATATTCTCTGGAATTCACTGTTACAGCGCTTCTATGGGTGTGTCGTATGTGGCGACTTGGTTTGATGTTCATCCGGGCTCTCTTTTGACGGGTTTTACCTGCCGCGACTGCAGTGTAGGGATTGATTTCTACACTACAGAATCGGGTCATTTGCGCACGATGGCAATTTCTAATGGCATTATATCTGCTAACAGCACCTCCGCAGTTGCCATTCGTTGGAGCGGCAGTTACGGCTATGCTCCTGTGTCCATAGCCAATGTTCGCCTGCTGGGACAATTTGGATACGGCTTTCAAGATACTGTCACCAACAGCAGCAGCGATTTTGTCATCAACCTGCTGATGGGGG
>Ga0180302_10001022_pt1 | contig 13078 bp, 13 predicted proteins | sample GuaBasSediGuay17_FD_121794 | JGI IMG/M metagenome (GOLD analysis project Ga0180302, IMG submission 121794) | Subseafloor sediment microbial communities from Guaymas Basin, Gulf of California, Mexico - Guay17, Core 4571-4, 12-15 cm | ecosystem: Environmental > Aquatic > Marine > Hydrothermal... | reverse complement strand
TTAGCAGGGGAGTTCCAAGTAATAGGATTATCAGCGACTGTCGGATCTCCAGATAAAGTGTCTAAGTTTTTAGTTGGTAATAATAGGTCAATTGAAGTAATTACCGTTGATATCTCGAAAATGATGAAATTTAAAGTTTTGTATCCCCAGCCTACGAAAGATGATCACGAACTTGCCGATAGATTATATACATTTCCAAATGTAGCTGCACGATTAAGGGTAATTAGGGAAATACTAGATAATCATCGAACGGCACTAATATTTACTAATACTAGACCTATGGCCGAAATATTATCTAATAGATTGATATTAATGGATGATGATTACCCAATAAACATTCATCATGGAAGTTTATCGGCTGAAAAGAGGGTTAGAATTGAGAGAATGTTAAAGGGGGGTAAGTTAAAAGGGGTAATTTGTACTTCATCCCTAGAGTTAGGTATAGATATTGGTGAGATTGACTTAGTAATACAGTATAACTCTCCTAGACAGGTTACTCGATTAATTCAAAGAGTAGGTAGGAGTGGACATTGGATTGAAAGGGAGTCTAAGGGGGTAATAATTGTTCAGGATAGCGATGATGCACTTGAATCCATCGTAATTGTATACTTTGCGCTAAAAGGGAAAATGGAGGAACCTAAAATACCGTTAAAAGCTCTTGACGTTCTATCGCATGAAATAGCGGGATATTTAATTAATAATAAAGAGGTTGATATTTGGGATATATATAATGTAATTAAGCAGAGTTATATTTATGCTGACATAACACCGGAAGAATTTACAAATTTATTAAAGTTTCTATCTTCATTGAGTGATAGGTACTTATTCTTTGACGAAAGTAATCAGGTTATTAGGAGACCATTAAATAGGGCAAGACTATTTAACTATTACTTTGAGAACTTGTCAATGATCCCTGAAATTAAGCAGTACTTGGTTGTTAATGAGGAAGATGGCAGTCCGATTGGAATTCTTGATGGAGAGTTTGTTTCTGAATATGGCGAACCTGGATTTAAATTCATAATAGCAGGTAGACCCTGGAGAATCATTCAAGTTTATAAGGATAGAGTGTATGTTAAGCCGGAAGAAGATCCTATAGGTGCGATTCCATTCTGGATAGGGGAGGAGATACCAGTTCCAGACTTTATAGCATTTGAAGTTGGTAGGCTTAAGCGTGAGCTTGAGGAAATGTATAAGTCCGGTCTTAATGAGGATATAATATTTAGAAAATTAGCTGATGAGTACAAATCCGATATTAATATTCTTAAGACTGCTCTTAAGAGTTACTTAGAGCAGATTAAGAGAGGATTACCAATTCCAACTGATAAGAGAATAATCATTGAGAAAGTTGATGAGAAAATAGTAATTCATGTTCATGGAGGGACATTAATTAATAGAGCTTTAGCTTCATTCTTCATCCAGGCAATATTTAAGGAGTTTGGTGAAACCATTTACATATCATCTGATCCATACAGAATAATAGTATCGTCTTATAGTTTAGGCCCTGAAGATGTTAAACGCTTAATGTATATTTTTAATGAGGAAGAATGTAAGAAGTTGATAATTAGAGGAATAGAGGAAACACCATTTTTTAGATGGCGACTTATTCAGGTAGCAAAGAGAATGGGTATTATAAGTAAGGATGTTGAATTAGATCCTGCTAAAACTGAACAGTTAGTTATTTCCTTACGTGATACTCCGGCATATGAGGAGGCTTTAAGGGAGAGTATCTATAGGGATAGGGATGTTGAAGGTGCATTATCACTTATTAATAAGGTAAGGAGAGGAGAAATTGAGGTAGTATGCATAGAAAGTGGGTACTCACCAACACCTATAACAAGGGAAACAGTGCTTCGTAAGGAAATCAGGCTAGAGCCTGGACGTGTTGATAGACTGGAGGTTTTGCAGCTTTTAAGTATAAGAAATAAGTTGTTGAATGAAGTTAGAACCTTCGCATGCATTAGTTGCTTTAATTATGTTGATGAAGTAAAAATTAAGCAGTTACCAGATAAGATATACTGTCCTTTATGTGGGTCTGATATAGTTGGTATGTCGTCCGCTCTCTATGAAGATGTATCCCGTATTTTATCGATAGCTAAGGTAAATATTAAAGGGGTTAAGAGAACTAGGATATTTAGAGAACTTAATAAGAGTGCGAAGTTAATTAGTAAGTATGGAAAAGTAGCTGCTGTAGTTCTTGCATCAGATATTCCAATTAAATACGTTCATGACATTCTTAGGAAGGAGAAGCAAATTAGTGGTAGGTTATTTAAGTTAATTGCTAAGGCTGAGAGGGACGCTCTTCTTGAGAAGTATCAGTAATTGTATCTTCTTTAGCACCAATTAATAAGCTAATTAGCTTTTCTAAGTCGAATTCTATATAGCTTCTAACGCCAAGTTTAATATATGTATCCTCTTCCTCTAAATATCCCATTCTTACAAATCTCTCTAACCCTCTTTCAATACGCCACTTAGGTATTTTCTCCTCTAATATTTCTTCAATCTCCTCTCTACGAGCTGACCCTCCTCTTGATAATATATAGCTTATAGTGACAGCCAATACAGCCATCTCATCAATTCTCCATCCATAAGATTTAAACTCCTTACTCTCTATAGGACTACTAATTACAATTGCGTAATATTCTGAATCATTAACTTTAACACTTTTAACTTTAAATCCCAATGGTTTTATTCTCTCATCTAAGAGATTGATTATATCCCTATATTTTTCTCCTAAATATTTTTTTAGCTCCCATTCCCTTACTCCAGGATATCTATGCCTCCTTAAAAATAGGAGAAGTGCTGCTTTTCGAATTTTATTCTCTATATCCCTCTTCATTTTTTGACTCCCTTAATGTTTATAGAAATAGAATATACATTTTTTACTTCAAATTCTTCGGTTAATGGTCGGATATAGTGTTGATCCTCTAATTTTCTATATTTCATTTCAACTAATCCCATTGTAACTAGAAAACTCATTAAATATGCAGTTTCAATTGGATTTTCAAATTTATAAATGAAATCTTCGTATTTAACCCAATTTCCATCTGAATAACTGAGTAATTCATTAAATAATTTTCTTAATTTTAAGTCTAAATTTTCGGGAATTGTTATTACTGATTCTATTTGCTCACTAGTTATTGTGGGTAAAATATATTTGATTCTTCTCTCTTTAATTGGCTTAAGAGACATAAAGTACGTATATGCAGTTAGCAGGTCAAATATAGATGATGATAAAATATTAACTGTGGGCGTCCATGATTTTAGTAAAATATTAGCTAATTTCTCCAGCGAAAGTGATTTTGCCTTTAACTTAATTAACATCGGCTCTATATATAATCCTAAACCTCTATTTTTAAGAGAGACATATTGTGCCTCTAATATTGTAATTAGCCCACTTAGTGCCCGTATATCTTTATATAACATTGATAAATCTAGTTTCGCTAAATCAATACCTTTAATTACATCTAGAAACTTAGCTACATCTACACTTAAGGGATCTAATCTGCCTTCAGCTACTAATACTGCTAAATTAATTAACCTTTCATAAATCTCATCTAACTTATTTGACTTCTTCATACATATCAACCACTTTAACCATAGAATATTCAGCTGTCTTTTGAACTACGATTATATTGACATCTTCATCTACCCTTGATATATATCCAGGAGTAATGACAATATATTGTCCTCCCCTCTTATTAACTATGTCAATTAAGTAGTTCATAATTACTTCTCGATTTCTTGGATCCATATGTACATCGAATTCGTCAACAGCTCTTAATGGCGATTTTACGTATCCTTGAAGTGCAAGAAGAAAAAGCATAACGGCTGTTGTTCTTTCGCCTCCACTTTGAGTATATGCGTCTAAAACTTTCTCTTCCCCCCCTCTAAACCCAACAACTAGTTCAAGTCCGACCTCATCTACGTTATCTAAGTTTACTATTCTAGCGTATCCCCTAGCATTTATTCCAGATAATAGCTTAGAGTACTCCTCCGATACCTTTGAAACGATCTCAATAATTTTCTTTCTCCAAATATTTGTTCTCCTCTCTAATTCTTTAGACGCTTCTAATCTACTGTTAACTAAATCATTAATTTTGTTTTTTAAGTCGTAATGTAAGCCTCGATAATAATTATATGTCTCCTCAATACTCTCATCTACATCTCTATATAACTTTAACATACCTTCGACTTCCCTTATATCACTCATAATTTCAGTAGGATTTCTGTTCGTCTGAATGGGCTCTGATACTTTATATGCCTGTTCTTTTAAGAGGGAATACTCCTTTTCCTTCTTTTTAAGTTCCTTTTCATTAATCCTTAAGTCTTTCTCCAACAAAGTAATCTTATAATTTGTTATACCCTCATTTACACGGTAGCTGATATACTCATTATACAACTGATTTAATTTTGATAGCAAGCTATCTAGTTTGTTAGAAATAGTAATTAATTTATCTTCATTTACCCCTCCCTTTCCAACTAAGTAAGATAGATGAAGAGCCTCTTCAAAAAGTTCCCTAATCTTTAGATATTGCTCATTGACATTCTCTCTTAACTCAGCACTTCTCATTTGATATATGCTAAGTTGCCTTTTCGCCTCATTAAGCTCCTCCTTAATACTAGAAATCCTATTTAATATTTCATTATACTCCCTTTCCAGTTTACAGTATCTACTCCATACTAGCTCCTTATTAAGAAAATCTCTCCTTTTAAGTAGTTCCCTCTTTCTAAGTAGCCTATCATATTGCTCCTTATACTTAGCTAATACCCCCTCAGTTTCACTTAAAATTTTCCTTAATTTATTTTCTTCGTCTATTAGTGAATTAAGCTTTTCTCTAGCTTTAATTATCCTCTCTCTATACTCCTTTAATCCTACCGCTTCCTCAAAGAGAATCAATTTTTGTTTAGCATCTACAATTCCAAAATTCTCAATCATATTTTGATGCATTATAATTAGTGAGTTATCTGGATTTAATCCAACCTCACGTAATAATGCTAGTACTTCGGCCTTTGAGACGTCTCTATGATTTAATTCAAAACTATATTGGCCATTTTTTCGAAGATACCTTGTAATTACAATTTCATCCCTATTTATCCTCGTGAAAAAACGCTTATTACCATCCAATTTATTATTAAGCCTAACTGTGATTCTACTGTAATCCTCTCCCCACCTTATCAGCTCACTCAACTTTTTAGATCTTTCAGTGTAAGTTTGTCCTAAAGCTACTGATAAGGCAAGTAAGATACTCGACTTTCCAGCACCGTTAGGGCCAATTATTAAGTTTAATCCAGGTTTAAAGGTAATTCTAGCATACCTATATGACATAAAGTTCTCTATTATTAATTCCTTTAGGAAACCATGGTTACTCATTACTTTTATCAATATACCACCTAGATAGGCAATACTTATTAATTTTTCTTAACTTTAGTAGTTAAAGAACTTACTTTTACTTAAAGTATTGTAAGGGAAGTATTTTTAAATTGTTGGAGAGTACTCTCCCTTATAAAGATTTGCTCTATTAGCCTCCAGTAAATTTGGTTTTTGACCCATGAATTCAGCTGCAGTTCCTATCCAAACCTTATTAACTTTACATTCCTCATATATACATCCTACCCAAGCCTTCCAATTAAGATCCCTCATTAAGTGATGATCTAGAATGAGTACATGTAAATTGGATAATTTACATATTTTCATTAGATTTTCTATAGATGCATCTATAAATTTTTGTGGATATCTCCTTTCAACCATATACGTCATAGGACCATCTACATAAATTATGTTTGGGTTTTTGGTTAGGATGAAATTTATTTGCTCATTAAGTGGTGGGCCTTCAACATCACTAGTGAATAAAAAGGAGTGCTTCCTATCCGTTATATAAACTTCTAATACGTATCCTAGCCTATTATCTATTCCATGAGGTACTGGATTTGAAAACTCAATTTTTGTATTTCCATATTTGAATACTTTCCCGTCCGCAACTTTAAAATTAAGAATTACATCTTTAATTTTGCTTAGGAAGAAATTACCTCGAGCAGATTGGCTAGGATTTATGTTATTATTTGGATCTTTTAGTAAGACGACTTTGTCAGTATATATATCCTCTACAAATTTCTTCGGGCTGTGATGGTCATAGTGATAATGAGTTATTATGAGTATATCTGATTTATCTGAGTATTTAACTATCTTTTTCCAATCCTCATCTAATTTACGCAGCTCTAATTCATGAGGGGGGAGACCGTATCGTCGTGGTGCTAATGCAACTCCAGGATCAATAAGAATATTTACATCTTCGGTTTCTATATATGTAGCCATACTTCGTGTGCCAAAGGATTCACCTGTAATAAAATATACCTTCATATCTTGACACTTAATTCTCTCTTCATTAACTACTTAGCTATGTGATCTCATATTTTTTAAGGGATTCTTTTGATGCTGTCATAAAATGCCCCTCGGATATGTAAAATACCGGATTATAGTATTTAATTTCCCAGTGAGTTGAATATGCTTTATCCTTATTAACATACGCTAGTATTACGTCAGCTATAAATAATTCATGATCGCCGGTTGGGATCGAATTAATCACTTTACATTCTAAAACGCCAATTGCTTCCTTAACAATTGCTATTGGTAAAGCTTTACCTCTCGCTTTAGTTAATTTAACAGCACTAAACTTATCTGGATATTCTCTTCCAGATATTACTCCAGCTTTACATACTGAATCTACATATTCAAACTCCATAATGTTAATTGCAAACATATTACTACCTTTAACTATATTATAGGTATATCTTTCAGGGGAAATCGCTACAGCCACTCTTGGCGGTATGTATGATACAGGCGTTACCCATGCAGCAGCCATCAACGCATCCTTACCTTCATATGTAGATGAAATTAAGACGGTTAATGCTGGTTGTATGAGTCTGATTTGATCTATATCGATTACTTTCATCAATAATTTCGAGAATAGTCAAATTTATTTCTTTTTAGAAATATTTACCGGTAAATGTGTGGGAATGATATTTATTATATTTCGATTTTTAAGTTGTAGCATTTAATCTCTACCCTCTAATTGATTTATTTGGTGATTATCAATAATGATTATTATTTTATTTGGTCCTCCTGGTGCTGGAAAAGGTACGCAGGCAGCCCTAATATCTAATAAATATGGAATTCCTCATATAGCAACCGGAGATATATTTAGGGACGCTATTTCTAGAGGAACTAAGCTTGGAAAAATAGCGGAGGAGTATCTTAAGAGAGGAGATTTGGTTCCAGATGAAATAGTTAACTCTATCGTAAAGGAAAGAATTTCAATGGATGATTGTAAAGATGGATTTATTTTAGATGGATATCCTAGAACTATAAATCAAGCTAAAGCACTTGATGAAATCCTAAAAGAAATGGGTAGAGACGTCGACCTCGTAATTAACATAGTAGTTTCTGATGAAAATATTATTAAAAGACTTTCTTATAGAAGAATATGTAAAGTATGCGGTGCAGTTTACCACTTAATTACAAATCCACCTAAAAAAGATGAGATATGCGATAAATGCGGCGGTCCGTTATATCAAAGAGAAGATGATAAGGAGGAGGTAATTAGGAATAGGTTATTAGTATATCGGGAGAGGACAAAGCCGATAATAGACTATTATAAGGGTAAGGGAGTTTTAGTGAATGTCGATGGCAACTTAACTATTGAGGAAGTTTGGAAACAGATTGAAAGGTTAATTGATGAGAAGAAGGGAGGTAATCTCATATAAAACTTAGGGGTTTATTATACTCTGTCACCGTTAGGCTTTTACGGCTTCGCTAACGTTATCTCTATTACGCTGACATTTCTAGCGTTTTCTCCCTCACCAACAAGTTCAGAGCCTATCTTTACATCTTTAACCTCCATTCTACCCTTAAGCAATCTCTGTCTAATTATCTCAGCAATAGTTACAGCTTTAGCAATCGCCCTCCCTCTAGCTTTAATCGTTATTGCATCTACATCTTCACTCATTTGCATCAACGTAGCTAATACATAGTTCATAACAGCCTTTTTTCCAACTAGTATCTCAATAGTCCTACCCATATATACACCCTCCTTCCCCAGCAATCGGCCAATAGCTAAAGTAGATATTACTAGCGAATTTATCGGCGTCCCACAACTAATCTTTGACTAAAAACAATAAGGATTAAGAATGTTATAAATATAAATTAATTTAAATAATCTCATAAGGAACAAAGATTAAAAAACGATAGTATATCTTAAGTGATTATCTCTAGATGTTATGAAATCATATTTATTTAAGGTTGATATTTTTCGATTAGCAATTATGATATTGTTCGGTTAAGATGATGTAGATGTGGATATTAGAGGATTTATTTAAATGGCGTAAATTAAAGAGGAGAGTTGAACTTAATGTAAAGAGAGCATTAATGGTTATAAAAGATTCAAAAATTGATATATTTAAGATTGAAGATGCCAGAATTGAGGATGAAAACGGACTTGTAACTATTAGCTTAGGTATTAAAGTAGATTTGGAAAACTTACCCTTACATAAAATAAGAGTTTACTTCAGAGGAGTTAGAGTTAATGAAAATCCATTATTTACACACTGGAAAATTGAGGAGGAATTTGAGATTGATAGAGATGAAGTTAAAAAGCGTAAATTCAATATTTACATTCCTAAGGCTAATAAAGGATCTATAAGACAAAAATATCAGCAATTAGCCGAAATGCTCATGGAGTATTTAGTTAAAGCCTCAAAATCGAAGAGAGTCAAGACTAAATTAGGTTATTTATGGGACTTCAAGATTGAGTTAGCTAAAAAACAATTAGAGAGAGGGGATATACTTTGGTGTCTAATATGTGATGAATGCTGGTATCGATCAATAATTTTAAACCCATTAAATGAGTGTCCATGGTGTGGTAGTAAGTCAGTTAAATGTCAGAAAATCAAGATTAGCGATTTAGAGGTAATAGGGGAATAAATAAGGGAAAGTAAAGGAAAAATTAAAATATCTAGCATTAAATCAAAATAAATTAATGGAGATTGGTGGCCGGGTGAGCAAGAAGCCGGGTGGTCTAGTGGCCAATCCCCTTAAAAGGGGGGTTAAGGATTCCAGACCGCCGTGGGAGAAGCTCTGGATCCCTCCATATGGAGGAGAACCCTGGAGATACCCATTAGTTGGGTAACAGAAACCCAGGTTCGAATCCTGGCCCGGCTACCAAACCCGGCCACCACCAGCAACAATATAACCTTCTTAGATTAATCTATACTTCATTGAGATTAGTATGTTATTGAGTAATTTCATGTATTCACTCTTTAGGTTTAGGTTATTGAGAATTTTTATCGACTTTTTAACCCATTCGTCAAGAATTTCCTGTGCTTTTTTAATAGCTTCTTCTAAGCTTAGTTCCTCTTCCTTTTGTATCACCCTAACTATGTTAGGTTTATTTAAGTCTTGATTTACCGGTTTTCCTAATACTTTTTCATCTCCTATAATGTCAAGTATGTCGTCACGTATTTGAAATGCTATTCCGACAGTTTTACCGAGCTCACCATACTTATTAACTAATTCCTCTTCTAAATTAGCTAGTACTGCGTTGACTCTAGCTATATGTTCAAAGAAAGATGCTGTTTTTAAATATATTATCTTCATATATGTATCCAAATCCGCATTTTCTCCAACTAGTAGCTCTAGAATCTCTCCACTACACATTTTTAGCCCTGCAATTAAGCTTTCCTTGAGAGCTTCTTTACCTAGGTCATTTGTTAGGTAATTTGAAATTAGTATTAATGCATCACCTGCGACTATTGCTGTTTCAACTCCATATCGCTTATGTACACTTTCTCTCCCTCTCCTTTGAGAAGCATTATCAATTATATCATCATGTATTAAAGAGGCTAAATGACTATATTCTATTGCTGAAGCGAGCTTTAAGGCTTTTTCTCTTTCTATTCCTAAACTAAGAGATAGTAAGTAGCTAAATATCGACCTTACATTTTTTCCTTTGCCTAATAAGTGCGTAACTGCCGATTTTAATCTACTATTTAAGTCAAACATGTTAATGTACTTTAATATTGCATTATTGACTTCTTTACCGATATTAATTAGAAAGTTCTTTATATCCTCGTCAAGACTTATATTGCTTAATAGTGATTCTAATGGATCAGATCTGTCCATTATCAACCACACTATACACATTAACCCAATTTGGCATATATGAAACTTTCGCTTAATTAATTCTTTTAGGCTTTAATGGTTATCTACGGGACCATCAACTCTTTTTCTACTTTAGCTGTAAAGATAATGGTTAAAATTTCGGTACATTAAGATAAAAATAGTATTTATGTTACTGTAATTTTTAGTGAGTTAAATGCTTGAAGTAACTGCGCTTCACCTGATAACTCCACTTTTTAGAGCTACTTTCATGGCGATACTTATAGTTATCTTGCTGTATATTATTAAGTTCTTTTATGAAGGTTATAAGTACTTTAAAACTAAGATGTTGTTAGCGTTAATTAGTGCATTTTTACTGATAATCGTTGGGGCTTCAATTAACTTATCACTTAGCTTATATGGTCATTACTTGATATTTGTGGAGGAATTAAAGGTTGATGGACTTTCATATCATCATATAGGAAACATATTATACTCAATATTTCTCATGTGTGGATTTCTCTTCTTGATAGCTTTTAATATGTTTTCCCGATGGATTGGGGTCAGTAAACCAGTTAGTTACTTAATTTTATTAATTGGAGGAATAGAGTTGCTATACAATGTTGAGATTGCTATAAATGCTATAGTCTTATTTGAGTTAATTTTCATATTAATCAATGTAGCGGTATCTTCACCTACACATGCTGTAGTTGGAAGATTTATGGTTATCATAGGACTGTTACTGTTAATTTCAAGTAGAGTATTAATGTTATTTCCATTCATACCAGTTACGGATATGTTCTCTAGCATGATGGAGGTGGCTGGATTTTCAGGCTTAATTGTATTGAAGCAAGACGTAAGTTTACTTGTAAGGGCGGGTGAGGGTGAGCTAGTTGAAGTATAGACCAGATATATTGATAATTAGGGATATTCTTAATGCTATTGATGATGAAGGAGTAACTATTTCCAGCATAATTAGTAGAGCTAGGATTCCACATGATAGGTTGAAAGTTAAGATTAATCAGATGATCGATTCTGGTTTAATCCTTGAATTTAATGATGGAGAGAGGAGGAAGTATAAGTTAACGAGGAAGGGATGGGAGGCTAGAATTAAAATTAATGAAATGGTATTATTCTTAAAGGAGTTAGGATTAATAGACTAATTCAAATAATTCTATCCATCCTATCTTATCAATTATAATTAAAAAGCTATTTAATCTATCTATAGAACTAACTATTCCGTAAGTAGTCTCATTTTTAAATTCTACTGGATATACACCGTCTTGCCTATCTTGAGGTCCAAGATGTATTAGTGGGTAAGTTTTAGATGGTGTACCTGAAATAATCATGTAAATTGGGCGGATAACATATAGTGCTGATATAAGTGATGTAACTATGTCATCTGAGGAGTTGACAACTATAGACTTATCCATTATTTTTAGGTTAACTTGCCAATTACCTATTAAACTATGAATATCGTCAATAAAAGTACCTTTAAGATTTATTTTTGAATCGATAATTAAGAGGATATCTGCTAATCTTAATGATTTATTAATACTATTTGCCTTTATAACTGACCCTAAGTTAATACTATGGATACCTAGATTGCTAAGTAGTAAGTAGATAGATTGGTTTATTAGAGGATTACTTCCAAGTATACCAACGTATATGGATCTTTTAGCACGTATTGATTTTATGCCCTTATTGGATATATCATAGTAGCGTATAGCGTTAATATACCGATTTTCGTAGTCAACATGTCCATAGGCGTCATCTATATATAATGGCTTTATATCACGAGGTACATTTATAAGAGAATACTTACTTAATAGATTAAGATACTTATTCATTAATTCAATAATCATTCTTCATCTTCTCATGCGAGTTTTTAGAAAAATTAAGTGGTTTTTATATAATATATGTGACTAGTTTAGTTAAGTGGTAAGCATATCCAACTTCATTATCGTACCATGCAAGTACCTTAACTAGATTTTTATCAACAACAGTGGTGAGTAAGCCGTCAACTACTGATAAGTATTTACATCCTATGTAGTCTGAGGATACAAGTGGTTCCTCAGTGTATAGCAATATGTCTTTGAGCATCGTTTCAGACGCTTCTTTAAATTTAGAATTAACATCATCTTTATCAGTTTCTTTACTAACTAATACGGATAAATCTACGATTGAGACGTCGGGAACAGGAGCTCTAATTGATAAAGCGGTTAATTTACCCTCTAATTCAGGGTATACCTGGAAAATAGCACGTGCAGCACCGGTTGATGTAGGGATAAGATTGAGCGCGGCAGCCCTAGCCCTCCTAATATCTCTATGAATAGCGTCTAATAGTCTTTGATCGTTAGTATATGCATGGACGGTCGTCATCTCTCCCTTTTCAATACCGTAATTTTCATTTAGTACTTTGATTAATGGGGCTAACGCGTTGGTAGTGCATGAGGCCATAGATATAACATGGTGCTTATTACGATCGTATTTCTCTAAGTTTATCCCTGGTAGTAACGTAATGTCTGGGTCAGGCATCGGGGCTGAAACTAAAACCTTTTTTACATTACCCCTGAGGTGAAGAGACGCCTTATCCTTACTTCTGAAGATACCTGAAGATTCAATGACAACCTCAACTCCTACATCACTCCAAGGAATTTGCCCTGGATCTCGCTCATTAAATACTTTAACTTCTTGTCCGTTAACGATCATCTTATCATCTTTAACAATTATTTCATCGTTGATTTTACCGTGGATGGTATCGTACTTAAGAAGGAAGGATAGGGTTTCAGCAGGCATTAAGTCATTTATAGCTACTACATTTACATCAGGAATCTCTAGGGATGCTCTGAATACAAGTCGGCCAATTCTACCAAATCCATTAATTCCTATATCCACCATAATATTCACCTAGTCTAGCTGGTTAGT
>Ga0180302_10001021_pt1 | contig 13085 bp, 11 predicted proteins | sample GuaBasSediGuay17_FD_121794 | JGI IMG/M metagenome (GOLD analysis project Ga0180302, IMG submission 121794) | Subseafloor sediment microbial communities from Guaymas Basin, Gulf of California, Mexico - Guay17, Core 4571-4, 12-15 cm | ecosystem: Environmental > Aquatic > Marine > Hydrothermal... | reverse complement strand
TTCTCAATAATATTGCGAGCAGAAGAGCAAAAGGCGTTTTTCCTATTCCTCCCTTTCCCGAAGTAAAGATTGCTACACCTTCTCTCAATACTCTTCCTCTCCGAGTATCCTTTCAAGATCTCTTAATATCTCCTCAAAATCCTTTAATTCTTCCTCAGATGGTAACGTAACCTCTTTCTTACGCCTCCTTATTCTTTCTTCAAGGATTCTTTGATAATAGGCGTGAACCTTCTTCTGTTCATATATTAATGATTCAAGGCAATAATTTAAAATATTTCTCGAAAACTTAGTAAGACCTAGCAAAATACCTAATAGGAAGTACATAGGGAGAATAATTGAATCAATCGTAATTATCCTTAAGAATGAGGCGTGAAGCGTATGTTGTAAGTATAGTATCGTAATCATGATCACTATTAGTAATTCAGATAAAACAAGCCCCCGCAAAGATCTCTTCATATTTGCCATATCATGAATAATTACTTCAGATTCCCTCTCGGTCTCAGATTCTGTCGTATGGGATAATGTCCAACTAATTAGATCTGTTAACTCTTTATCCAGAAAATTCATGTAATATATCGCTGGAACTATGATTGATGCTAGAATAATACTAACAGCAATTTCAAGCGTCGGAGATAAATCAAAGATTCTAATTATATCTCGACTGTATACTATACCCGCGCTACTCAGAAAGAAGGGTAATATCCATATTATGGGAGAACTCTCTATGGGTCTAACTTTTACTTCAAATAGTATTTTATACCAATTTAAGAGCATCTTCCCAATAATGATGCCAGCGAATAATACTAAACCTCCTTCTAATAAGCTTAACAATAAATCGCTATCGCTAAGGATAATTCCTCCATCAATTATAAAGAAAAGGATCAGTGTCACAATTAAGATTTGAATAAACGTTGAATTTCTTAATGTTTTATAGAGCTCTCTTTGTCTCTTCATGATACTAGGTCTAAGGAATTTAATTTTAGGAAATAATATCTCATTTATACCTGACGCTAAGAAATACACTGCTACTATTTTAAAGAAAAGAGATAAAGTGTCTCTCGTAAAGTATATAACACTAAGCAGATATATTAGAATAAAGATTAGAAGTTTAATAAACGCTCTTGCGATACTAATTTTTATCTCAAGAAAACCCTCATATGTGTCTCTGCTTAGACCTCTCAATCTTAATCCTCTCAATTTATAACGTAAATATGCTCTCCACACATCTATTATACTTTTTTCAAATATAATCAGAGAATTTGAGAGCAGAGAAGTAGTGGTAATTAGAATAATGAGGCCTATTAAGGCGAGAATACCTTCCCATAACATTTCAGCAAAAAAGGGAGAGATCATTACTATAACTATCATAAATACAGTGACTTTTATAATTTTTCCGTGTACCTCTAAATAATTCCTAACTTCATCTAAACCTTCACTAAGAATTATATTAGCAGTATCACTTAACAATTTCTTCCTCCCATCAATCCTTAATTTCTAAGGATTGTATCTCATTATCATTTTTCACTACTAAACTGTACTATATAAACAATAATTATCGCATACTATCAATACAGTCGTACTTCTAAGAAATTGAAATAGGATAATTATTAGTAAATATATTCTTAAGAGAATACAAGCTCATGATTAATTTGCATTAACCGTATTCATTAAGAATATAAGAATGCATTTTTCCTTAAAGCGTATCTTTCGATGTGAGCTGAATTGAAATCAACACTTCACCCAATAAAACTCACAAAATTATTTGATTTAGTATTGGTGATACAAAAAAAGAGGAATATCTCTACTAAGCAAGCGCAAAAAATATTAGGTCTTAAATCGCGTGCTCGTGCCACACGATATATAGATACAGCCAAATGGCTACTCAGTAAACTTGGCACCTTTAAGGGATCATTTGATGATTTTATTGAAAAAATTAAAGATGTCCTTGAACAAGAATTTAAAATATCTAAAATCCTTGCAGAGATGTCCTCTAGACATATCAATGCAAATCCTCTAGCATTAAAAAACGTCGCTAGAGACCTAGGAATTAATATTGATATCAAAACGGCACGCGCTCTATTCACTTTATCTAGAGAATTAGGATTATTATCAATAGCACAAATCTCTGTATTTACACCAACTATCGAGGATGTCGTATTGAATTTTATAAGAAATCGCGGAACTGTTCTATTTCTAACTATAGAAAAAACATTTCCAAATGCACGAGAAATCGTGCTAAAATTATGGTTGCGCGGATTCATTGATATAGAGGGGATAGAGGAAATCGGCTTAAAACCATCTCAGATAACTGATCCGGACAGAATCCCAGCGGACATCGTTCCCAGTGATTCGCGATTCTTAAGCTTCTGGGTTGATGATATCTCTGGTGAGCGCTATGCCTCGATAGTAATTCCCCAGAGATCTCGGGTGATAGCTAAATGGTAAGAGTGGAAGAAATCCTAGAGAAACTTATAAATCTTGGAATGAGAACTGATAAAAAAACGCTTAAACGCGTATATCTTGCTTGGTCTTCGGGTTCTGTGATCGATGTACCCTTTTCCGAATTATCTTCATTTATAGTATTGCATAAGCAGATATTAGGTTTTCTTAAGACTGCTATAAAAAAACTTCGCGAAAAAAAATGGTCAGGATTATTCGTCATAACTGGTGATTCAGAAAGTGGAAAAAGTCAATTTTGCAAGTTCCTTTATCATGAAATAAGAAAATTAGGAGAATCGATCCCTATTTTCATAAATGCAAAAACTCTCCTTACAGAAACTATGGCTTCTGCGATAAGAGCTAGGATACAAGAAGAGAAAATAATTAGCAAAAAACCCTTAGTCATAATTGTTGATAATGTCGATGTTCTCATACTTTTTGAGGACATGCGAGAAAAGCTAATTGATTTTTTAAATTTCTCTCAAAAGTTGCTTAAAGGCAATGTTTCAGATATAGCATCTTATCAGCCAGTATGCCTCGTATATGTAATGAGTATAGGAGCTTGGATTAGATTAAATGAGTATATTCAACGTAATAGGATATGGCCTAATTTTGCGCTAAAAACGACTACTTTAGTTCAAATAAGATGGTCATTAAAAGATTTAGAGAATGCATTATTGGATCTAATACCAAAAGTTTTAGCGATACTATATACATTAGGGAAAAACAACATCATTACGCTAAGCTATGAGAAAATTCTACGCCACCTAAAGATAATTCGCGAATACATAATTACTGTTAGTAAATTAAAATTGCAAGATAGAAAAATCACCAGTTTGGCCGGATTAATTAAAGCAACGCTTGATGAAAGTATTTTTATAATTAACCATTTGTTAGTTCCAGAAACAAGATTATATGGAAGAAAAGCACACAAACAGATTATAGAAAAATTTATTAGATATGTTGAGAAAGCGGGGAAAGTTCATTGGGAGCACGCAATTGACAATGTTATATTTTCTATGCGCATCAATTTAGCAGAGGTAAACACTCACACGAACACAGATTGCGTATTTAGAATAACAATTGATTGCTGTCTCACTTTTCCTGCTAAGAGATTCTTTAAGATTCATACGAAATTTCTTATTATACCTAAGTTAATGAAGAAAACGGAGGAATTATTAGGTCTCATGAATCAAAATTACGATCTCGTTATTTTAATTAATGAGATCTATGATAACGGTTCTAAAGTAACCATAATCCGAGATACACCTCCTATTTTCGTTATATCTTTGCCCTACAAACTTGTAAAATTCTTCCTCATTTTAGATGATGAAGGTATAAAGAGACTATTAGATGACATACTCCATGTTAAAAATAAACTACAAAATACCTTAATTGTTCTTGCTTTAATAAAAATTGCAGAAACCTTATTTAGCAAAAAAGGAATCCCATGGAAATTAGTTATAAATCTCTTAGCATTATCGTGGTTAATGAGCATTAGACTATATGGTAAGCGGACAATTTCAGAGAAAAATCTTTTATTTAGCTTTCAAACGTGTATGCTACCCATCATAAAAGCGCTTAAAAAGGATATAAAGGAAACGATAAGCATTCTACTGGCAGGTGCACTCAGTAGATTAATACGCGAGCATTTAATTGAACAGGTTATGCCCGATGTCTACTCCATTAACGTGAACAAACTGAATATGGATTTCTTGTATCTAATGTCTAAAACATTGACCCAGGAGATATTGATGAGATTAAAGATCATGGTTTGATATCATTCATATAGATCCCTAAAAATGAACTTAGCGAGCGCACAAATTATAGCATCCTCAAATGCTCTAACTCTATCATAATGATTTTTAGTTAAAAATCCAATGGCACCGATCGTTTCTCCAATACCCTTGATTCCACTTAACTCTTCCATGATTTTTTCTAATTCTTCTATCTCCCTACTAGCTATTTTCTCCCAAATAAATTCTGGAATAGGAAGAGATATCGTTGATGCGATACTAAGTTTCGTTCCATCAAATATAGCTACCCATCCCTTTACAAAAACGCCGAATGAATATTTTACAAGCCCTCCCTCCATACCCACTGAGTAATCCGGTTGTATAAATTCAAAAGCTTTTTTGGCCCTATTTATCGCACCAAGAACCATTTCCTCATCGGATAATGGCTGGATGGATATTCCGGGATCTACTTTTACTGGTTTTATCCGGATGTTATCACCAAAAACTTTCTTGAAGGCTCTCTCAGCTGCTCTAATTTTGGCTGGGTTGCATGATCCAACAGCAACCTTCAGATAGTTCATAGTGACCCCTCATCAGTTATTCTTGTATAAGCTAATATAGTATTTTGTTGATTCAATTAAGCTACGTCCATATTCTTTTGTTGGTTCAATTACGGCCCCGTGGATATAATCATTCCAACTGTATATGATTATTACATCCGGGTTAAGGGAGAGGGCTAGATTCCACGATGATGCATAGTTTGAAAGAAGATTATCTACTACGCTTTTCTCTAAAGGATTCACTAAAAATGCAGGATAAACGGATACGAAAGATAAACCCCCACGTTCTTTAGATAGTTTATTAGTTAAAACCTGTAGCCTACTAACATTAATATTACTCATCTTATCTTCAGAAGGAATGAAAATTGATGAATTGAAGTCTAGAGAGAAATATATACTATCATTACTTGGCGGATAATATCTCCCCCAATCTAATATAACGTATGCCCCTCCTGCTTCTTCCTTAACGATATTGAGGATCCCCTGCCAAAAAACACGTAATGCATAATTAAACGCGTTAATCCAATCCTCTATAATTATGTCGTTAGATTTTATGAAGGAAGTATAGTTCTCTGGGTAGAAGAGTAGAATATCTGTTACTGAATCTATACTAGCGTTCCATCGTTTTGACAGAAAATTATACACATTATCTTCACTTACATTATAGGTTACTTGCAGATAATCCAAGAGAGAGTAAGCTAAATATACTTGTCCATCGATACTCCAATCTGGCAAAACTCTGCTAATTCCTCGGATTATTATTACTGGGAGATTATTCACTTTTAAGTAATATGGTGAAGAGAAAAAGGATGTTAGTTGCACCAATTCATCCGCTATAAGAAACTTAGTATTCTCTTTAAGAGCATAATAGCCTAGTATATATGTATTATTAGGCGCCATTGGGGCCAATAATAGGCTTACATCAGATTTATATCTTAATCTATATAGGTTAAAGCTAATTATGTACGGCATTTTTTTCTCTCTTGATATCTGATCAAATAGATCAATTGCATATTTGTCCCCAAAGAAATAATCTAAAACTACAAAGTCAATTCCAGCATTTTGGAATTCTAATACATCCTGAGATATATATGGGTATGATAAATCATAGTATCCTTCCACAGGCGTCCATGTTGCATTAATCCAAAGTCCGTCTTTGATTGTAGCATTATGTGAGGGATTAATCCACCACAAATAATATATTCCCACGCTTTTGCTTCTTAATTCGAATTCCTCCAGATTGTTACCTTCAGCATGAATACCCTTAACCTTACTTACGGAGATGATAATATGAAGAATAAGAATTATAGCAAAGATTTTCTTTAAAGTCATCCGTTTAATAATAACCTTTATTACAATTGAAGGAAATTTCCCAATTCGCGCTGCGGATATCCTTCTTAGTATGACCCGAATATATGGCGATACTTTTAAATGCGGAAGCAGAGTCTTTATCATATCCACATAGAAAACGCCAGCGAGGATTATTGCAATCAAAGTTGTCATTATCCCAATTATTGAAATTCTACCCCCCATGGGACTTAACAACAGAAATAATTGCTCATGCTCTAGGTGGAGGAAAGTCCTTAAAATATCGGGGGGAATGAATAGCAAAACTCTGAATCCTGCTATGAGTCCAGCTATTGTCAAGAATTTTGATATTTTATTTGCAAGTTTACGATATCCTTCGAAATCAATTAAGAGTGAAGAAATTAATAGTAAGCTTACTAGATAAAGATAGTATTGATCATTACTAACTTTGTTAAATACCAGAAATGCCATCATCATGAGGGCAGATGAGTGAAATAGATTAATTATTCCAGCTATCCCCTCATGATTCTTTGAATAGTGTTTCAGTATAATGTGAAGCAGCACGGTTATTAATAACGCGGATGATATTACTGATAATATTGCTTGGTATAGATAATCTAAGGAGATACCAAAAATTATTATCGACTTTAAGTCAATTGGTAAAACTACTATAATTAACCATAAGAACATAAATATGTTATATCCCCATGGCGGTCTTTCTAGATGCATTAATATTACTTGATTAATAAAGCCCCAAAAGTTATCTAATAGGAATGGAAGACAAATAAGAAATGTCGTTAAGAGTACCACTATTAAGTATTTCACCATTTCTCTGATGGTTTTTCTATTCTTCACGGTAATTAGTATGAGAGGAAGAAAAATTACCGTTATTTGCTTCATAAGGAGACTTAATGCATAGAAAAATGCTGATTCAGCGTATCTCTCTTTAATGAGTAATTTAAGCGCTACTAAATAAAAGAGAATTACGATAGAGTCAAACATCCCCCAAAATGGTCCGATGAATATAAATAGGGGGTTATACAAAATAGCCTTTCTTATATAATTAGCGCTTTTTTCATCGTTTTTTATTTCAAAAATAATATCACCAGATATTTTCGCAACCAGCAAGTCGGATATTGCTATGGGAAGTTTAATAAAAAATCTTTCCCAAAAGGGTCCATTAAGCGGTAATGCTAAGTAGATTAAATAGAAAAATGAGAAAACAAGGAGCGGAAGTGGAGGATAAGCGTACCAATTCTGAATAAAAGGCGGTGTGTTAAGATAAATATAAGGTGGATTACTTAGTGCTGTATCATATGGAGTTACTCCATTCGCAATGAATTGCTTAGTGGACGTTATGAAGACAAATATATCCCATTCTAAGCCAAAGAACCCTAGAATCGCTATTCTCATTAAGAATGCTAACACATAATCCTTGATAGTATTATGACGATTCATTCAGAGAGCACCAGTAATTAACTATGAGTTATAGATTTGACGAATTAAGCAAGTTTAAGATAGACTGATAATTGTTGAATTTAATTTAAATTTGCTTAATAATCTTTCCTCTTTAGAAAAATTCAGATTTGCGGGTCCGGTCATCCTAAATCATTTCGTCCCTGACTCCCTTTTTCATCATGACTTTTGTGATCTTAATCTTCTAAAGATATCTATTTATCCTACTTTTAGATATATTAATTCCCCTCTCGCTATCATACATAATATTCTAAGATTCAGTATGTCATCGCTTTTTATCTTACGTAACTCCTTGTTAAGTATTATTATGTTAGCTAAATTACTCTCCTTAATGTCTCCCGTTATATGTTCGATGTGCGCTGCATATGCACTATGTAATGTATAAGCCTTGACAGCATCAAATATCGACAGCTTGTTCTCCTCAATGGGATGATTAACTGCGCTCCATAGACCAAAGAAAGGATCAAATGGCATACAATCGCTTCCAAAAGCTATTATTAGGCCCTCTTTCATCAGTTTACCGAGAGGATTTAATGATTTCCAACGAATTTTTCCGAGTCGCTTCTCGTACATACCTCCGGGCATCTGCCATTGACCAATGAAATTAGGCTGCATTGATAATACAATACCGAGATTCTTAACCTCTGGAATATACTCATCATGAACTAATTCAAAATGCTCTATGCGATGACGATTTTCCTTATTAATCTGCGCTTTCTTCAAAGCTGATAAAACCACATCTATGGCTCTATCTCCTATAGCGTGGATTGCTAATTGAAGACTTGCTTTATCAGCTTTTCTACATATCTCTAATAAATCGTCCTCACTCATAAGAAGCATGCCTTTTGTGGAGGGATCGTCTGAATAAGGTTCATAAAGTGCAGCGGTTCTAGCACCTATTGATCCGTCTACGAATATCTTAATTCCTCCAACTCTGATAATAGCTCCGATCTCTCTTGTAATTCCTAGATCTATTAACTTATTCATAAAACTCTCTAAAATAAACGTGTAAATTTCTATAGGAAAATGTTTCCATTCACTAGCTAGGAGATTAATGAGAAGAAAGTCATCTAGGGATAATGTTTCATGACACATGACTACTCCTTTCTCTATCGCTAAACGAACTATTCTTCTAAGCCCCTTTCTGAATGATTTAACAGATATCCTTAATCTCTTTTCAGCTAATAGGAAAGCATCTTCCTTTAATACGCCTGTTGGATTTCCTTTAGTATCTACGCTGAACCCTGGTGTTCCTTTAGGAATTTTGAGCTCCTCTAGAGCCTTGGTATTCGCGACCGCCATATGTCCGTCTATTCGTCTTAAGAAAATCGGGTGATCTCTTGAGACTTCATCAAGATCTTTCTTTGTTGGATATCTTCGTTCATCTAACCATTTCGATTCATCCCATCCGTATCCTAATATCCAGTCTCCTTTTCTGGTTTTTTCTGCTATTGTTTGCAATACCTTCTTTAAACCTTCTAATGAATTTACCTTTGACAAATCAATCCAATCTACTCGTTTTGCCATATCTATTAGATGCGTATGCGCGTCTATAAACGCTGGAAGAACGCTTCTCCCGTGTGCATCGATTAGAATATACTTTCCCTTAACACCATTCAATATTTCGCGCGAAGACGATATCTTGATTATTTTACCATTCTTAATGAGAATTGCATTGCCAGTGATGCTCTCTGAAAATGAGATTATGTTAGCATTAATTATAACTATTGCTTTATCGTAACTATACATTAATTCCGCCCTCATATTTTCTGAAAATTAATGTCAAAGGTATAAGATTTACATAACCATTTAATATTGTTAATTATTGCAAAAATTTTAATGGTGAAGAGAAATGGCGCCCGAAGAGAAGATGCGATTATCTACTGGGTTTGTTCGTGCTGCTGGATATGCTGATAAATTGAGAAGAACACTCCTAGCGCAAACAAAGGGAATTGTGCAGCCCAATGAGACGGTGAGAACAGCTGCGATAATTAATATGCGTCTATTTGACGTATTACGAGAAAACAATGTCGAGAAAGGCGATGTCGTGAGAATAATGTTTAATTACGAAATTGTAGAAGAAGATGGCAAGAAAACAATCAAGGTGGACTGGGATTCAATGACGATCGAAGTTTACAAGAATGCGGGGACCATAGAGGGAATCAAACCACCAGAAGAAGTTGAGAGAGCTGTTGCAACAGCTGTTGTTGGGGAATGGCGCGAATTTGAGTACGATGAAGATGTCTTCGCACGCTTGAAGCTGAGAGCCGAGGAAGTAATAAAAACAAGCACTGGTTACACAATGAAAGGTCCTGACTTCGAAGCTGAAGTTCTTGGTAAAGAGAAAATTAGGATAAAATACACTGGACCAGAAAATAAAGTTAATGAGTTTTATGCAGAAATACTTGGAGGATAAAAGACAATTAACTTTAAATTACATTTGACCTATTGGGAAAGAACAATACTCAGAATTATCTGGTGATGACTTATGCCCATTAGAGGAAAAGTTGTAAGGAGAGTGTTCGAGAAATCTCCAAAGGGCGATTTTTATCAAGGACTTGTAAGAAAAGTTCGATGGGGTAGAACCTATGAATATAAATTAATTCTAAGAGCTCCGTGGCCAGAGCCAGATGTTTTACAAAAAATTATTGAGGAAGCATTACGTTCAAAAGTAATAACGCCTAACTACATAGCCTTAAAGTATAATATTAAGGTTTCTACGGCTAAACGTATACTAGAGGCCCTCCGTCAGAAGGGGTATCTGAAGTTATTAGAGGATGCGTCGGATGCCAGTTTAAGGCTCTATTCGCGAACTTAAGATTTTTTCAAGATCTTTTAATTCCATTTCCTCCTTAAGCATATCAAGAAATTTCTTCACTTTATCACATCTACTCGCTGCAAGCTTTCTCGCTATAGTGGTATTTATGAGAAAAGGTAACTTTAGAATTTTTTCATAAAAGTGGTCAATGCTGCATTTCTTAGACTCAACCGCGATCAGCGGCTCACTAATACATCTACCTTTGAATCCTCCATACGCAAATACTCTCGCTATGCCTATGGCTCCTAATGCATCTAGCCTATCAGCATCTTGCAGTATCCTAGATTCTAATGAACTAGATGATTTGTTTAATGAAAAACTATGCTCCCTTATAATTTGAGCCACATCATTTGCGAGCTTGCTAAAAATCGTACCACTTAACACTTTTTTAGCGATATTAGCGGATACGAGTGCGTGATGATCTCCTCCTTTCTCCTCAATCACACGCCCAACATCATGTAGTAGCGCTGCGATAGCTATTTTTAAAACATCTCCACCCTCATAACATGCAATCGCTATGGATAATTTCAATACTCTAAATGTATGCGCTAATTCATGTCCAGGAATTTCTCGATCAAAATTCGCTAGTAAAATCGCTTTTTCCAGAATCTCCGCTAACTGCGCCTTATACTTTTCAAGAACAGTAATTTTCTCGCCCTCACAAATATTATGCAAACTTTTAATGATGTTTTCCATTTTTTCGAGTATTTTATCCTTACTAATCCCATTAGACAATATTTTAGCCCCCAGAATGCCCTCCGCCAGTATGTTCTCTAATTACCTCTAAAGTTTTTAAAGTGAGATCATATCCGCATATTTTACAGTTATGGGGTACCTTTGTTACTGGGTAAATTTCTCCACACGAGGGACATTCCACTACAGGAACAACAAGTACTTCTAGATCCTTTCGGGAAACCACATATACTCTTTCACCTTTAGATATCCTCCAATTCATCGAAAAAGCTCTCCAAACCTCACTTCCAAGTTTAACTCTGCCATGAGGCGAAATATTTTCAATCGCAATCCCTACCCGTATAGGGATATCTATCTGCTTTGGCGGGCCAATCTCACGGACCAGGTACCATGTGAGCATCAGGAACCCAAAAGATAATGAGGAACCTACGATGATAGCTAATTTTCCAGTCGGATCCGTTAGGAAGGCAAATAGTGTTGGAATGATAATTAATGGTGCAAGGACAAATAATGATTTAAGTTCAGCTCCGCCCATGAATGCTCCGATCATTATAAACATAGCAAAAAATATAAGCGTCATGAGAATCGCTAAGTCAAAAGTCACACCACCAGACATCTCAACTATAATAGATAAAATAAACATAACTAAGATAATGGGAAGAAATATTTTCAAGAGCGCTTTGGCTGATGTTGGATCCGTAACCACAGATAGAATGATTATAGCTAGGAATATGATTATGAGTCCCAATACCGCGTTTTGGAGCATTACGCTCATACCTAATAATATTAATAGAAAAAAGGCGATTGCCCCTAGTAATTTTACGGTGTCGCTCATTGTATCACCATTCCATTCATCAGTAATCTAAAGAAAAAAGATAAAGTATTATTACTTATTTAAAGGAGTTGGTTAAAAAATAACCTTTCTAACATATGATTGATCTACTCCTTTAATGGGATTATACAAATAAACTCCCAATCCTCATCTCCTATGTTTTTATACCAGTGAGGAATTTCTGGTGGAACAAAAAGAACGGAGCCTGCTGTGACCTCGTACTCTCTATCTTCTACACCAACTATGCCTCTTCCTTTTAGCACATATATCTCATGCTCATACCAGTGAGCATGCTTAGGGATCGAACCTCCTGGGCGTATAATAAACCTCCTCATCGCAAATCTTGGTGCTCCATCATCCTTCGAAATTAACCATTGGATAAATGCATCTTTAGCTCCTTCCATTTCTACTGGTTCGGTCGGAATTAAATCTATTCTCTTTACTACTTCTCTCATATTCTCACCTATTCGTTCACCTAATTTTTAAAAGAATAATTTCTGCTTCTCATTAAAAGGGAAAATTATTTGAGTTTAAAATACATTCGCTTATAGCATTGAAAACTCATCAAATGATTAGATGGAAAAGTTATTATACCCGATTTTCGTTTCTCAATGAATAATATCTTCAAAAGAAGAGGTGCTACCATGAAAACAAAAAACACCTTAGTACTCGGCCTCTTGTTGACATTACTATTTCTTCCAACTCTAATAATAAGCCATCCTATTACAGAAAATTCAGTAAGCACTAGAGGATTTATACACACGCAGACACCCCCTTTACAATTTTCTAGTAATGTAATTAATGTAACTAATCCCCCATTAATAGCCGATCTTTACCTAAACGACACATATTTTATTCTCGCAGTTTCAAATGACACTCTTTATAGTATAAAGGTAGTAGATGATGCCAAAAGTATATTATGGGAATTCAAAAATCCATATAATCGGAAATTCGTTAGTTCACCAATATCGGCTGACTTCGATGGCGATGGTCGATTGGAAGTTGCCATTATAGATGATGAAGGATGTATATATTTCTTGAGCGCAAATGGTGATATTATTACAGAAATCTCCACAGATATCTCTCCCATCCAGCGCCCGGATAACTTAGGTGTTTTCGACATAAATGGAGACGGAAGCCTAGATGCAGTCTTTATCAGCACACGTAAAGTTGTCATAGGAGATATTTTTGGACATTATGAGATTCTTCATGAAACATCATTT
>Ga0180302_10001019_pt1 | contig 13111 bp, 10 predicted proteins | sample GuaBasSediGuay17_FD_121794 | JGI IMG/M metagenome (GOLD analysis project Ga0180302, IMG submission 121794) | Subseafloor sediment microbial communities from Guaymas Basin, Gulf of California, Mexico - Guay17, Core 4571-4, 12-15 cm | ecosystem: Environmental > Aquatic > Marine > Hydrothermal... | reverse complement strand
TGATAGCTTTCAGCTTTTTTTAGATATGCAAAAATATAACAAATATGCTTCTTTTTTGAGAAAAAAATTTTTAAATAGTGGAAAAAAGATAGAGAAATTAATCAGCACTTTAAAAAAAGAGAAAGGAGGGGAGAAAAATGCTGACTGAAAGAACCAAAAAGATAAAAACTTCGCTTTTGCATGAATTTTACAAAAAGGCAAAAGAGACTAAAGGAGCAATTTCTTTGGCAGTTGGAGAGCTTGATTTTTCTGCCCCCTTTAGAGTCCGTCAGAGAGCAAAGAGGATTTTTGAAGAAGGACTTCATATAAGATACACTCCTGCTGGAGGATTAAAAAAGCTTCGGGAACTAGCAGCCCAAGATTTTAAAGAAAGTGGAATCGACTGGGCAACTCCAGAAAATGTAATCATTGGGCCTGGAGCCAAACCTCTTTTGGCAGGTAGTTTTTGGGCAATTTGCGAAGAAGGATATGAAGTTATTATCCCTTCTCCCTTTTATCCTCCATATTTAAATTTGACTTTAAGTTTTGGAGGAAAACCTGTTCTTTTGGATACAAAGAAAGATGGATTTCTCCTGAAAGGAAAAAGACTGGAAGAGATGATTTCAGAAAAGACAAGAGCTATTGTTTTTAATTCTCCCAACAACCCTACTGGAGCTATCTGGAATCCAAGAGAACTCTCGACTCTGCCCGAAAATATCATCTTTATTGCTGACGAAGCTTACTTCCGATTTGTCTATGAGGGAAAATTCGAAAGTCTTGGGAGATTTAAATTTGCTAAAGAAAGAACAATTGTTATTCGATCTTTCTCAAAAACATTTGCAATGAGTGGATTTAGACTGGGCTATCTTTTAGCTCCAAACGAAATAGCAGAAAAAATAGAAAGCTATCTTGATATGGCTGTTGGCTGTCCAAACTATGTCTCTCAAGAAGCTGGAATTTGGGCTCTAGAGAGAGAAAAAGCTTTTCCTTTTCTCCTCCATAAGGTTTTATCTTTAAGAAGAGATTATCTTATCTGCTGGCTTCAGGAAAGAAAAATCAGTTTTGCTCCGCCAATGGGGGCTTTCTATATCTTCGCTGATTTTTCAAGGTTTGGAAGCTCTCTTGAAGTAGCTGAAAAACTTCTAAATGAAGCTAAAGTAGTAGTTACTCCAGGAACTGCTTTTGGCAACTATGAGGGATATTTGAGACTTTCTTATAGCAATGTTGAACTTGAAAAACTACGAGAAGCTCTTGACAGAATTGATAAAGTTTTATTTAAAAAAAGGTGATCAAATTATAGGAGGGAATGAAAAAAATGAAATTTTATTTTCTTTCAAGTTGGGATGAAAAATTTGGAAGTGTGGTAGTTTCAAGGCTAACAAAAGAAGAAGAAATGAAACTTCAAGAAAATTATAGGCTTTTGCCAGTCTCTTATCCAGAAAAAGGCTTTGCTCTTTTAAGATCAGATGAAATAGAAGATTGGACATTTAAAGAGTTTTTGGAGCTGAAAAAGAAATTTGAGAAAAACTAAAGCAGGGAAAATCCCTGCTTTTTTTAAAAAGGCTTTACTTTTTTAAGAAAAAAGTCTATAATCTTTTCCCTTAAACTTTAAAAAATTTTACAAAATATTATGAGTATTACATATCGTCCCAAAAAAAGAAAAAGAAAAAGAACTCATGGATTTTTAGCTCGAATGAAAACAAAAGCGGGACAGGAAATTATCAAACGAAGGAGAAGAAAAGGAAGATGGCGCCTGACAGTTTAAATATTTTGCTTTTTTATGCTTCCAAAAAAGTATCGCCTCAAAGGGGAAAAAGTTGAGGAGGTTTTAAAAACAGGCTGGCGCTTTAAAGGAAACATTTTAAATCTCTATACAAAAAAGAAAAAAACACAAGGACCTTCCCAAATTGGAATTGTTGTTCCTCAAAAAGTAGCTTCAAAACCCACCAAAAGAAACAGACTTAAAAGACAAATCAGAGAAGCGGTAAGAAAAAGACTTCAAGAAATTCGAGATAATTTTCAACTTCTTTTTATGGCTCGGAAAGAAATCATTGGAAAAACTTTCAAAGATATTGAAAAAGAAATTGAAAACCTTCTTCAAAAAGCAAGATTAAAAAAATCTTTAATTAAAAAGAAAAAAACTTAATTCCCATGAATATTTTTTCTTGGATCTTTCAAGAACTTCTTTTCCGGCCCTTATTTAATCTCCTTGTAATTTTCTATCAGCTCCCCCTGATAGATTTTGGAGGAGCAATTTTACTTTTAACAATTCTTATAAGAGCTGCTCTTTTTCCTTTAACTTCAAAGGCTACAAAAAGACAAATTGAAATGCAAGTTAAAACCCAAGAGTTTCAAGAGAAATTAAAACAAATCCAAAAAGAATTTGCTAACGATCCTTTGCGTCAAAAAGAAGAAATAATGAAACTTTGGCGAGAGAAAAAAATAAACCCTTTTTCTAATTTTGTTCCATTTATAATCCAAATTATTATTTTAATTGCTCTCTATCAAGTTTTTCGCTTTGGTCTTCAAGCCGAAAACCTTTCTCTTCTTTACAGTTTTGTCCCAAACCCAGGAAAAATCTCCCCAACTTTTTTAAAAATTATTGATCTTTCAAAGCCTCTTCCAATCTTGGCAGGTTTAACTGCAATTTTCCAATTTCTTTATTCAAGAAAGATAGCCAAAGTAAGTGAAAAATTGGCAAAAAAATTTAATAAAAAAAGAAAAAAAGATAAAAAAACTCAAAAAATGGAAAAAATGCAAAAAACAATTCAAAACCAGATGTCCTATTTTATGAGCATTTTTATTTTTCTTATCGGACTTAAAATTCAATCTGCTTTGGTTCTTTATTGGCTCTTTGCCACTTTAATTGGAATTTTAGAGCAAAAATTAATTGAAAGAAAACTTCTCCAAGAGAAAAAATCTTCCTCTGTTTAATCAAAAAACAAACAAAATACTATTTGAGAACTTCGATAAAGACAGCATTTCCTCTTCCAAACATATAAATGTGGTTAAATTTATTGCCACTCTCTCCTGGAGGACAGGCTTGAATAGGAAGAGGAGTTCGGCATTGATTACTAGGATAAGGTTTAAGTTTATCTATTATTCCTAGAATGAATATCGAATAATTATCTCCTGCCATAGTTTTTGTATGTTTATAGACGCCAGCACATCGAACTGGCTCTTCCTCTGCAGGATCCATAAAAAGTTCTGGAGGAGGAGTTTGACGGTTAAAGTTTTCATTTATTCGATCACAAAGTTTTTCCATTTCATCTGGTCCTTGAGCTACACCAATTGTTATAACCTCTTCCTGAAGCTTGGTTTCTCCTTTAAATCCTTCCCATAAAGCTCCGTAGTCATAAATATAGCCACTTTTTCTCTTGAAAAAGACCTCATGACCGTCCAAAAAGAAAGCTCCAGACCAAAGCCAGTTCTCATTATTAGCAACAAGATAACTGCTAGAAGGTGAAAAACAGGTCGATCGTGTAATATTGTTACCATCTGTAGTAATAGTATAATTTGTACAAGCGCAATAATCCATATTATAAAGAGCCATATTACCGTAACCTCTATTCCTATTTTCGTCTCCTCCTGTCCAAAGAATCACTTGACAATTTTTTCCTACAGAGAACATTGAATTAAAGTAAGAAGTTTTTCTTATAACATATTCCTTATCTTCGATATTACTACATCTATCACAACCAGAACCTTCATAATCTGTACAAAGCCTATGCCTTGCTAGAGGTGCTTTCGGAAGCAGGGCTTTTTCACCTGCAAGATAGAAGTTATATTCAACTTCTCTTATCTTTCTTGTACCATATGAATCTCTCATATTGCCGGGATAAACAAAAAGATGATTGCCAAACTTTATGATTCGATGAGGAAGAGAAGCTGTGAAAACTCCTTTACATTCATCTTCTAAATTATCTTTAAAAACACATACTTTCTGAACCTGTCTAAATCTATAGAAGTTATCGTTTTTGAAGTCAAAACTTGGATTCATCACAGCTCCGTCACTGCTATCCGTTAAAGGTTTGACATATTTTTCTGTAGTTGGTCGGAAAAGAAAGTAATAAATTGTTCTTTCTCCAAAAACTAAGGAAGTTTCCCTTAAACTCTGAGATGATGGCTTTGGACCACAATCTCCATCTTCTCTTCGACAAAGAACAGCATTATATTCATCTTGAACAAAAATTGAAGCAGGAGAAGTTCCTACCTCTCCCATATCTGTGGTACAACCTTCATTAAATACTTCAGATTTTCCTCTGAAATGAGGTTGACTAAACAAAATTACTGGAACATCCAAAGAAGCTTCAAATCGGGCTGATTTTACGTTGCCTAAATTGATACTTGCACATTGAGTATCAGCTGGCATTTCCTTTACCTCCCTTATTTCCCAAACGCTTCCCAAAGTAGTCCAATGAATATTATCATCTGAATGCTCTAGCACAAATTTTGATATATTTCTTGTAGGATCTGTTGGATTTGTTGGTTTTGCTGGTGGTGGTGGCGGTATTTTAGCTTTGATTCTTATATACTTTTTCACAAATTTATCTTTCTGAATAGGATACATTGTCCATCCAGCTGAAATTTGAGGTCTTGGGTCGACAATTTTACAGCCCGCTACACCTCCTTCTCCTGTAACAGTACAAATTGTTTCAAAATAGTGGAAAATGCCTGAATTTGGAGGATATTCAATTGCAGTATAGCGCTTTGTTAAAACGCAACTTGGCTCTGTAGGACAAACTCCACTTCCTTGAGCTCCGCAAGGAGAAGTAGAATTATCATCAGTAATCCAAGAAGCTAAGACAAAAAGTTTACAATTTTGCCCTTCCTCATCACAGAGTTTTTGGACACTTTCATAAGAGCCTCCAAGATCTACATCAAAACCTTGTGTGTCTACTACTATTCTTCCTTTGGTTACATAATGACAACAAGTATCAACAACTGAAGTATCATTTGGACATTGAAGTTCAATTAAAGGTAAATTTCGATGATAACGAGCTCCATAAGGCATCCATTTTCTGGTATTTGGATTGAAATATTCTATCTCTCTTTCTTCTACTGGAGGATTACTGGAGACTTCTTTGGGTATATTTCTATATAACCTGCAATTGCCTTGATAATAATAATTATCACAAAGCCTTACTATTCCCTCTCCGGCAATCATTAGAGATTGAGGAGTCCAAGTAATCTTTTTTCCATTTTCATCTCTTAAAATTGATGCCCCTTTACTATCAACTACCACTACTTTTCCTTGACAGTTTTGCTGAGAGAAAAGATAAACTTTACCATACCCTCTATCCCTAATTGCCTCAACATCTCCTTTTTCTATTCTTATTTTGGCATATTCCTCAAGTTTTTCTGGATCGTCAAGACGGTTAGAGCGAAGAATATTCAATATTTGATCATAGAGATTTTTTGATTGGTTCACTACTCCTCCAGAACAGATTTTGTTTAAAGTGTCTCCGAGGTACTTCAGTCCTGAGGCAATATCTAAAAGCATATCACTCAAATTGTAAATCTTTTTAACCTCTCTTTGAGAAGAAGCTGGTAGTTTTTGGTTAAAAGCGATAACAATTTCATTTACTCTTATTACAAATTTTCTTACATTTTGATTCAAAAGACTAAGATTGAGATCATATTTCCCTCTTTCTATGGTTTGATAAAGATTCTCAAGATTGGGACAAGGAGGAGTAGAACATAAAACAGTGCCTCTTATTGCATCATCCAAAAGCTTCTCCAAGGTTGGATCTCCTGCCACTACAATTTTCAAAGCTTCAATTTGAAGATGAGCTCTAAAAGCTCGAATATGAGGTTCAAGAATTGGAATAAATGAAGTATTTGCGTCTACTGCTTGAGGCGTTTCGATAAAGTCTTTGATGAATATAGCAGTAGCTGACAAAAGAGCTACAAGCTGAACATAAAGCGGTTTTTCTCCTACTCCTCGAATCTCAAGAACAATTTTAAATGGTCGAGCAACGCTATTTAAAGTTGAGGAAATTGTCTCAAGTACATCACCGACAGGAATAATTACCCATTCTAAAACATATTGGGTAGCCTTACTTGCAATTTCAAAAACTTTCTGGATAGTTAAAATTGCTGTCCCCAGAGCTGCTCCAACATAGGGAACATTTGCCACGATATTAGCCATCTCTCTTAGAATCCCAGCAATTACTCTCAGAGAAGTTTCTGTTTTAGCAAGATTTTTTTCAAGTCTTGCCCACTCCTGGACCAAAAGACTGAAATCTTTGGCTAAATCTACAACATCTTTCCCAAAACTAACTAAATCTTCGAAAACAGGAGTTAAACTTTGATTGGTTTCAAGTAATTTTGTCAGTTTTGCCTTCTCTGCTAATTTGCATCCAAAGCCTCCATAAGCTTCCGCAAAGTACAAAAGATCAGCTCCAAGAACCATCAAGCTTCTGCTAACCTTTCCAATTCTTTTTACCGTCAATTCTTCATTCCAAGCTCTCTGAAGATCAATCATATCCTGGAGAATCTTATTTAAAGAATTTTCCAGTCCCCCAAGAAAACTATTCACTGCCTCTAAAATCTGGTTGGCCGTTCTTACTTGAGCAGTAATTTTTTTAACTAGTTCATCTGCCTTCTTTAGAGCTGATTTTTCAGTGGCAAGGAGTTTCTTTTTTTCTAAACCAGAAGCTTGAGCTACCTGAGCTTTTAAAACATTTATATTTTGAACAATCTTTTGGAGCTCTTTTGTCTCAGAGAGGGCAGTACTTAAAAGTCTCTCTGCTTTTGAAGTATTGCTTGTAATTTCAAAAGAAGTATATTTTGCCTCTGAAATTCCATTTAAAATTTCTCCAAATTTTGCATGAGGATCTTTAATTTTCTCTGTTTCTTTCGCTTCTGCTTTCTTTTGTGGTCCAAAAGCTAAAGTATAAAAAAGACTAGTGAATTGAATTTGGTTTTTCTGAAGAGTTGAAGCTAAAGAAAGAAAAGCTTCTTTCATTGCTTCAAGATTTTCTTTTCCCATTTCTTCAGCTAGCTCTTCATTCATTTGTTGATGAAGACTCATTGCAAAATGCAAACTAGATTTCTGCTCTTTGATTTTTTCTTCTCCTTCTTCTAAAGCTTTTTTTGCCTCCTCAGCTATTGAAGTTGTATTTTCAGTTACAACTTTAACATCTTTTTCTAGACTTTTGGCTCCATCAGGATTTTCATGAAGTTTGACTAAAAGATCATTTATACTTAAAGTCTCATAAAAAATTGCATCCTTTATTTTAGGATTTCCTCCAGTTCCTACTAAATCATTTTTTATCTCATTTACAAGAGTAGTTATTTGATTTCCATTTAAATGGGGATATTGATCTTTGATTTTTTGCTGAAGGGCGTTCCAAAAATCAGTATCATCAGAAGTTGGAGCTTCAACTTCAAGCACTTTTACTGTTTCATATTTTTTCTTTCCTTTTTCATACATTGCTCGCCAACTTCTATCTCTTCCTTCCCAAGGACCCCCAAACTTAACATCTCTAACACAATCTTTTTCCTCTGAAGGCTTTTCAATTTTTAAAATAGCAGGAACATTTATAGTAATTACTTTTCCTGGCAAGCCCGCTACTGTCGGATCTTTCAATCTAAACTCAATTCCTTCTTCTCCATCAATATCTGTGGCATCTATTTTTCTATCACGATTTGCATCACCTACTATTAACCTTCCTTCTTCGGTTCTCACAAGATAAGGAACTTCTTGGCCTTCCTTACCTTGTCGAGTAGGATTTTCAGCAGGTTTTTCTAAAATTAAGGTAGAATTTTCTTTAAAAATTACCCACCTGCCCGGGCGATCAACTGGATTGCCATTTCGATCTGGGACTTTAACTGGAATTTGCTTTTCAGAAAAGTAAGCTCCAAATCTTAAAACAGAAATATTTTTTGCTTTAAGAAGGGCATCTTCAAGAGCATTTTGATGATCAGAGGATAGAGAATCGGTAGTTTCAAGCTGAGATCTTAGCTTATTAATTGTTGCCTCAACTTGAGCCTGAGAAGCTTGAAGTCTCATGTCTGTGACTCGTAAATTGTAAGCTAGTCCTTCCTTCTCTGAAATCTTAAGAGGAGCGATAAAAGGAAGTTTAACTAAAGTTAACTCAGGATTTATCACAGATAAAATTACATAGGAGCAGAAAAGCAAGACAAGACCAAGAACAGCTTTCAGGATTCGATCTTTCGCATCAGACATCCGAGCTACATTTCCAGCAGAAGTCATATATTCAATTCCTCCAATTACAATCATTAAAAGAGCTACAATCCCTCCAAGAAAAATAGCTAAATTGAAAATATAAAGAAGATAGTCAGAAAGATTGGGAGAAGGAGGAAGTCCTGGATATTCTACCTCCCAAGCAAAAGCAGAGGACGAAAGAAAAAAAAGAAAAAGGAAAACTCCAACAAAAAGTTTTTTAATAATTTCTTTTCTTCTCTTATTCTTATCTTTACTCATAACTTTACTACTTTGAATTGAGACAAATTTTTTAAAATATTTTATCAAATAATTCCTACTGCTGTCAAAGCAGTAGTTACAAGCCAAAAACAAAAATATCCCAAAACTGGAATTCCTTCTAAAAGAAAAGTTCCTCCTACTTTTGCAAAAGTTTTAAGAAAAGACTTTCCGATAGTTTTGAGCACTCTTTTAATTCTTCCTTGCTGTTTAGCTTTCATCTCTGCCTTTGCTTTTTTTACTTCCTGTTGCTGTTCTTCTTCGGAAAAGTCCCAACTTTCCAATAAATCCATTACAAAAATAAAAATTCCCAAAACTACTATTGCTACTATATCAATAATAAAACTAACTATCTTGAGATCCGTATAGCCAGTAAAAAGATCTATGCTCTCTGTAATAAGATCTAAAAGATCAAAAAAACCTGCTATTACTAAAGCTATTAATCTAAGGGGAGAAACTACCATAAAGCGCTAAATATTACCCTTCTTTCTCTAATTCCTCCTTTGCCTTTCTTATTGCTAAAAGTTGCTCGGGATCAGTGGTAATTATCTGATCCTCTGTGTAGGAAGCCACAACCTTTATGGCAACATGCTTGTTGCCGGCAAAAAATATTCCTTCTCCAACTTCTGCTTCAAGAAGAATAGCCCTTTCTTCTCTTGTTAAATTAAAGGTCCGAGCTACTACATCAATTGTAGCTGGAGATTGTTTTAAAAGAATCTGAATAGAAGAGTTGGTAATAATTGGCTGGCCATAGCTTGATTTCATAAAGTCATTTACATCCTGAGTGATGGTCGAAACTCCAAGATAATATTTTCTTGCTCTCTTTGCCATACCATAAAGAAAAGAGGCTCCGTCTTCATACTTCATCATCCACCAGGCTTCATCAATCACAAGAATTCTTCTTTTAAGTTGAGAGCGCACGATATTCCAAATGTAGTGCAAAATCAGATACATTGCAATTGGACGAAGTTCATCCTCAAGATCTCTTATTGAAAAGACTACGCATCTTGAATCCAAACTTACATTTGTATATTGATTCAAAAAGCCAGCATAGGCTCCTTTTGTATATTTCTCAAGCCTTGTAGCTAAACTTTCTGCTCCTTCAATTCCTTCAAGAATTTTTTGAAGATCTGAAAGAAGAGGCGGAGTTTTCCCCTCAAAAGGAGCGTTAGGAGTAATTTCTCTTGACTCATAAGTTAAAATTAAAGCTCTTTCAATAATCGAATCTTCTTCTGGAGTCAACCCTCCAAGCATTAGTCTTAAAAGACCAACAAGATTTATAATGTTTGACCTAAAAAGTCCTTCTCTTGTCTCGCCTTCAATTGGAGGAGGTAAATCAAAAGGATTAATATGATGAGGAGAAGTCAAAGAAATGTTAAAGTAAGAACCTCCCACTGTCTCAGCTAAATATTGGTATTCGTTTTCAGGATCAATAACAATTACATCTGTTCCTTGGGTTAAAGAACGCAAAATCTCAAGCTTTTGAAGATAGCTTTTCCCACTTCCCGATTTAGCAAAAATTACAATATTTCCATTCTCAAGCGAGAATCTGTCAAAAATAATTAGAGAATTATTATGCCTATTAATTCCATAAAGAATACCTCTATCGGAAGTAAGCTCAAAAGAAACAAATGGAAAAGAAGCTGAAACAGGACCTGTGTTCATTGTGGTTGAAATTTTAAGTTCATCCAAAAGAAGTGGAGAAGCAGAATTAAGCCCTTCTTTTTGCCGGAAAAGAGCAGGCTTAATATAAATTAATTGAGACTCAAGAAGCTGTCTTACTTCTTTTTCTACTCTTGAAAGATCATCTTTTGAGTCAGCATATAAAGTAAAATAAAGACCAAATTTAAACATTTTCTCTTGAGCCTGAACAAGTTTGTCTCGAAGTTCCTCTATATTCCTTCTTGCTGTTTCAAGCTCGGGAGAACGAATCAATCCTTTTTCTTCTCTCTCTGCAATCAAAGCTTCTATTTCCGTTATTTTCTTTCGAAGCTGTTTTAAAATCTTTGTAGTTTCAACCGGATAAATAAACATTGAGATATCAAAAATTCGGTCAAAATTTATAATAGGAGAAAGCCAATTAGCAATTACAGAACTTGGATAAGCTAAAACAAAATAGGTTCGAGCGAATTTTTCTTCTATTTTTATATAATTTTGATGAACCTCAAGAGCTGCTGGAGCAATAATATCCTTTACATCAATTAATTTTTCTTTCCTCTCAAGAATTATTTCTTTTTCTTTTTTTGGTTTTTCTTTCTTTTCTCCTTTAATTTTCTTTAAAAATTTAAAAACCATATTTTTTACTTTTGAGTTTTTTTATTTATATAAACTTTCTTTAAGCCTTTCTTCTTTTTCTTCCTCTTTTTCTTTTTCTAGTTTTGGAAATATTGGCACCTCCCCTTTCTCAGCACTCTTTGGATTATAAAAACTCCAAAGAAGTTCTAAAATCTCTTCGGTTCCTAGCAGAACGCAGTTTATTCCTGTTCTTCGAAGTCCAGTAGCAATGAATTCTGCTCGCTGTTCAAACTGTTTTTTTATCTTTTGAAATTCTTCATCTGACAATCTCTTTCTTACTTTGGGATAGAAAGGAAAGATTACATAAAAATGTTTTTCCATTAAATTTACCATTTCAGATAAACTTTCAATAAACTCTCTATATTCCCTTGCTTGAATCCTTAAAAGCTCTGATTCTTGCTGAGCTTCAATTTCTTTCAAACTCTTTATATAGCCTGAAATATTTAATCTTCTTGACTGAACTAAAATTTGAATATGAAAATCTAAAGAATTTAAAAAATTTTGAAACTGATAAATGACAGCTTCTTGTTCTTCGCTCGATAAAAGCCCAAAATTAATAGAAGAAGTCATTAGAACTCCTCTCCATTCTCCATTTTTTAGAATTATCACCCCGTCTCTTACTTCCTGTATTGGCAGAAAACTTTGGGTTGATGGCATATGTTTTTATTTTTGCAGGCAAAATTTTAGCAAAAATTTTTATTTTCTTCAAAAAGATAAAATTGATTTAGCCTATCACTCCTCGTTGAAGCTTTGAAGCAATTTCTCTAAGTTTACTTTCTCTTGTAGTTTTTTCCACTCTCTTTTCTTTTTCTTCTATTATTCTTTCCACCTCTCTCAAAACCATTCCTCCTTCTTCCCCTTTTGTTTGCCAGACATAAAGTTTTGGACTTTTTAGATGGATAAAAAAATGCAACAAAACATTTATTGCTTTCTCTCCATTATATTTCCCAAAAGCTAAAAAGGCTGCTGGACCTCCAACACCTGCCATAAAAAGAATTGTCATAAGCAAACTCTTTGTAGCAAAATAAAAAATCACTATTAAAAATCCGGCTCCTCCCAAAAAGAAAAACTGCACCATTGTCAATGGTCCTACAATTTTACTTTCAGACTCGATAAATTGCGGAATTTGGAATTCAAGCATAGATTAAAAAAGCTTCTGGATTCTTCCTTCCTTTCTTATAATGACAGGATTTTTCCTTTCCATATCTTTCTCGTCAATTGGTTCTCGGTATTTATCAGGTCCTTTTTTTAAAAGGTATTTCTTGCGAAGAAGCTCCTCTTCATCTTCTTTTTCTGAAAGAAAAGTTTTCTCTTTTTTTTCTCCAACTATCTCTTTCTCTTCTACCTTTACTTTAGATAATTCCTTTTCCTCTCTTTTTGCTTCTTTTTGTAAAAATTGTTGATAGAATTTCTCTATTTCTTCTTTATAAGGCAAAAAAATATTTTCATTTAATTCTTTTCCTAAACTTTCTATTTTTTCCTCAGGAAGAGAAAAAATTTCTTTAATTTTTTCTTTTAGAGCGCTTAATTCTACAATTCCCAAAAATACCTCTCCTACAAACTTTGCCAAACTCTCTTCTTCAATTGAAAAATCTTCAGCTATTTTTGAAACTTTATCCATTAAAGTTTCATCTTCTAGAGCTTCTTTTAAAGAAGAGGGCAGGAAGTTATATCTTTTTTCATATTCCTCCTTTTCCATAGAGATTCAATTTTACCAGAATAAAAACAAAAGCTCAAACTGTTTTTCTTTATCTGAAATAAATTGCCTTGCCTGCATTGTAATCTTGAAGAATTTGCTCTAGACTGCGAGCATAGTTGTAGACCCGAACATCGTCAATAATTCCTGAATGATATCGATATCCCAAACTCTCGCTTCCACCTCTTCCTCCTATCCAAAAATTGTAAGAATCTAATGCTCTGCCCGAAGAAACAGAAGCTTCATAATTACCATCTACATATAAAGTGATTTGAGCTCCATCATTAACTACTGCTATAAAATGCCATTTGTTATCATTAATTTTAGTAGAAGAAATATAATATTGATCACCCCCACTTGCGAGTCCACTATATATTCCTATAAGCCCATTATCAGTAATTATTTGGAAATCGCCAGATGAAGATCCTGCACTGGCTTTTCCAAATATAGTAGGATTTTTCCAAGAATCCTCTCCTGTATATCCTCCTCTAGACTCATCGGTTTTTATCCAAAGTGTAATTGTAAAAGTCGTCCAGCCATTTCCACTTATAGTTTCCACATAATCATCTACCCCATCAAAAGAGAGAGCTGAACCATATTTTCCTTGAGTGAAGGTAGCTCCATAGATGGTTCCATTGTTTCCATTGCCAGAAGAGTCATAGGCTATAGTTCCTTCTCCTTCATCGAATTTG
>Ga0180302_10001018_pt1 | contig 13112 bp, 17 predicted proteins | sample GuaBasSediGuay17_FD_121794 | JGI IMG/M metagenome (GOLD analysis project Ga0180302, IMG submission 121794) | Subseafloor sediment microbial communities from Guaymas Basin, Gulf of California, Mexico - Guay17, Core 4571-4, 12-15 cm | ecosystem: Environmental > Aquatic > Marine > Hydrothermal... | reverse complement strand
GCTGGTCTACGTGCCGCCGCCGGATAGGAGGGCTAGGCTTGAGATACTGAAGGTCCACACTAGGCGCATGCCACTGGCAGGCGACGTGGACCTAGCCAAGATAGCCGAGATAACGGAGGGGTATACAGGGGCCGACTTGGCTAACCTCTGCAGGGAGGCGGCTATCCTAGCATTAAGAGAGGCGGGTAAGCCGACCAAAGTGGAGATGAAGCACTTCATGAGGGCTCTAGAGGTGGTCAAGCCTAGCGTGTCGCGCGAGGATTTAGAGCGTTATGAGCGCTTAGCTGAGGAGTTCAGGAGGATGCTGATCTAGCCATCATCTGGCGGCAACGATATTTGGGACTTCCTAGTGTGAGAAGTGGTAGGGCGTCTTGCCTAGGTTCGCTGGAGTAAACTTGGGGAGTAGGTGGGGCTTAAGCAGCGATGTAGAGCTGACTTCCCCCCGATTCTGTAGAGACATGGCGGAGAAGGGGATGGCCATACTCTTCACACCCACAATAGCCGTGAGGGATCCACTCTCGGGAGGCGTTAATCGAGCCTTCATGAGGTTCCACCTCATCTCTTCAGGCGAGCTTGGCGTCGCAGCGCTGACACGCCCTCTAAGTAGTAGCGTTGATGAGGTGGCGGAGCTGCTAAACAGCGTCAACAATGAGGTGAAGAAGGTCCTCTCTATAGCAGCTGGAACCTTTGGGGAGGCGTTGGAACTCCTAGAGAAGTTCAGGGGAGAGGTGGATGCTGTAGAGCTCGATGTGGGACTATCACGAATGCTGGCGGGGAAGGCTGGCAAGGGGCTCGCCTACGTAACTGAGCTGGCTAGAGAGCTGCATAACGTGCTTGAAGTCCCCCTCATACTCAAGCTGACGGCGATGAGCGCTGGATTAATCGACCTACACGCGCTAGCTGATGAGGCGGGCGCCTCTGCTCTCACATTGACGCCTAACGTGGTCTACAGGGTGGGTGACCACTACTTCAGGCTCCACTCGCCCCTAGTATCCAGCGCGGCGCTCTTGAACGCTATCGAGCCCCTTAGCGAGGTCGGTGTAGACGTCGCGTACGTAATTAGGGGAGATGAGGGGCGATGGGGCGAGGCCGCCGACATATTCCCCCTAAAGCTGTATGACGTGACGCTCATGCTCAGATGGCTCGGGTTTAAGGAGAGGAGAGAGGGGGGTCCCGTGCCCCTACGCTGGAGGTCTGTGGACCGGAGGCTCAAGATCGTAGCCTCCAAAGGCGCGCGCTACTGTCCTTACGGGCTGATAAGCGGTGAAGGTGTAGTGGAGAAGTGTAATTACTGCGGCGTATGCCTAGAGTTGAACCCTCCAGGCGTTGTAAGGCTAGCTGCAATCCTCAGGCCCGAGTGAAGACTATAAAGTTTATATCCCATGGCCGCTGCCTGCTGCCAGGGGTGATCCATGGGGCGTACTAAGGTCGTGGGCAGCGCGGGCCGCTTCGGCGCCCGTTACGGCGCTACCCTAAGGCGTAAGGTAGCACTGATAGAGGCTAAGATGAGGGGGCCTCATAGGTGCCCCCGCTGCTACACTAGGGGAAAGGTCAAGCGGATAAGCGTCGGCATATGGAAATGCTTTAAATGCGGCTACACCTTCGCTGGAGGTGCATGGGTACCGCGGACCGAGTTAGGGAAGACCTTTACGCCAGAGGAGCTGAAGGGGATTAAGCGAGCTATCAGGCGTTGAGCCCCAAGATTTTAGTAACGACAGCTCACAGGACAAATCCTCGCGTTAGATCGCTGGCTAAGGAGTTGGCACTCTCCCTCCCCAACGCCCTAAGGATAAATAGAGGGAAGATGAATTACGTCGACCTCTTCGAATACGCTAAGTCGCTCGGCGCCGCTAGGGTAGTTGTAGTGTGCAGGGGTTTAAGGGGTAATCCGGGCAGGATAGTCTTCCTCGACACGACTGCCGAGGAGCTGTGCTTTTACCCCCTAATACTAAAGCTGAGAGGCGTAAAGCTAGCCAGGGAAATGGGTGTACGACCCTCACCGCCTAGACGGGCCGTCGTAGCAGCGCCGAGTGAGGCCGAGGCCATAGAGTTCGGTCAGGAGCTAGCTGGAGCTCTTAACCTGACATTCGTAGAAGGCGTAGAGGCTGGCGAGCTAGCTGGAACCTACGACTCGGTGCTCCTAATAGAGCCTGTCCGTTCACCACGAGCTTCGTTCGCTGTAAAGTTCGTGGACCCGTCTACTCTAGCCCCTCGTGGCCCGCGGTTATTAGTGGAGAAATATTACTTGAAGAGGCCTGAGTATCCCGAGCATGATACGGTATGAGGCTTACGTCAGGGTCAGGGTCTCCAACCCCGATGACGCTAAAGCGGCTTACACAGCCTTAGCTGTTGAGGCGCGCAGCCAGCCTTCAACCTTCACGCAAGTTAAGGTTGAAGTGGAGGGTGACGTACTGATCTTGCGCTTTAGCTCAACTAAGAGGACATCTCTAAGGGCGGCTTTAAACGGCTTCCTTAGGCTGTTGGCTGTGATAGAAGCTGTGGGCTCCGCCCTCTTGAAGAAGGACGTGGAGGGGCGGTCAACTTAATAGAGGGGTAAACCGCTGTGTGCTTGTGGCAGGAATCTCTGAGACGCTTAGGGCTGAGGTGAAGAAGTACCAGGACATAGTGGAGCGTCTGAGATTAATAGCGCTCAATAAGCAACAGATACAGGCTCAGCTGGGAGAGATCAATAATGCGCTGAGGGAGCTGGATAAGGCTGGAGAGGACGCGGCAGTCTATAAGGTAGTTGGGGCTGTTATGATATCCAGGAAGAGGGATGATGTCATAAGGGAACTCAATGACTTAAGGGAAACACTAGAGATTCGGCTTAAAGCCCTCGAGAAGCAGGAGGATCTCCTAAAGAAGCAGTTAAACCAGCTTGAGAAGAAATTGGCGAGGAAGCTTGGGGGCTCGGCGCCTAGCGCGGGTTAGCGGGCTCCCACGCGAGAAGCTGGTAGAGCTCTCCTCATGGTTAGCCGAGAAGATCGAGGAGCTCGTAGAGAGAAGGTGGGGCGGGCGCGTGGAGCTAGTTGAGGTCAGGGTCGATATAAGTGACGAGTGGCCACATGTCGTAGAGGCTGAGGTTAATGTGAGGTTAAAGCATCCTCGGAGAGGAGCGGGTGACGAGCTTGATAGGATTCTGGAGGAGGCTTTTAAGGAATTTATGCGTAAAGCTTCAGAGGAGGGACTTAGGCCAGTTGGATGAACCTGCTCGTGCAGTCCTAGAGTTCGCATCAAGCGCTGAGAAAGGCGCGTTGATAGTGACGCACACGAATGCAGATCCCGATGCCGTAGCGTCAGCGCTCATGCTACGCGCCACGCTCCTATCATTAGGCGTACGTAACGTGCAGCTAGCCTTCCCAGAAGGGCCTAGCAAGCTCTCCCGCAAACTATTGGACGGGTTGGGGCTACGTGTGGAGTACGCTTCATCGCCTGACAACGCGTTACCTGCCTCAGTGGCGGTCGTGGATGCTAGTAACTGCAACCAGCTAGGCCTCTTCTGCCCCCACGTGAGACAAGCTAGGGACCTCCTCATCATAGACCATCACACGCCCCCGGGCGACTTGGCACAGGCGGCTTCCCACCTCGTAGTGAGGCAGGAGCCTGCGACGACTGTGCTGGTGTATGAGGCCATTAGGCCCTTAGGAGTGAAGCTGAAGCCCACGTTACTGACCTTAGCGCTGGCCGGCTTGATATTCGACTCTAAACGCTTCATACACGTGAGCCCCCTAGCCCTCAGGGTTACCAGTGATATCATTGAGAGGGGAGGCGATTACCGTAAGGCCCTAACCCTACTCGAGGAGGAGGTGGATTTCTCCGAGAGAGTCGCTAGGCTCAAGGGGGTTATGAGGTGCGGGGTCCTGAGGGTGAGCGAGTGGTTGATAGCGATTAGCGAGGTGGGATCCTTTGAGGCCTCAGTCGCTAGGTCGCTGATATCCCTTGGAGCCGACGTGGCGATAGTAGCATCGGAGAGGCGGGGCGAGTGTAGGCTTAGTATCAGGCTGTCAAAGGCCCTTCACTCGAGAGCAGGGCTCAGCGTGGGGCGCGACATAATGCCGAGGCTGGCGGAGAAGTTGAGGGGAAGGGGGGGTGGCCACGATATGGCTGGCGGCTTTAACGGCAAGTGTAAGGCGAGTGAGGCCCTTAGGGAGGCGCTTAACGTGGTAATTGAGGCACTAGGAGCTCCTAGGCCGCCGCGCCCCCTGAGGTAGCCTCAGGCCTCGTCTGGCTACTCTGAGCTTGGAGTAGCGCGGGAGTCTTGAGCGGTATCTCGAACGTATTAGTCAGTACTTTAATCTTCCTAACCTCAGCCTTCCTCAGCGGGTATATCTTCTTCGCCCTCATCTCTATTTCGGCCGCTATCCTCCCCAGTACCGCTTCCTGAACGAACTCGTCGAACGTGAGCTCGGAGGCCCTCTCATCTATTATCTCGAACATAATTTTCCTGATCGCCCTCTTCTGCGACGTCTTCACTCTATTCTGCGTGACGGCCATGCACATGACCCTGAGCCTGACACCATCCTTAGTCTCCACATCCCTTATAGCGTCTATGCGTGACGTTCCCCTCCTCACCAGGCTTCTAATATAATCCCTGGTAAGCTCCATCTGCTTAAGCTGAGTATACGCCACGTGGCCCTCCACCTTAACTACCTGGAACTTCAGCTTAATGGGCAGCTGTGATATGTCCTTGGTTATGTCGTAGAAGCTTATCTCTATTGTGCGCCCCAGCATGCTTTTCTCGTCATTAGCTGGTGCTGCTCCCAGCTCCGCGAAGCCGAACGCACTAGGTGCTAGCAGGACGAACCACTTCTTCGCCTCCCACCTGCTCCTAGCCTCCCTAGATACTCTCCTGGACATACGCTCTTCCCGTTTGTCTCACCACCTATTTAAAATAGCTTTCTATCGGCTACGCTAACCGCCTCTGACGACCTCTCAGCTAACCAATCGTCTAAGGCGACCTAGTTTAAGATCCCCTTGGAAAGGCGGGCCTATCAGGCTTCTCTGAGCAAATTAACGTACTTCATGAGTGTATGATAAGTGTCCTTCAGGGCCTCAGGGATCACTTTCGTGTTAGCTATAATCGGCATGAAGTTCGTGTCTCCATTCCAGCGAGGCACTATATGCACGTGAACGTGGTCCTCTAGACCCGCGCCAGCCACCCTCCCCAAGTTAACTCCCACGTTGAAGCCATCTGGGTTCAACGCGGTGCGGAGTAGCTTGAGACAACGCTTTACCAGGGAGAAGAGTCCGCACAGCTCCTCTCCCTCCAGGTCCTCGAGGGAGGGTACATGCCTCAGTGGGGCTACTAGCAGGTGTCCGGTATTATACGGATACCTATTCATTACCACTAACCCATCCCTCCCCTTGTAGAGGACCAGCTGTTCCTCAGGCTTCTCAGCTCGAGCAGCTTTACATAGGAAGCAGCCCTTATCCTTCCTAAGCGCTTCATAGCGAACGTACTTCATGCGCCATGGCGCCCATAAGATGTCCACCTTCCCTCACCGAGCGCTTGAGGATTAGGAGCGCTTATTCCTTTTCGTTGAGGTTAGGGGCTATCCTCATCGGAGGTGCGTCCAACCCCTGTGGAGTTAGCGTGTGGGTTAGCCTTATCTCCTGCTGTCCTCCCTACGCTACGATGAGCAGGGCGCGTACGTGTATCTATTACAAGCACACTAGCAATGGGACTCGCTGCGTCCTCCTATCTCCCGAAGAATGGAGGCTCAGGGGATACACACTCAAGGATTACTGTCTAAGGGGGGGCAATGGGTGTCCAGTGCTAGCCCGAGTCCTCTCCAGCTCCCCTGACTGCGACTTTTTATCAAGCATTGTTAAGAGGGGAGGTCTGGAGCGAGGCGCATGAGGAGATGAGGAGAGCTGCCCTACTTATTTCATGCATGTTGCTGGGAGGGGGGCTAGGCCTGGCGTTAGGCGAGTGGCTATCAGGCATCCCACTTCAAGCGGTGCTCGTATCGACACTCGCATTCGGCACGCTACTCCTAAGAGTGCCTAGGGCTATGTGGGCTACACCTCTAACTCTAAGCCTAATCTTTTCGCTATCCCTGCTCAGCGTACGCACAGCCTCCACGCTGTTATATCTCCTCGTGACCGATCAACGTGCTGCACCACCCCTGCTTACCATGCTTGGGGTACCTGAAAGCTTCTACGCAGACTCTATGCTTATTTTGCTAGGCACCGTTTACATCTTGCTGCTGGGCGCAGCGCTGCTAGAGGAAGGACTGATAACTGTACTCTCTCCTCTCTGGGAAGGGCTCGAGGCGCTCCCTACCCCCTCTAGAGCTGCCTTTAGGCTACGCGCACGGGGCTTGGTAGCGGGCCTGCCGTTGGGCGCAATAGCCGCCCTCCTGGATAGCATATATAACGGCTACGCGGCTTTTACCTTACTCATAGCTGGCTCATCCTCTATAGCGGCGCTGACGACCCTCGCAGTTAACCTCCCATTAGTTTACGCCCTTGAGACGGCCTTCGGTGCATCAGCACGGAGCATAGCATTGGGCGTGCAGGCTGGAGCGTTGATCTCTACAGCGCTTATGGCGGCCCTCTTATACGCGAAACACGTAGCACGAGGCTACCCCCACGCTAAGCCGAACACCACAGCTGTACTAGTAGGGCTTTTAGCTCTGCTACTAGGCTTTACGGCGCTGCTAGGCCCCGCATCAGCTGCGAGTGCGGCAGTGGTTGCCGTAGTTACAATCATTGTGACTAGCCTAGCTGTAGTGAGGCTTGAAGGCGAGTTGTACATCCTCGCACTAATACCGTCTGCCCGCCCCCCAGGGCTTCTGTGGGCGGCTTGGTGGGGGGCAGCTATCCTCACCGGCCTAGACGCTAGACTGATCGCCGCCTTGACGAATCCCTCGTGCATAATGCTGCTAGCGTTGGCCGCTTTGTGGAGCTATAAGCTTTCGGGAATAGGTGCGCGCCCAACTCCCTTGCTCACGCTAGCCTTAGCCCTACCTATACTCCTAACTCTGGCTAGGGGAGCGACAGATCCTGAAAGGTGGAGGCCCTCGAATTACATGTACCTCGACTCGGTTAAGGAGTTGGCCAGCCCTCCACAGCTCCCAGCCATCGATCCCTTCCTGATGACGCTTACCGCATGTATAGTCGCTGTAATATGCCTGTTGACGTACTACCTAGCGCCCCCGGATTCCGGGCTCCGCTTAGCGGCAATAGTTGCGAGCCCCGGAGGGCTTTTAATGGCCTACTCGGGGCTTGTCCCCCCCAATCCCGCGCTATGGATCATGCTAGCCATACTAGCCGTACTGCGCTACGTTGAGCTAAGGCTACATAGCGATGCCTGCAGGCAGGTGCTGTACGGCGGCCTAAGTACGTATGGCGTACTCCTAGCTACGCTTACAGCATTGGGCATCAGCTAATACGCTCGGTGACTAACTCAGGCCGCCACCTCTCACCCCTTTGCGATTTGCTGCGGGGTATGGACTAAGCCCAACTTTGGGTGCGGCCTCGCACACGGCCTTAGGCAGACTTTATTTTCACCCCTCGCATACAGCCTTCATAAAAGGAAACTTGGAGCGGTAGTGGGATTCGTAGCGCGAGGCTTTTACCCACGTCGTGACCTCCAGCCTTGATCTTAGGACCGTGCGCCGATGAGGCGAAGACTAAACTAATATCCCCGTCTGGGGAGGTATGACGCGGCTGACCACCATGTTGCGTGGCGTGCGCACACTCGAATCGATACGCTCCTCTCTCTCCAAGGCTATGCCACTCTACTTAGTTAACTCGCTAATCCCTCCCATACTCCTACTGCTCGCCTCACGCCACGGCTGGGTATACACTATCTTATGGCCCGCCGTGGTCTATGAGGCAGCCTGTATACTCTCGCTCGTGACCCTCTACATGGCTAGGAGCGCTATCTCTGACTACTCACTCTCTTCAGCGTGCAGGTTAATGCTGTTGGCAGGGATTCTGGGAATCTTCACGGCATTCATCGCCGGGGGGCTCTTGACACTTAATGCACGCAAGCGCCTAAACACGATTATCAGAGGAGGCGGGACCCGCGTTAAGACCAAGGTTTAAAAACTCCAGAGAGAGCAGTGATGTGCCATGAGTAGGGCGTCTTCACGGCCTCCACCCCCCATAGTCAAGGTGCCTCTACTAAGGAGGTTTGGGGGAGTGCCCCCCAAGCCCTACAGAGTGGGTAGAGGCTACTCCTTAGGCGAGATACAGGCTGTGGGCCTAACAGTTAAGGAGGCTAGGCTGTTAGGGATATACGTTGATGAGCGGCGCAAGACCGTACATGAGGAGAACGTGAAGCGCCTAGCTGAGTGGCTTGAGGCTGTTAAGCGCGGGGAAGTGGAGCCAGCGCCCCCCACCCTGCCGAAGGAGATAGTGGTAAAGCCTGACAGAGGCAGAGTATTCAAGGGAAAGACTATGGCTGGCAGGAGGATGCGGGGATTACTAAGCCTCAAGTACCGCTACACTCACCACTATAAGTGGGGTAGGAAGCAGAGGGAGAGAGAGCTGCGGAAGCGCCACGAGGCAACTAGACATAAGGGCGGTCATTAAACACACATACCCGCACCGGTGGCTGCAATGGTGGTGGTCAGCCCTTCATTAGTAGAGGAGGCCGTTAAGGCTAGCGCCAAGCTCTCTAAACTGTACATGCTACTTGAGCGGGACCCTGAGGTCCAGCAGTACCTGCGCGCGGCTAACGTAATGGCGGTCTCACGCCTCCTCTACAACGATCACGGCGTAGTCCACTCCAGGATTGTAGCAGGCTGCGCCCTCGAGATGCTGAAGATCCTGGTCTCGAGGGGGGTGGTCCCGAGTATAGTAAGGGACGGCGTTGGAGCGCTTGAGGACTCGTACGTAGTGGTGCTCCTCGGCGCCTACCTCCACGACGTAGGAAATGCAGTCCATAGGACGCTCCACCACCTTCACGGAGTAGTGTTAGCGCATGATATCGTGAAGCGGCTCCTCTCCTCGGTGTACAGGGATGAGCGTAAGGTGCACAGCTTATCGTGTGAGGTGGAGCACGTAATATTTGCCCACGACGAGTCAGTGCGGGCACTGACGATCGAAGCGGGGGTGGTCAAGGTGGCTGACGGGACCGACATGGCAGAGGGGAGGGCTAGGATACCCTATAAGTCGGGCAAGCTTGATATACACGCGATATCCGCCCTAGCGATAAAGCGCGTAGAGGTGGAGGAGGGGGCTGAGGAGCCTATACTTATAAAGGTTGACATGGAGAACGAGGCCGGAGTATTCCAGGTCGAGGAGGTGCTCGGCCGGAAGGTTAAAACCTCTGGTCTCTCACACCTCGTCAGAGTGGATGTATATAGGCGAGGCCGATTTTTCAGGAGCATCACTTTTTAACTCTTAAGACTCAGGTGCGTTTATATCTCACTGCAGCACTGTATGGAGGCTGTGGGTGGAATTCGATGCAGTATAAGGGGCTCCCGGTCCCCGTGAGGCCGGAGAGGCTCGGCGTCGTTATAGGTAGGGGGGGTGAGACTAAGAGGGCTATCGAGAAGACCTTCAATGTTAAGATGGTGGTTGACAGCGATACCTCCACCGTCTACCTGACTCCGGCTGAGGGGGGTACGCCGCTGGGAGTTATGAGAGCTAAGCAGGTGGTGGAGGCCATCTCGCTGGGCTTTAACCCCCAGGATGCCATGCTGTTAAGTGATGAAAGATACTTCTTCGAGGTCGTTGACCTTAACGAAATAGCTAAAAACAGGAATGACCTGAGGAGGATTAAGGCTAGGATAATAGGGGAGGGAGGCAGGGCTAAGAAGACGATCGAGCAGATGAGCGGTACTAAGATAGTGGTGAGCGACAAAGTCGTCGGGATCATAGGCGAGTATGAGAATGTCGAAGCCGCTAGGAGGGCTATCGAGATGCTGGCTAGGGGGCGCACTCACGCCACAGTTTACGGCTATTTGAGGAGCGTCGGCAGAGAGCTTAAGAGGAAGAGGCTAGAGCTCTGGGAGAGGAGGATATAAGAGGAAACTTTAAGCCCTTCCAGGCATATTATCCACCGCGCGGGGGTGCCCGAGCCAGGTTAAAGGGGGCGGTCCGGCTCTGCCCGGGCCTAGACTCAAGGAGGTGGGACATCCGCTGGCGTAGGCCTGCCCGGGTTCGAATCCCGGCCCCCGCACCACGTCATGCTTAGCTGGGTGGAAGTCTGAAGTAGAGGATCGCCGCGATTCCCCCACTCTTGCTGAGAAAGGCGCTCTCCTCAAGCGCTGACGGGATTACCACCACGTCTTCAGCTATGCGTGACGCCTCCTCCAACACCTTCAATACCTCCCCGCGCTTATCGCTCAACAGCACTTCATCTAGCAACAGCAGGGTCCTCACAGCCCTAAGCTCTAGAGCGCGCTTAACCTCATCCACGCCCAGCGCTACTCTGCCAGGATCCCTGCCCGCCAACTCTAGCAGCTTCATCAGAGCGCCTCTAGCTGGAGCTAGGCGGACTTCCTCGAACATCCTCTGTGCCCTCTCATTCCTTAACAGCTCGTAAATGCCAGCTAAGCCTCCCTCGGAGACTTTCATGAAGCTTATCTTAAGTCTGGGCTTCATCCTCGCTACGACTTCCCTCACTACTTCAAGAGCCAGCTGGGGGGCCGCGACCACGACAGAATTAACCTCGCGGCCCTCTAAGGATTTCATCACGTTCTCGAGACGCTCCTCCAATTCTCTTCGTAGCTGATCCTTAAAGCTTCCCTCTTTGCTAGGCCTTGGAAGCGCGAGCGTTAAAATAACCTCGACTCCCTGCGGCCTCACGAGACCCACTGCTAACTCGCCCTCCCCCACGCTCACCACTCCAAGCGGCCTCACCCGCGTGGCGGCAATCTTGAGAATCCTGTAGTGATGCTTAAGCAGAGCCGCCTTCTCAAGCTCTAGCTCATCTCCAGGCCTCAGAGCTATGGTGTGATGAGTGCCCTTAACGTGGAGCCACTCGGGAGCCTCTACTATAACTCCGAGCACTCTCAGCGAATCCGTGAATCTCTGAAACTCCACCTTCTTGACCTGAAGCGTCAGCTTAACCCTTACCCGCTCCCCTCTCTCAACCCCGGTGGCCCTCTCAATCTTCACCTGCCTTAAGGTCCACGCTGTTACGAAGTCCCCTGGATCTATTAGGAGAGACGTAAAGTAAAGGTCTTCGGGGGTTTCTAACTGCAGCCTTAAACGGCGATGAGCACTGTCTAGCTCGAGTACCCTCAAGGCGCAGCCGCCTGAGCGCTTGAAGCCTCTTCCTCCTCAACCCTCCTCTCGAAGACCGTGGAGATGAGCCTTACCCTGGTCACTTCTTCAACGTGCCTTTCAATATCACTCGCGAAGGCCTCCAGAGCGTGCACCAGCTCTCTAGAGTGTAGTAGCCTAAAGGGCAGCTCGAGGATGACCTCTCCGTCCTCAACCTTTACCTCGGCTTCCTCTAAGCGGCCTAGCCACTTCTCAAGGAAGCCCCTCACCTTCTCCTCAGGAGATTGTAACACTTTCACAAGCTTGACCTTATACACTACCTCCTTACCTGCTAAGGGGTGGTTGAAGTCTATTATCACTCTGCCACTACCGACGCTCAGTATTATGCCCCTCTCGCCTCTGACCTCCACTTCCATGCCTGCTCTCGGTACTATGCCCCTAGCTGATAGTTCGCGGGCTGGGAGGACTCTTACTTTGCCGGGATCCCTCTTCCCAAATGCCTTCTCAGGAGGCAGCACCACTTCCTTCTCTTCTCCCTCCTTCATCTCCTTGAGCGCCTCTTCCAACCCGGGAGGAAGGTCGCCAGAGCCTAGAACTACTAGGCGGGGACCGTATTTGGCATCCTCACTATATATCCCAGCCTCCCTAGCGACCTCCTCAGACGTGGTCTCAACTACTCGTCCATCATCCTTCAGCGATAGCGTGTAGTCGAGCAGCACTACATCGCCTGGCTTGAGGGGCAAGCTCCTCACCGCACATCCTATATCACATGCTTTTTAAGCGTGGTGGCAACTTCAGACGCGTGAGCCTGAGGGAGAGGGTGGTAGAGGCGCTGAAAAAGGTGTATGACCCCGAGATCCCGATAAACATTTACGACCTTGGGCTAGTGTACGGGATCGAGGTCCATGACTCAAGGGTTAAGGTTAAAATGACCCTCACGGCCCCGGGCTGCCCGATGGCCGCCTACCTCCCAGCACTCGTTGAGGAAGTGATTAGGCAGGAGGTCCCAGAGGCGGAGGACGTCGAGGTTGAGGTTGTGTGGGATCCTCCCTGGAGCCCACGCAGGGTGACCGAAGAGGGGAGGAAGAGGCTTAAGGAGATATTTGGCAGGGACATCGTCGATGAGTGGATAAAGCGAGTAGAGGGAGGGGCGTGAACCTTCCTTAACCGCGCAGGCGCGTAATTTACCAGGCTTAAATATCGCCCCTCGCGTGTTAGAAGACGATGAGCGGCGCGCCTAAATACGATGTGTTGGTGGCGGGCGGGGGCGTCGCTGGCCTCTTCCTAGCATATCTCACAGCTAGGGCTGGATTCACCGTCGCTATAGTAGAGATGAAGAGCGAGGAGAAGGTTGGCGAAAAAGTGTGCGGAGACGCTGTTGGGGAACATCACTTCAGGGAGGTAGGGCTAGAGCCCCCTCGCCTTGGTCTAGACGCCGTCGGCGTGTTTGAGGGAGTGCGCGTATACTCTCCAAGTAAGAGGTACTTCGTAACGGCGAGGGGGAAGGGCTATGCGCTGGATAGGAAAGCATTCGGCAGGAGGCTGCTGAAGATAGCCGCTGACGCTGGCGCTGAACTCCTAGCCTCTCACGCGGTGGTCAAGCCGATAGTAGAGGGGGAGTGGGTCAAGGGCTTGCGGGTTAGAGGGCCTGAGGGCCTTAAGGACCTCTACTCTAGGGTTGTGGTTGACGCTACGGGGGCTGCCGCAGCCGTCAGGACTAGGCTCCCCTCCCAGTGGTGGGTCGCGTATAGGGCTCCGCTTGAGGATTTTAACGCCGCGTATAGAGTTATTGCCGAGGTTGAGGAGGAACAGGACCCGAGGTACGCGCTGATATACTTGGACGCGGAGACCGCCCCCGGCGGCTACTGGTGGTGGTTCCCCAAGGGCAGAGACGTCGTCAACGGCGGGTTAGGAGTCAAGGCGGG
>Ga0180302_10001017_pt1 | contig 13113 bp, 13 predicted proteins | sample GuaBasSediGuay17_FD_121794 | JGI IMG/M metagenome (GOLD analysis project Ga0180302, IMG submission 121794) | Subseafloor sediment microbial communities from Guaymas Basin, Gulf of California, Mexico - Guay17, Core 4571-4, 12-15 cm | ecosystem: Environmental > Aquatic > Marine > Hydrothermal... | reverse complement strand
TGTTAAACGATGTTGGAATATCGGGTAGCGAAGCAAAAGCCTTGGTGCCAATGTTCATGATGCTGTGGGAGGCGTTCAGGGAATACGATCTAATACTGGCAGAGATAAACCCTCTCGCAAAAACCAAGGACGGCAGGATCGTGGCGCTTGACGCACGCGTTATAGCTGATGATAACTCGGAGTTCAGGCAGGAATACATAAGAGAATTCAAGGCAACTAGGGGAGGCGTGGAGTCGATCGAGTATAAGGCGAAGAAGATGGGAGTCTCCTTTGTCGTTATTGATGAGAGTGGAGAAATAGGAATCATAGGGAATGGGGCCGGCCTAACGCTCGCCACTGTGGACATAGTGAGAGAGCTCGGAGGCAGACCAGCAAACTTTTTGGATATAGGGGGTGGAGCAAGAGCTGAAAGAGTACTCGAAGCTATAAGCATACTTCTGAGCATGAAGAGTGTGAGAAGGATATTCATAAATATCTTCGGAGGGATAACCCGATGCGACGAAGTGGCAAAGGGAATAGTGGAGGCCTGGAGAAGAGCTAAGGTAGAAATACCTCTAATAGTCAGGCTTACTGGAACTCTGGAAGACGAAGGAAGAAAAATTCTCGAAGATATAGGGATAAGAGCATATACCAGCATGCTTGACGCTGCTAAGGAAGCTGTGGGAGGTGAAAATTTTGGGGATACTAATAGATAGGAATACGCGTGTCGTCGTCCAAGGAATAACTGGTCGGGAGGGCAGTTTTCATACGAAACTCATGCTAGAGTACGGTACGAAAATCGTGGCAGGAGTTACGCCAGGCAAAGGAGGAACCGAGGTGCACGGTGTGCCTGTATATGACAGTATTAGGAGTGCCCTCAGAGAGCACGATATAGATGCTAGCATAATATTTGTCCCAGCACGCTTTGCGCCCCTAGCGGCATATGAAGCCATAGACGCCGGTCTTAGCCCAATAGTTATAATAACCGAAGGGATACCGGTCTGGGACACGATGAGGATAGTTAATAGGGCGCATCGGAGAGGTGTCGTGGTCATTGGGCCAAACTGTCCCGGAATAATAGTCCCTGGAGAAGCCAAGATAGGGATAATGCCTGGCCATGTCTTTAAGCCGGGGGACACAGCAATAATATCGAGAAGTGGAACGCTGACATATGAGATAGCACAAGTATGCAGTATGAGCGGGATCGGCCAGAGTGTCGTTATAGGCCTTGGTGGAGATCCTATACGTGGCCTAACAATCCCTGCAGCATTGAGAATGCTGGAAGAGGACCAGCATACTAAGAGGATTGTAATAATAGGAGAAATCGGTGGCACGGAGGAGGAAGAGGCCGCAGAGCTCGTAAAGAAGGGAGAAATAACGAAGCCCATCGTCGGATATATCGCTGGCTCAACTATTCGAAGAGAAGGCGTATCATTCGGCCACGCTGGAGCAATAATACTCGGAGAAAAGGGTAAACCAGAATCTAAGATTAGAGCATTTAAAGAGGCAGGAATACCAGTAGCCAGATTCCCTCACGAGATTCCCGAAATCCTTAAAAGACTCTAATTTTTTCCTTCTTCATAGCATGTTGATGATGAAGACAGCGGAGCCTGAAGAATGATGACGCCTGCAACATCTGATGACCACCACCTCTTCTCCGTGTAATGCATATACCAAATATTTGTTTGTGTAAATACTCTATTTCTAATATGGCGAAGGAGGATAATGCCAAAGGTCTTATATGCGTCATAAAGGATAGATGCAAGGGCTGTGGGCTATGCGATCTTCTGTGCCCCGATCTCGCAATCTTCGTGGCCAGAGATGTCCCGCGAATTAAGATTGCTCGTCCCTTAAGCAAGGACGTATGCTCCTTCTGAGCTCTTGGGCCAACTCTTTGGTTTCAGAGAATATTGTAAGGTTTTTCCCATGTCTACGAACTCTCAATAGCTTACCGCGGTATTCCAAGTTCGTAGTGGTCGACTTGTTGAGTGCTCTCTCGATAATATCGTTGGGGATGCCACCCTGTGCAAGTATCTTTGCGAACTGACTGAGCTCTAGTGGTGCTTCTAGATTGATGGAAACCCTATACTCGTCAAGCAGGAGCGATGCCCTTCTCATAAGACTATCCGCTATCTCCGCCGGGTATTGTTTAAGTCTCTCGTAGTATCTTTCCACGTCGCTTAGCGTGGTGCCAACATTTTCTTCGAGGCTTCTCAGCTCCTCCTCTAATACTCTCCTGGTTCTCTCTAATGTGTCTCTGTACTTCTCTCTGACCAAGACGTATAGTTGCTGTAGTACAAGGTCTCCGCGCCCGAACTCGCCATATGAGATTCTCTCAATCTCTCGGAGGGCTTCCAAGGGGACCATGGGAGGAATCTCTTCATCAAGGGGTCTAAGCTGTTTACTTGGCCTAATACCCAGTATCCTGCATGCTAGGACAAGGGATCTTGCCCAAGATCCCCAGCCAGAATCAGAATGCCAGCGTGTCTTTATCAGGTTATTGATCGTGTCCCTAAGGAATACCCAAGGATTCGGAACCCTGCTTTTCGTCAACGGTTTTATCTCCACTCTATGCGCTAGCACGTAAGGCGCGGCCCAAACGACGTCCTCAAAGGTCACAGTGGTACGGCCATGGAGCCAAGCCCTCGCCCTAGCATACAGGAATAGGGAGAGCACAGCCCTCTCGTCGGGTGGTTCCTGTATTAGGCTACAAGGCTCATTCGAGTACTCGCACTCCGCGCATGGAAGCCTCAGGAACCCAGGCATGAGTCCAAGCCTATTATGCTTGCATACCCTAAATGTGGAAATTATGAGAATTCCGAAGAGCCTGACATCTTCTGGAATGCTAACACGCATGACGTCATCCCATATGGCCTCCAGCTCCGATATCGAAAGGATAGCCGGCATTGTTCTCGCGAGATCCGGATACCCACCAGTGGCTCCCTCAGCCTCAAGCAACGTATCTAGGATATGCTTGGAGCCCTTCATGCTTGGAAGCTCGACATAGCATGAGCCTAGGAACCGTGCTTTTAGAGCCTTATCCATGTCCCCCCTAAACGGATTCATGTCGGCGAAACATATATAGTTCGGCGTCCTCAGGATAACACCCCCATACTCTAGGTATCCCTCCTCCAGAAGGCTTAGTAAGGCATCCTGGATGCTCTTCGAGAACCTATTGATCTCGTTTATGAATTTTATCCGAGCGCGCACTATGGGCCTAACTATGATTTCCTCTTCTCCCCTCGTGAGAAGTTTTACGATATTGGTCGAAACGAGTACCTTCTGGAGGGTCTTCTCGGGGGCGCCTATGGTGATACCGAATATGGTGTCATTCTTCTGCGAATCCTTAGAGAGACCCCTAACGATTAGTCTGACGAGTGTAGACTTTCCAGCCCCAGGTAGCCCAACTAGGAGTACCTTGTTATTCCTTATCAGAAGCGAAGCAAGTATAAATTCCTTCATCGAGGCGTCCTCACAGTGCCAGCGACCGAATATCTCCTCTCCGAGCCTAAGGATCTTATCTCTATGGACGAATGTCGGCGCTCTGATGTTTGCGTTTTCCATATCTCAGCACCGTAGCGCTTTTTCGGTTTCCCCGATCAACGTGCTAATACTCTCTGAGTTAAGTCCTTTGGGTGGGATAATAATAGTGCTGAGGCGCATGCCTAGGATTATTTCGCGTGACCTCTCCCAGATGTCCTCACCTATGACTATCATCAATATTTTGGCCCTCGTTGATAGGTCCTCCATGAGGCGCACTACTGATGGATAGTTGATATCGTATATCATCGTATCGGTGATTATGGCTACCAGCGCCTTCTCGCGGGCATAGGACAGATGATCCTCAAGTATCCTAAATACGTGCCTTATGTTTGTTCCTCCCTCTGCTTCAAGTCTCAGGATTATCTCCTCAGCGATATCGTAGTCCTGCGTCGGCTTTATTCCGCTCCAAGCACCGGACGAGAATGTTGTGAGACCAATGGTTTTCTCATATTTCTTAGCGATCTCTACCAAGGCTACTCCGACATCTATAGCTCTCTCGATAGGCTCTCCGTCCATCGAGCCGCTTGTGTCTATACATAGCTCTAGATGGCCAATCGTATCGGATAGCCGCTCTCCTCCCCTCTCAAAGATTTCTCCTAGTGTTGATAGATTTGGAACTACGCGGCCAAATGTATCAACGGATACCTCAACATTGAGCCTCTCTTCATCGTCTCCAATGTACCAATCATGATACCCATAGTGTGTTAATGTTGGCCCAGAACTGAGGAGTAGTGTTTCTAGGGTCGAAAGGATTCTTCTAATCCTGGCTCTCCTAGCTGCCGCGAGATATCGCCTCTCCCTAAGTAATTTCTGTAGCATTGTTCTTCTAGGCGAGTACGCTGGCATCTTCCCGCATCTTTTTCTCTTATCCAACCTTCGCGCTATAGCGATGGCGAAGTTTTCATCTATCTCCGCCAACTGTTCGATGTCTTTTGGGGATAATGCACTTCTCAACCATTCCTTTCCCCCCACCATATCCATGTCCCATGATATTGGCATAACTATGCGACGAAGGTCTCTCTCATAGTACTCCCATGGCTCAAAATCTTTTTCGATTTTCGCGATAATCTCGAAGAAAAGCTTAGATTTTGCGTATGTAGATATAGGAGACTCCAATATGGTTCTAAGCGCCGTAGAGGTCTCCTCGGAACCCCGACCTATGATCAGGCCGAAGTACTCCGCTATAAGTCTCCCCAGCCTGCTCCGCGGCCTAGGCATCGTTTCTAGAATCTCGCCCAGTGTTTTCCTGACAATCTCAGACCAGTAGTGTCTCCCAGCTAAGAGCGTTACTGTGGATAGAAGCGAAAATATGGAGATGAGAAAACCGTATACTTTGTTGTGCAGATTTGTGCCAAAAACCCGTCTTGAGGCGACCCAGATGAGTAGTCTGTTAAGTTCCGTAGCGGGCATTATTCCATGGAATCCTAGGCCTGCGAGTAGGAGGTATCGGTCGAATGCTTTAAGTCTCTCCCCCTCTGGTATCTCCGAGAGTAACAGGACCCCCCACCGATCATACCACGAGTCCTTTGGATTGCAGACGACGATTTCAAAGTTAGGGAAGATCCCAAAGTCTCTCGAGAACCTGATCACCAATTCCCTGAGCTCGCTACACGATACATTGTAGAAGTGGGAAGACCAAATGATGCGCATAGGTAAGGCCTAAATCACTCGACTATTCCCAGAACCAATACTATTACCGATGCCCAGTATGATGACTTTCCCGCCCTCCGGCACCTCCTCCACTATTATCCTTCTGACAATATTATATGCCTTTTCGACAGACTCAAGAAGCCTTTTTCGAAGAGGTGTCAGAGTCTCTAAAATATTCTCCTTAATAACTACCGCACAGATAGGAATGCGATATTTTGTCGCCCACTTCTCAATTCTGAACTTCTCGGGACCAGGATCCCCTATGGCCGCGCCGACGCCAACATGGACATCTCCAGTCGCCTCAGACTCGAATCGAAGAGCGGCATCTATAGTTATTATTGCATCCACGCCGCCCTCAACCTTCTGAAGAATTCTCTCTAAGAACCTGCCAGGATAGCCTATCTCGCTCCCGGGACCCGCGGCCTTTACTGCTAGTATGTACCTTCCATCGATCTCTATGGAGCTATATGCCATGCGTGTTTCCTTATCGACCTCCACAAGATCCCCGAAAAACCTTTGGGCGACTAATGCGCCGACAGTATCTCCTAGGGGGACGCCCTCAGTAAAGCCCTTAAGGGCGTCTAGTAGGCTTATGAGGATCTCCCTGATGAATGGTATCATGAATCTTAGCTGGAGCAGGAGATATAGATTCCTAGTGTTAAGGCCCACCTGGTATACGTGCTTTGTTAGCTTCCAGAGATACCTTATGGCCATTGCTGCCTCTAATGCGCTCTCCAGATTTCTTCTTACATGCTCAGGGGCTCTGGGAAGAATCCAATCGGCGATGGCAAGCATCCTTCTCCTTCTAATATCGAGTATGTGCTCAAGCCTCTCGATGATTCCGACGGGGTCAAGTGTTACTGGGTATATCATGAAGCTATTCATGGCTTCGTCGATCCACCGAAGAATTTTCTTGAACTCGTTAAGCTCTAGGAGGTTACGGGCAGCCATCGTGGGGTTGTCTCTTGGTATGGCCGATAAAAGATCTTCTCTGTGGGCTAGTATTAGTCTCGTGAAAATCCTCTTAGAGATTTTCTCATATGCTGTTGCCTCATCAATAAATGACTCGATGCCATGCCTGATGATGAATATTTGTAGCTCGTTCAGCAACAGTATGAACAATATGAACATTAGTAACGATAGCACATAATCGATGCTCTGCGCCATGTACACCGAGTTCACCATTTTTGGTACTGCAGAAAATTATGTAATATTGTTACTATATTTTTGGTGCTAGGCATCTGGGTGCGTGGCATGGGTGTGAAATTTGGCCCTCTTTTTAGGGAGATAGGGATAAGGGGGAGCCTCATTGAGAAGCTAATAGTGCTCGAGGGTAAGGTTATTGCCATCGATGCCCTAGTAACGCTCTACGAGATGACCACCATAATAAGAGACCGCATGGGGAACCCCTTGAGGGACTCAAAGGGCAACATTACATCCCATCTAGTTGGGGTGTTCAATAGGACGTGCAGGATGCTTGCTCTAGGAATAAAACCCGTATATGTTTTCGATGGCCCCCCGCACCCGGTTAAACTTAGGGTTCTAGAAGAGAGGCACCTAAGGAGGGAGGAGGCGGAGAAGAAGGATCTGGACGCCATCAAGAGGGGCGATTATGAGGAGGCAAAGAAGTATGCGAAGCAGGCCGCCAGGATTGAGGACTATATGGTTGAAAGCGCTAAGACCCTCCTTAGGTACTTGGGGGTACCAATAGTCGAAGCTCCCCATGATGGAGAAGCCCAAGCCGCGTTTCTTGTACTTAGAGGGGACGCATATGCGGTTAGTTCACCTGATTACGATTCCTTCATCTATGGGGCTCCACGCGTTATCAGGGGGCTCAGAATAACTAAGGGCGGTGGGAGAAAAGGCGAGGAGGAGACGAGAGAGTATACTCTGGATGAGGTGCTAGGCAAGCTGGGCCTCACGAGGGAGCAACTTGTCGATCTGGCGATACTAATCGGCACAGATTTCAACCCAGAGGGGTTCCGAGGGATAGGTCCAAAGAGGGCCTACGAGTTAATAAAGAAGCACGGCTCCCTAGAGCGTATAGTCAGAATGGGGCTCGTAAGGTGGAACTACCCATACAGGGTGGAGGAGATCAGGTCAATATTTCTGAACCCGCCAACGACGACAAACTATAATATAGAGTTTCGTGAGCCAGATAGGGAGAAGGTTATTGAGTTCCTCGTCGAGGAACATGACTTCAATCCGGAGAGAGTAAATAATGAGCTAGAAGCAGTATATAAGAGACTTGAGAGGGAAACTAAGGCGGGCAGGCAGGTTAGTCTGTTCGACTTTTTCTAGTCATTCGGCAAAGAATCTTAACCTTTTTGCCTCGATTCTTCGAAGTGTCTCGCTGAGGACCCTCTCTACATCAACGCTCAGCATCGTAGCTATTATTAGGATCTCAAGGATCGCCCCCTCTATATATTGGAGTATGTGTTCCGCGCTTGTGGCCTCTGTGAGGAGCTCCGTAGCTATCTTTTTGGCATCGTCGACTAAGTCGATCATAGCATCAACGTCCCTGATGAGCATTTTCTTGATGAATTGCTGTATATCCCTAATTCTCAAAAATACCACCACGTATTGCTCATCGCTTCAAAAATAAAAAGACTGTATCACCCGCGAAACATTGATGCCTATAGTGGTGTATTCGCCGAGAATTACTCAGAGCCCCCTCTTTAGCTTCAGGCTTACCTTAAACCTTAGCGTGCTGTCTACCCTATAGTACACAACGTCGCCATCTTGGTCAACTATCGCGAGGACAAGCGGAATGCCCATACTCTTTGCAGTGTTTAGCCCACCATCCAAGGCCTCGATACTGACACTTTTCTCTGCTGGTACGACCATTATTAGCCTGCTCGGTTTGTCTATGAGCACATTTGATCCTCTCTCGTAGACCTCAAAGCATGTTGGCTTGCCCCTAATTACCCTTACAGGATATTGTCTCTCTCGAAGATCAAGGTACGCAATAAGCTTAGTCAGGAAGAGATCGTCGCCCATAGAAGCATCGGCAATGATTTTACGGAGTGATTCCTCGGCATCCAACTCATCGAGTGTCGCTCTTCTCTTCATAATCAGGTATGTGGCTTCTACTGGATGGAGTGATAGAAATTCGCCAGAATCCTCCCCAAAGCCCTCAGCGATGAGAAGTCTCCACATAGGGTTCTCATTCTTCTTAATTACGTACTTACCATGTTCCACACTGATCTTAAATTTACTCATTCTTGACGCCTCCGTGAGCGAGAATGCCCAAAACAATTCGTAAAATCTTCTGATGGATTTCCCTAGGAGGCCTGTCGGCATCGATTATCTCAATTCTGTACCCTAGCCTTGAGAGGATTTTTCCGGCCTCAAGATACATCTTTCTTACTCTCCTTAGGAACTCAATATTTTCGAACGCGTCTCTCGAATTTAAACGACTTAGCGCTTTTTCGGGGTCTATATCCAGCAAGAAGACAATATCTGGCTTCGGAAGGTCTTTGTGGTCATTTAGAATTCTCGTAACCGGTATTCCTTGGGCCCCCTGATACGCTATCGTAGAGATGTAATACCTATCTAGGATTACGATATATCCTCTCTCCAGCAATCTTCTGATGGTATCGGCATGGCTTTTTCGATCCGCTAAAAACAGTGAGTAGAGTTCCTCCACTGTATATTTTCTCGTTCTAAGAAGTGCCTTAATCTTGCGTCCTAGCTCGCTATCCGTTGGTTCCCTCATCAATGTAACCTCATATTTCATTCTTCTTAGAGCTCTGTATAGCATTCTGGCCTGTGTTGTCTTTCCGCTACCGTCAATTCCCTCGAATACCACCAGCATTATTTTGACCCCCGATACATGCTAAAAATCCTGATACTTAAGGAGGTATGGGGATTTAAGGAGTATTGATATCGGGCTCGGTGATCGGGCGTGGTCAGATACTTAGAGCAGACATCGAAGCTTGGGGACATAAAGCTCAGAAGGATTATCGAGGGCTCAACACTATACTGGGTTCCCGACCCCCGAGAGTATGGCAAGCCTGGACATTATCTCCCAGCCGAGTTACCAGTCTTCTATAATCCAGCGATGGAGGTGAACAGGGATCTCACTATACTTACAGTATCGGCATATTCTGAGATCTTTGAGAGACCACTAGAGGACATACTTTACGTTGAGGCTTTAGCTGGTACTGGGATTAGGGGATACAGGGTGGCGAACGAGGTCGGCGAAGTTATGGTCCTAATGAATGATATAGACCCGAAATGTGTGCGTCTGATGCAATACAATATGGGTTTCTTCCCGGCAGAACTGCGCTCAAGACTGATAATACTATGCAACGAGGCATGCCATCTTTTATCTGGGCTTAGGTATTGGTTTAGGCCGGCTGACATCGTGGATATAGACCCGTTCGGTTCCCCATCACCATTCGTCGACTCAGCGGTGAGGGCCCTCAAAAAGAAGTTTGGTGTCCTCATAGTGACGGCAACGGATACGGCTCCCCTTATAGGTAAGTTTAGGAACTCTATGCTAAGAAAATATGGGGTCTGGCTATTTATTACTCCCTATGGCCCAGAGCTGGGCGTGAGAAGCCTAATATATCTCCTAGGACGGACAGCATCAAAATACGGCATAGGCGTAAGGCCGCTCTTCGGTGTCTTCATGAGGAACTTCATCAAGGTAGCTGTTCTACTGATCCCCGGAAGGAGGACGGCAGATAAGTTTTGGAGAAACATAGGATGGCTATGTGTTGATGATGAATACTGTGAGGCGAAGGTCCTAGAATTCTCAGAAAACCGATGCAATGGCAGGCTCATAGGGCCCCTATGGTCTGGGGATATATTCGATGAGGAGTTTCTGAGAGTTATGCTTAGGAAATTGAGGTCATCGCCGTTGAGCGATGAGAGTAAAAGGTATCTCGAAAAATGGCTCTCGTGCGAGCTCAGGGGCCTGGGATTGAGGCTATACTATGATCTCGAGTTCATTGCGAGCAAGCTTGGCGTCTCTACGCCGAGTACCCTAAAGATAATAGAGCTCCTAAGATCGGAGGGCTATATTGCGGAGAGAACACATTTTTGTACGAAAGCGGTGAGGACGAATGCGTCGCTAAAAAAAGTAATCGAGATCGTGAGGAGCCTTGGAAAGAGCCAGACCAGTTCTCCTAATAATGCTCCGAGGCTAGAAGCTCAGACTGCCCATCGTCGATCATCTATCACCCAAGGCTGAACTCATCATCGCTATAGTTTGTTACTCAAAGACCTGAATCATAAGCACTGTGGATCCGCGGAGCAACACCGTGCCCCATTTTCTAATGATATCGCCCTCCTCGTTCAGTTCCTTAGCGTCGACCAGCATGATGTTCATAACCTCATCCGTAGAAACCACGGTGCCCTCAAGAATGGTGCCGTCTTTCAGCCATACCTTAATCCTCTTATTTATTGATCTCCTCAGTGTGGCAAGCGGTAGGTTTGTTGACATCCCGCAAACACCACACGGCTCAGCCAAATAGTGCTGCTAGGCCTGCGAGGGCCTCCTCCTCTTTCTTTTCTTCCTTCTTCTTCTCCTCCTCCTTTGGAGACTCCTTTGGCGTCACTTCCTTTTCTTCAGCCGGTGTGGGGGCTGTTGGTGCCGCTACTATTGCTGGTGCCTGCTTAGCTTGCTCTATTATCTGCTCTAAGTTAACCTTACTCACAGCGTTCACTATGGCTTTTATGTAGGCTTCCTCATAATCATTTACACCAGCAGCCTGCAGAACGCTTCTGATATTGTCCTCGTTGATCTCACGTCCAGCATAGTGTAGCAGCATTACTGCATGAAGATACACCATACCGGAGACCATATCTCTCCCCGACCCTAGCCAAATGAATATACTACCCAACTCTGAATATAAAAAGGAAGGCAATGTGATTATATATCTGGCCGCTCAGCGTGTCGCCGATAGGGACTAATATGCACACTGGTCAGGTGCCTGTGGACTATGTATGGCGTGGTACTCAAATAGATGTATTGTCCAGAGATTTTTTCGGTTTCTCCTAACACAAAGCACCACTGAGCGTCACAACCTAGATAGTAGGGCTCCTCGCCGGGCTCCTTAGCTATGGTTCTGATCTTAGAGAGAACGCTTTGAGTTGTCAATACGAGATCCACAACTGGTGGATCTGGGACATACGTAAGGTATGTCGAGACCATGATCCTCAGAGGACCCATGTCGAGGAGTATGAAATGATCATTAGTTTCCCCTAGGATGCTCTTAGGTTTCAGAAAATATGCTGACATATCTCTGGATAGAGGGATTCTGCTCTCGACTGGGAATACAGACACATATGGGCTAACATAGCCCCCCAGCGGAGGCACAGCAACATAGTAGTCCTTTCCGATCCGATCTGCCATTTCATAGATTTTGCCTAAGGATATTAGAACCAAAATCTGTCCGAGTGTCCTCTCTGCGAGTCTTGTGAGAATGTGAGGACTCGACGGATTGATGACAACGCACGTTTGCCCCATCCTGAGGATGAATGTGTCTGGTGGCCGCGGAAAGAGTATGCATGCGGTCCCAGCGGTGTGGACCCACATGGTCATACACGTATTCCTGCTGCACACATCCTAGTATTTTCATGATCCTTTTATCCTACAAATATATTGACGTTATTGGTGGTGAGGATGGCTAGGAGGCGCAAAGTCATAATTATGGGTGCCGCGGGTAGAGACTTCCACAACTTTAATGTCTTCTTTAGGGACAACGATGAATATGAGGTTGTAGCATTCACACAAGAACAGATACCGGGGATATCCGACAGAATATATCCCCCAGAGCTCACTGGTCGTCTATATCCGAATGGCATTCCGATGTTCCCAGAAAGCAAGCTACCCGAACTGATAAAAGAACATGGTGTCGACTTAGTGGTGCTGTCGTATTCTGATCTAAGTTTTGAAGACGTCATGAACAAAGCATCAATTGCGTTAGCGTGCGGAGCATCCTTTATGCTCCTTGGGCCCAAAGACACGATGCTTGAAAGCGAGAAACCCGTAATTGCAGTAACTGCGGTAAGGACTGGCGCTGGCAAGTCGTCTGTCTCGAGGAAAATAGTCAGAATCTTTAAGGAAAGAGGAATCAAGGTTGCCATAATAAGGCATCCCATGCCTTATGCTAAGGATCTTCGATAGAAGATTATCGAGCACTTTAAGACTATTGAGGATGCGCTTCAAAAGCTTAGGACCGGTGACCTATCAATCGAGGAGCTTGAGGAATTCGAGCCCTATCTCAGGGAGGGATACGAGGTCTGGGCTGGAGTGGATTATGAGAGAATACTCCGAGAGGCAGAAAAAAACGCTGACGTTATACTTTGGGATGGCGGAAATAACGATTTTCCCTTCATCAAACCAGACTATATGATTACTGTGGCGGACGCCCTTCGGCCTGGTCACGAGATTAAATATTACCCAGGTAGTGTGAACATTAGGTTCTGCGACGCAGTTGTGATCAACAAGATAGGGGTGGCGCCGTTTGAAAACTGGAAGCAAATAATAGACAACATTACTGCTGTGAATCCTAGGGCAAAAATCGTGCTAGCAGAGTCGAGAATTATGGTCGACGATCCAGCAATGATACGTGGGAAGAGGGTTCTCGTGGTTGAGGACGGCCCCACCGTGACTCATGGCGGAGCAGAGTATGCGGCGGGCTTTATTGCTGCTAGGCTCTTTGGTGCTAACGAGATTGTGGATCCTACCAAGTACATCCCCAAGGACACCCCCCTGCGTAAGATGTATGATGAGTACCCACATCTCAGGCGAATCCTGCCCACGATTGGATACGATCTCGAGCAAGTTAGTGTACTTCTAAAGGTCATAAACTCGGTGGATGCCGATGTTATTGTGTCTGGAACACCCATAGACCTTATGAGGGTGTTTGAGATATACGGTCTTAAGCCTAATAAGCCCATTATCAGGGTTAGGTATGAGCTGATAGA
>Ga0180302_10001015_pt1 | contig 13121 bp, 15 predicted proteins | sample GuaBasSediGuay17_FD_121794 | JGI IMG/M metagenome (GOLD analysis project Ga0180302, IMG submission 121794) | Subseafloor sediment microbial communities from Guaymas Basin, Gulf of California, Mexico - Guay17, Core 4571-4, 12-15 cm | ecosystem: Environmental > Aquatic > Marine > Hydrothermal... | reverse complement strand
CGGCTGATGAAAAGCTTTTATACTCCCTGGCGCTCTCTCCACTACTGAGGGCCCGTAGCCTAGCCAGGTAGGGCGTCCGGCTCCAGACCGGAAGGTCGGGGGTTCAAATCCCTCCGGGCCCACCTCTCAAAAAGATAAAAGCTCTGCTAAAAGTCTACGATGGGCCGCTTAGCGGCCCTCAGGCCTCCCTCCTCAGCCTCCCTCGCAGGAACTCCTCGCCGCGCTCGAGCCACTCCCTCCTCCTCTTCTCGTACTCCTCCCTCGTCATGACGACCCTGGCTGGGCAGCCGTAGACCACGGACCTCGGCGGCACGTCCTTGGTCACGACGGAGCCCATCCCCACCACTGCCTCCTCGCCTATGGTGACGCCAGCCCTTATCACCGCCCCAGCGCCTATCACGGCCCCTCTCTTGACCGTCACCCCCACCATCCTCTCGCTGGGCGGGTAGGGGTCGTTGGTGAACACGACGCAAGGCCCTATGAACACGTCATCCTCTACGACCGTCAGGGGCGGTATGTAGACCATGCCCTCTATCTTGCAGTTGCGCCCTATCTTGACGTTGTAGTCGATGTGGCAGAGCGACCCAATGATTGTGTTGTCGCCTATCTCCGTGTTGTCGCCTATGTAGACGAAGTGCCATATCCTCACGTTCTTGCCGAGCTTAACCCCCCTCCCGATGTGGTTGACGATGACCATGGTACTCTGAGGGCCCCGCGCCATATATACCTTAGCTTACCGCCCCCGCAGCCACAGGGCGGCGGCCAGCGCGGCGGTAGCGCCGGAGGACAGCAGCAGGAACGCGGACACCTCGCCCCAGCTGGCGCTCAGCTCGCCCCGACAGATGGCGCCGAGGGTCAGCTGGCCCAGCGAGGTGCCTACATTCGATAGGGCGTTCACCAGCCCCATGGCCAGCGATGGCCTGGCTGCGCTAGCCGCCACCTTCCTCGACAGCGGCACGAAGCTCTTGATCGACGATGCTGCCAGGGCTAGGCCCATGACTAGTAGCCACGGCTCCCTAGCGGCCACGAGGGTAGCGGCCACTGACGACAGGGCTACCGACACTGTCACCGCCAGCCTGTCGGACGCCCTGTCGGCGACCCACGAGAGGAGGTAGCTGACCCCGAGCCCGACGCCGCCCGTCGCCCCTAGTATCACGGCGCTAAAGGCCCCGCTGACTCCGAGGGACTCTGAGACGAACACGTACGAGAGCTCGCCCATCGTGTAGCACGTAGACAAGGTCATGACCAGCGAGCTGGCGACCACAAGCAGCGCCCAGCCGTCGCGCCCAGCGCGTGCTGCTCCCCTTAAGGCCTCCCCCACTAGCGGCCTGGAGGACCTAATCGCGGCTGCCAGCGCTAGGGCTGTCACCAAGAACAGCGCAGCAGGGAGCGTGAGTTGCTCACTTAAGGGCTCCTCGCTGATGAAGGCGTACGCGAAGTTGCCCGCCATTATCGCGAGCGACCCTGACGCAAAGTATATCGACATCAGCCGCCCCCTGAGCCTCTCGGGCACCGACAGGGCCAGCGACAGCTGGGTCAGAGGCCAGCTGAGTCCGTTGAGCGCCCCCTGAGCCGCCCTGAGCGCTAGGCAGTGCTCTACGCTGCTCACTGCCTGGAAGGCTAGCGTCACAGCAGAGTTGAAGGCCATGCACGCGGGTGGCAGGTAGATTAGCTGCCTCACTCTCTCGACCGCGCAGCCCGCCAGGACGGACGAAGCGGCTCTGAGCGTCACGAAGGCAACGAACAGCGCCGATATGGCTGCCAGCGGGGCCCTCAGCTCGCCCCTAGCGTAGAAGGCGACGGCTGGCACCGTCAGCCTGAAGGCCATGGTTCCCGTGAAGGCGGCGGTTACGTAGAGGAGCGCTCTGAGGAGCAGCCCGCTGCCGCCCCCTCCGCTACACCGGCGCCCCTCAGCTGGAATGCTCCTCATCACGCATCAGCGAAGGACGCGCTCATCCTCAGGCCTGGGCACCGCCCCTAAACGGCTTGAGGTGGTGGGGCGTGGTTATTATAATCTTCCGCTTCCTGCCGACGTACACCTCTACTAGGTACGCCCTGCCCCTCTTGCCGACGACCGTGCCTACCTTGCCCTGATAGCGCCTGTGGGGCGCCGTCCTGATGAAGTTGGGCATTATGTCGATGTGAACCTTGTCGCCTACCTTGTACTCCTGGAGCAGCCTGCTTATTCCCGTCAGCCCCCTCTCTCTGGGCTTCTTGCGGAGCAGCTTCCTGCACCTATTGCGGTAGCCGTGGGAGTGCTTCATGCCGCTGCACCGCCCGCTCATCTATCGCGGTGGGGTGCTAATTAAAATATCTACGCGGCTTTAAAAATATACTGAGCGGCGAGGTGAGAGCGCGTGGTCAAGGTGCTTAGGGAGAGGAACGTCACGCTGGCTGAGGTTAAGAGGATACTCGAGGAGAAGGGCGAGAGGGAGGAGCTGACGACGATAGAGCAGACCACGCTAGAGTACGCTCACAAGTTCGCGAAGATAGACCACGAGGCGGCCGCTAAGCTCGTCAGCGAGTTGGTGGAGTGCGGCATCTCCGAGGAGGCAGCGATCCAAGTGGTGAACATAATGCCTGAGAGCACCGAGGAGCTGAGGACCATACTTATGAGGGAGGAGGTGGAGCTAACGCCAGAGTTCCTGGCGAGGGTCCTGGAGATCGTCGACAAGTACAGGGGCGAGGCTCCATGAGCGACGCGCGAAATCTTTTAAAGAATTCTCACTAGTAAAATACTGAAAGAGAGAGGGAGGCCTGCTTGTCGAGAGTATTCATACTGAGGAGGTCGGTGCCCAAGAAGTGCTACGAGGAGTATGCCTACGTGCTAGACTATCTACCTTTCGGCTATCCCTACTACGTCTCGTCCCCGAGAGCCCCCGCGAGGAGGGGGCCGGTGGCGCAGGCCATCGGGGAGGAGTACTTCATGTTGCTGGAGCTGGAGCCGTTCAGGGGGATTCAGCTGTCGCCCAGGGAGAGGGTTTACGTCGGGAGGAACGTGGCTGACAAGATCAGGGTAACTAGGGTCATTAGGAGGCTCACCTACGACGAGCTGACAGCCACTGCTAAGGCCGAGCTGCCAACCGTGCTTGAGATGATAGTTGAGACGAAGGAGGACTTCTTCGTTGACTTCTTCAACAGCGCAGAGCCACTGACAAAGAAGATGCACGAGCTAGAGCTGCTGAGGGGGATAGGGAAGAAGACCTTGTGGCGCATCCTAGAGGAGAGGAAGAAGAAACCCTTCGAGTCGTTCAAGGACATACAAGCTAGGGCCAAGATCCCGGACCCCAAGAAGCTCATCGTCGAGAGGATCATAGAGGAGCTCCGAGGCGGGCAAAAATACTACTTATTCGTCGTGCCAGCCCTGCCCCACAGGGAGTCAGAGGCCAGGTTCACTTAATCCTCATTATCTTTCTCCGGCCCATTATCTCCCAGACTTCAACCTCCACGCCAGGGGCTAGCTTGGACCTCAGCTCCTCCTCCTCGGGCGGGTTGACCTCGTAGACTTCGTACGTCGACATGTCCATCAGCTGCACTGACGTCGGCATGACTGAGATGACCTGCGCTGACCCCTTGTTAATTATCGGCACCTCGACCCTAGCGCTGACCGGCGCCACGAAGCTTCTCTTTACGTTGTCGAAGAACCCTATGGCCACTATCCTGACCTTTGCCGACCCGTGCTTTCCCGGCTTCGACCTCTCGACCTCCACTATCTTGCAGGGCTCCCCGTCCAGCACTATGAAGGAGCCGACCTTGAGGGACCCCGCCTCCGCAGGCCTAGTTGACATCAATCTCACCACGTAAAAGCTCGGGATTATAAGCGAGTACGTTCTAATAAAGGCTATCCTGGGGCTGAGGGCTGTGAGGCGCAGGGTGGTTGTCGTCGACGCTAACGCCATCATAGATCACGACGCTCTGCTAGCGTTAGAGACGGCGGTGACCACCCCGAGCGTGATCGATGAGCTCAGGGACGAGCGCAGCAGGCTCAGGGCCGAGGTGTCCATAGCGATGGGCAAGCTCAAGGTGCTGAGCCCGTCTAGCGAGTACGTGGCCAGGGTCGCACGTCTGGCAGAGCAAGTTGGCTCCTTCCCCAAGCTCTCTGAGGCCGACGTGAGCATCGTGGCGCTAGCCCTGGAGCTCAAGGAGTCCGGTGAGAGCGTGGCGGTGGTGACCGACGACTACGCGGTCATGGACCTGGCCAGGAGGCTGGGCATCAAGTGCAAGCCCCTCAGAACCTCAGGCATAAGGTCGACGCGCGCGTGGGCCCCCTACTGCCCAGCCTGCAGGAGGTTCTACGAGCGCGGGTTGAGGGAGTGCCCCGTCTGCGGCGCTAAGCTGACGCTGCGCCCCGTGAGGGCTAGGAGGCGGCGCTAGCGGCGTGAGCTGCTGGGAAAAGTTTTTAGCGCTCCTCGGGCAGTTTCTCGACGTAGCGGGGGTGCCCGAGCCAGGAAAGGGGGTTTCCCCCTCCTAGAGGGGCCGGACTCAAGGGCCCTTACGAGCTGGGGCTGAGAGATCCGGTGGCGAAGGCCTGCGTGGGTTCGAATCCCACCCCCCGCACCAACCACTCACTCGTACTTCTCAGCTAAGACGGCCCGGTCCCTGAGGGCCTTAACGACCCTCTCCGCTTGCTCCCTCGTTATGCCCTCACGGACCAGCGCTAGGTTCCCCTCGGACCGGGACTCCATGCCCACTAGCACCCGGAGGAGACCGGCCTTGACCATCAGGTCGAGCATGTCCAGGCCCCTGAAGGGCAGGTAGACCCTGGTCTCTACACCCCACTTAGTGTCGAGGCCTCGCTTGATCATCAGCCTGCAGAGCTCAGCCACTCTGTCTATGTCGACGTTAAAGGCCTCGTCGCAGAACAATATGTCGTCCCTCCCGTACCCCTCGCAAGGGTCGTCAGGTCGTTAACGACCTCCTCAGCCGAGTGAGCTCTCCACACGCCCTTCCAGAAGACCTACTCGCTGCAGAGGGCCGGCCCCGCTAGGGGGCCCAGGAGCAGGACGAGGCCAGCAGGGGAAGAGCACTACTCCAAGCGCGAGGTGTCGCCCTCCCCCTCGCCGCTAACTAGGGGTAGCGGAGCTCCAGCGCCCCCCAACGCCACCAGAGTCACGTCGCTTGCAACGGCTAGGCCGCTGACGAGCCCCCGGGCCTCGATCGCGCCCTCAGCGTACGGCGTTAGCAGGGCTCCCGGGCACAGCACCAGCGAGCCCAGGGTGAGGAGAGCGAAGGCACCCCCCCTTCCTTATCCTGGGCACCTCAGCCCAGCTAGGCGCCATCCCCAACAGCTCGCTGGAGCGAGTTGGGCTCAGAGGTACTCCTGCTCATCACTGTCAGCAAGGCGCTCCTCCTCATCGCCGATACGCCCTACTCGGCGGGAAATTTAAGCGTTACCGTAATATCATGGATGGAGCGGCTACAGCACGCCAGCGCGTGGGCGCATGTCCGAAGAGGTGCTGTTGAGGCCCTCTCGCTTCCTAAGCGACGAGGAGTTCGCTGAGTACGTTAGGCTGGCTAGGAGAGTGGCTAGGTTTGACAGGGCTAAGCGCGCGTGGGTGGTCGACCCGGCCGTGATTAGGAGGAACTTCTCCGGCGCTGATATGGCCATATCAGCGCTGCGCGAGCTCTCTAGGTTTGTCACAATGCCTCAGGAGGCCTGGGAGAGACTGTCGCGCATAGTCTCAGACGCCTTCGCCGACGTCCTCATAGCCCTTAGTGAGGGCTCCCTCGTGATGGTCGCTAGGAGGAGGCTGCCCAGCGACGTCTACGAGGGCATCAGGAGGTACGTGAGGTATGTTGGGAGGAGGACGTTTAGGGTTAGGAGCCCCGCTTTGCTCAGCGACTTGTGCGACGCCCTTGAAGCCCACGGGATAGCCTACCGCCCCGGGCGCGCTGAGCTGGAGGCGCTGAGAGCAAGGCTCCTCAGGTGCACCGTGACGCGCAAGGGCGGGCGTCTCGTGGTTCGCCTACCCATCCCCGACGAGGTCGCTGCCGAGAGGCTCGTGGAGGCGTGCACCCTGAGGTACTTTATCGAGAGAGCGGTGCTGGACGAGGAGGGGAACTTCGTCGAGACAGTGAGGGAGGAGAAGAAGCTCAGGCTGCTAAGCGCCACTGGGGGCGGGACCGAGTTCACCATGCCCGTGGGCCTGCTGGACAGGGTTGTCAGTGGGCTGAGGGCTCTTAGCTACGACGTCAAAATCGAGATACAGGAGAGGCCCGACATCCCCTACGACATCGAGCCGAGGTTCGAGCTCATGCCGCACCAAAAAGTCGCGTACAAGCTGTGGCTTGAGAGGCGGCGGGGCACCATAGCGATATTCACCAGAGGGGGGAAGTCCTTCATAGCCATGAGGGCTATATGCGACCTCAGGAAGCCGACGCTGATACTAGTGACGACGCGCGAGCTGGCGAGCACCTGGATGACGTACCTAGCCGAGTATCTCGGGCTGAGCCGGGGCCAGGTCGGGTACCTGGGCGAGGGGAGGAGGGAGGTAAGGCCAGTGACCGTGGCGATATACAACAGCTGCGTCAAGTACGTGGACCTGGTGAGGGACAAGTTCGAGCTCCTCATATGTGACGAGTGCCACCACGTCCCCGCCAGGACCTTCAAGAGAGTGGTCGAGGAGGTTGACGCCCTCTACAGGATGGCTCTCTCAGCCACGCCGAGGAGAAGGGACGGCAACGAGGAGCTTCTCTTCGCACTGTGCGGCCCCCTCGTCATCAACCTCGACTACGAGGCCCTGCTCTCGCTGAGGATAGTTGCCCCCATAGAGGTCTTTGAGACCAGGTTCGCCAGCGGGGAGGAGGAGAAGCTCGGGGAGCTGGTCAGCGTGCTGGAGAGGCACAGGGGCGAGAAGGCGATAGTGTTCACGCAGTACGTCAGCACGGCTGAGAGGGTCTACGCGCACCTCATCAAGGGCGGCATCAGGGCAGCGCTGATAACGGGCAGCACCCCTAGCTCCAGGAGGAGGCGCGCCTTCAACGACTTCCTGCGGGGCTACGTTAACGTCATAGTGGCGACGACGGTGCTGGACGAGGGCATAACGGTGCCCGACGCAGAGGTGGCAGTGATCTATGAGGGGAGCGGTGAGGCGAGGCAGATGATCCAGCGGATAGGCAGGGTCCTGGGCTACGTGCCGGGGAAGACGGCGAAGGTCTACGAAATAGTGGACGTCACCAACCCGAAGGAGAAGAGGGCTTACTTCAGGAGGAAGTGGGTGAGGGAGCTCTACATGGTCCCCAAGCTCAAGGAGTTTGTGGAGCGGGAGAAGCGGGGCGTCGGCCCCTCCCCTCCTGGCAAGTTCACGTACCAGGCGAGGCTTGGCGTCGGGGCCTAGCTCACTCTATCCACTCGCCTCGCTCTATCTTCTCAGGTATGTAACGGTGGGACAGGAACTTGAACCCGTGGCCTGAGAGGGCCTCTATCTCGACCTTCTCCTTCCTCCTCAGGAAGAGCTTGAGCTCTCTCTGCCACGCCTCAGAGGAGAACCAGGGGTAGGACAGCAGCTCTCTCGCCCTCTTGAGGTCCCTGTCAGTGGCCTTGATTATGAAGTTCCTCGGTATCTTGTACCTGTCGATGTCCGTCACCGTTAGCCCCAGGAACCTAGCGCCGGGCGTGGCCAGCCGGACGCTCTCGTAGCTCAGGCTTATCGACCCGCACCTGTACACTGAGTATATGTAGAACCCGTAGCTGTCGCAGTCCGTTAGCACGTAGACCGGCAGGTTGAACTCCTCCCAGAGCCTCCTCACCATCCTCCTGGTGCTCCTGTCCGGCTGCCCCTTCCCAGTGATTAGGATGCAGTTCTCCCTCCTCCAGAACTCCTCCTCGTTGAGTCTCTCAAATATCGCGTCCTTCTCCACCACGAGGACGTAGTCGGCGTCAACCTCGACTATCTCCAGCGCATCTGGGTTCGGCGGTATCGCGTAGGCACCGCTCCCCATCCTGGAGCAGTCTATGAGGTAGCCCTTGGAGCGCACCACTACCCTGCCCACCATTTTCCCCTTGGCGTCGTGCATGATCCCCATGTGCTCCCTGAGCAGCCCAGTGAGCACCTCTATGTCCTGAATGACAGAGTTGGACTCCCTCTGGTTGTTCCAAGTCTCCTCTCTCCTGAGCCTGCCGAGGTGGTCCCTGTACTCTATGGTGTGCTTCCCCATGTAGTAGAGGTCCCTTATGGTGGGGTAATCGCCCTCCCTCCTGGCCTTGACTATTAGAGACAGCATGAGCAGGGTCTGCATGAACTTCTTAGACTCGTTCAGATCAAAGAACCTGCGCCTGGCCTTCTTGGGCCCTAGCTTGAGCATCCTCAGCTCGGGGTCCCATATGGTATTGGCCAGCGTCCTGACAGGTATGTCGAGGTAGGGCTCCTCGCCCCTCATTATGAGCTCGGCCAGCCTCCTGCCCACCCTCTCGAGCCTCCTGAGGACTGCTCTGTCAGAGGGCGATCTCAACTCACCCTCACCTCGCCCACGGCCACCACTCTCCTCTCCAGCATCTCCCTTAGAGCCTCCTCAAATGCCCTGCTGTCGCCCCTCACTATCTCAGATAGGGCCCTAGCCACCTCGGGGATGTACTTCCCTATCTCCACCCTCCTCTTGGCGGCCTCCAGCATCCTCTCAACCCTGGAGATGTGCCTCCTCAGCCTCCTGGCAGCCTCTCTCACAGCGTTAGTGAGCTCCCTCTCTATCTCAGGCACATCTGCTATTGCCTCCTTCCCCACGCCCTTGAAGGGCACCTTCGTTGAGCACAGGTGGACCACGACGGCTAGGGGAGCTGGGAACTTGACCTTATAGTTGCTCCAGTCAATGCTGTCAACAACCTTCCTCGCTACATCAGCGCCCTCGTCGTAGAGCAACGGTATCTTGTTGGCGAACCTGTACAGCAGCGGCTTCTCGACCACTGGAACGTCGCCGCCGTAGGCGAGCGCCACCTCTATTATGAAGGGGTGCCCTGAGTAAGACGAGGGTCTCCTCGTCACGGCGGAGGCGAACTCTGGGTTCAGTATCTTTCTGACACCCTCGAGGAGCAGCCTCTCGCCAAGTGGCGAGAGCGTCACTGACCTCGGCCTCCTCCACTCAGGGTACTCTCGCATCTTCCTAGCCAGCTCCTCGACTTGCTCCACCGTCAGCTTCTTCAGGGGGAGATCGCCTGGCAGCTCCGCCCACTCAAGGAAGCGCGAAACCGTGCTCTCCCCCATCCCGTCGAAGGTGCTCACGAGGAACTCCTTTAAGGTGGCCGACCCGTCGGACGACGAGAGCAGGGACTTCAGCAGCTCCAGGTCGACTCCGTAGGGGTGGGGCTTGCCCTCCCGGGGGGGCTCGGGCATTGAGCGTGTGCTCCGCGGGAAGTGTAGCTCCAAGTCTGGGGCCTTGAGGCGTATCTCAGCGTAGGGGGCTATGAGCGCCGTCCTCCTGACGTACTCCTCGACCCTCCTCTTGGCGCTGGGCCAGTTGCCCTCTATGGTGAGGCGCACGACGGTCCCGTGCCACCTCCTCCGCTTCCTGTAGACGCGCTCGCTCACGATCACTGGCATGTTCCTGTTGATGTCGATAGCTATCTCGTACTCGTAGACGTCCTTGGCGTCGAGTGTCGAACTCCTCACGTATATTGCCTTGCCGGTCGTTATCTGAGCGTAGAGGACGGCCATCTTTATGCCCAGGCCGAAGACTCCCCTGCTCTGCCTCAGCGTGTACTTCGAGCCGTAGAACACTCTGCCGAACACGAACGGGACCACCTCGCGCGGTATCCCCACGCCGTTGTCCTCGACCTCCACCGTAACCCTCGAGGGGTCCTGCTCGTCGAGGGAGATTCTCAGTTCTATCGAGGGCCTTATGCCGTATAGCTCGGTAGCGTCGAGTGCGTTTTCGACGAGCTCCCTGACGGTCTGGTATAGGGCCCTAGTGGGGTTTGAGAAGCCAGCTATCTCCCTGTTCCTGTAGAAGAACTCAGCTGGGCTGAGCCCCCTGTACTCTTCAATCAGCTTAGCGCTGCTAACATCGCTCACAGCCATCACCTTGAGTTAAGCAGCCATGAGCGCCCAACTACAATACGCCCGGCTGCTAATATCGCTTGTGCTCACCTCTGAGAGGGGGTGCTCCGTTAACTTTAAATTGAGCTAGGACTAGTTGGAGTAGCGCGCCAGGGAGGGTCCCCATGGCCTACGTGCCTAAGAAGCTGTTCGTGGGCAGGTGCGTGAGGTGCGGCAAGCCAGCCTACAGGGGAGATGACTTCTACAAGTGCCAGAGGTGCAACCTGTTCATATGCCCTATCTGCGGGAGGAAGTTAAGAGGAAAGTGCCCCGTCTGCCAGTCCCCCCTCACTGAGCTGTGAGAGCACGGCCTCAGCGTAGTCGCTCGCCGCGTACTCGACTAGGGGGCACAGCTCGTTGCACGCGCCGCAGTGGACGCAACCCCCGCTCACGGTGACGCCACCCCTGGTCACGCGCACACTCGACGTGGGGCAGAGCTGCTCGCAGAGCCCGCACTTGACGCACCTCGTGGCCCTCAACCACACGCCAGCGAGCAGCTTGAGCCCTCTCTTCGCGTCGTCGGCGGAGAGCGAGAACCTTCCGTCAGCATCTACGGTGAGCGTGATTCCCTCACCCTTCACCACCACCCCTCCCCCGCGGGCCTCAACCTCCCCTAGCGTCCTCAGCAGCGGCACCACCGCTTCCCTGTGGGTTAGCGAGCCCCTCATGACGGCCTCTCCCCCGGCCTGGCGCACGCTGAACACCCTCACCCCAACCCCCACGGCCCTGTAGAGGCCCCTCAGCTCGAGCCTGACGCCCGCCTTCTCTAGGAAGCGCGAGATGTTTCCCGGGAGCCTCCTCCACCGCCACAGCTCCATCCTGCCGTAAGCGCCGCTGAGGCCCTTCAGGCTGTACCACCTGGAGAGCATGGCTCGCCACTTCCTCCACATCTCGGGGAACTCACGCTCGACTCTGACGAAGTCGGCTATGTCGCAGGCGGGGCACAGCCAGCACCCGAGCCTGGCGAATCCCGCTGAGTACGCGGGGTTCAGCCTGAGCCCCCTCAGCGAGGCGTACGTCCACACGTCGAGAGCAGTCCACGAGATTATGGGCGAGGCCGATATGAGCCCTGGGAGCCAGCGGTTGACCCAGACCCTAGGCGACCTGGCTCTGGCCCCCGACTCGTACCTCCTGACGCCGACTATGCTCAGGGCCCCCCTCGGGAACAGCCGCCTAACGACCCTCGAGATGGGCGCTAGCTTGACAACCTTACAGCACCACCTGTAGTCCCTCGCTGGCGGGCCGAATACTTCATACGCCTCGAAGAACGCGTCACCAGCCTCAGCCACTATTAACTCGACGCCGAGTTCCTCTGCGACCCGCTCGACGTACTCGCGCGTTCCGGGGAGCTCCAGCCCCGTGTCGTTGAAGAGCATCGGGACGTCGCCCAGTGCTTCTAGCGCTAGCTTGAGCGTGACCAGGCTGTCCTTGCCGCCGGAGAACGAGACGAAGGCTGGTCTCTCCGAGCACTTGGCCCTGAGCTCCCTCAGGAACTCGATGGCCTCCCCCTCCAGCCACTCCAGCCTGCCCGCGTTAGCCCTCACCACGTCCTCGAAGCTAGCCCTCGCCCCTAGCTCCACGTACTTCTTACTCCTCCAGGCCTTCAGCACCCTAATGCGCCCGCTCCTCACGAGCTCGCCCACTCCCTGGAACTTCCCGTTAGCAGTGCCCAGGGCCACGAACTCCCCCTTCCTCTGGGGCAGCTCCCCCTCAGCTATGTGGGACCTGTGCACCTCGAACCTGCGCGCTATCCTGGGGAGCTTGACCACTGCGTAGTACCCCACCCTCAGATCGAGGATCCTTGAGACCCCATGGAGCACCGGCTTGAAGCGCCAGCGCTTAGCGAGGGGGTCGAATATCAGGTGGCCGACTATCTGCCCGTCCACTATGACCTCAGCGGCGGCGTCGACGTGGGGTATCTCGTTGAGGAGCACCAGCTTGCCCCTCGGCAGGAAGGTGTCCGCCTCTCTCTCGTCCCCAAAGTACCCCCTCAGGGCCTCGCGCAGGGCCCTCTTCTGAGCGTCGTACAGCACTGGGTAGGCGTCTCCCGGTGGGGTCAGCCTTATCCTCATAGTGTCCCTGCCGCAGAGCGAGCAGCGCTTGCTCAGCACAGGGACGTTGCACCCGTAGCACCAGTGGATGGGGGCCGAGAGCCTGAGCAGAGTGCTGTACGGCTTGCCCATCAAGAGCACCTCAGCGGCGGCTCAGCACAAGAGCTCCTCCAGTCACCGCGTCGCTGCGCGAAACCCTCCTCATCGCCACCACTACCTCATCCCGCCTCCAGCTAATTAATTTTACCTAGCACTCTATGCGGCACTGAAATCTCGACCTCCGCCCTCTCACCAGCCGTGGCGGCGCTGGCGTTTATCAGGAGGGCGCTGCTAAGGTCCCTCGAGGTCTTCATGCTAGCTGAGCTAGTGGTAGCCGCAAAGCTGGCAGTTACGCAGACTCTTCCGCCTCCCGTGGCAGTGCTCAAGTTCACAGCGGCGCTGTTCGCAGCAGTGACGCTAGCCTCCCTCGCTTACTCCGCCCTCACCGAGGCCAGGAGGCAGCGTAGGAGGGTGCTGTGCAGGGTCAGGGTGCTCTAGACTTGCTGAGCTGAGCGCTAGCCTAACAGCCTTTTATATGCCCTCCGTTAATTTTACCAGGGCCCGATGTCTAGCCTAAGCGCTGCCGAGCTCAAGCTAGTCAGGGAGTTCGTGTCGTCCTTCGTAGGCGAGCTGCTAAGGCGCCACAGAGGTAATGTGGTGTCGGCGGTGCTATTCGGCTCCCTCGCGAGGAGGGACTTCAGGCGCACCAGCGACATTGACTTACTGATAGTCATGAGGGACCTACCCAAGTCCAGGCTCCAGAGGTACAAGCTGATAGCTGACGCGATAGACGGCGTCGAGGGCGTCAGGGAGGAGCTCGCCAGAGCTGGCGTGTACACCGGCATAAGCCCCGTTATCCTGAGCGTGGAGGAGGCGAAGCGCTTCAGGCCGCTGTACCTAGACCTGATCCACGACTCAGAGATCCTATACGACAAGGGCGGCTTCTTCAGCAGGATACTGAGGAGGGTCGCCGAGCTGGTCGCTGAGTTCGGCGGCGAGCGCG
>Ga0180302_10001014_pt1 | contig 13128 bp, 17 predicted proteins | sample GuaBasSediGuay17_FD_121794 | JGI IMG/M metagenome (GOLD analysis project Ga0180302, IMG submission 121794) | Subseafloor sediment microbial communities from Guaymas Basin, Gulf of California, Mexico - Guay17, Core 4571-4, 12-15 cm | ecosystem: Environmental > Aquatic > Marine > Hydrothermal... | reverse complement strand
ACCTAATTTTTCCTCTTTCTTTAATTCTTGATGATATTATGGGTGGAATTCCTTATAAAGGTGAAAGTATGAAGAGAAGAAAGAGATTAAGTATAGGTATTACAAAACATCTAGCTAATAAATTTCTCTGCTAAACTTAGAAAGTAAATCTTACTCAAGAAAAATTCATTAAGCAACTTAATGAATTGAGAGAGAAACTTTAAGTAAGGTAGCAATTTTATCTAATATGAGCGAAAAATATTTGAAAGAGATACTTGTAGAAGACGAAGTAGTTTACATCTCACTTAAACCCCGACTAAGCCGAATGTTAGTTGCACCTGCTATACTTCTAGTAGTAAGCATACCACTTATAGCAATCTATATAGGAGTATTCCTTTTTATAATTGCTACAATATGGTTTATTTATAGAATTTTATTATGGAGAAGCGTTATTTATGCACTTACAAATAGAAGAGTTATCATAAAAATGGGTATTATAGGAACTAAACATAATGAAGCTCCGATTGATAAAATATAAAACATCTTTCTAAGGCAAGGAATTCTTGGAAGACTATTCGGTTATGGTGATATTGAAATTTCAACTGCCGGTATAATGGGATTACCTACGATTAGGTGGAAATGGATTCCAAATCCAAGAGCTGTATTATATAGAATGAATGTATCACTAGAGAAGATAAAGAAAAGACAAAGTTAGATAACTGTTAATTAGAGTCGATTTTTCTTTCATCTTTTCCCCTCTCAACTTGTTAGCCTACTTAGCTAGCTTATTAAACACTACATCAGCTCTAAATTATCTCAAGAGCTGTTACAGTATTAATTCTAAATCTTTAAAGTCTGAATCACGCTTGAAGTTGAATTCGACTTCTAAACAAAAGGTACTTCTTGAGTAATATAGTTCCGATGTCTCCTTAGGAATCCTAAACCTTCCCTCTCTAGAGGAGACAAAAGTATGGAGGAGACTGTCAGCTTGGCTCTCGAGGCGTTGGGAGAAGTAATAGCGGGGCGAGGATTTGAACCTCGGACCTCGGGGTTATGAGCCCCGCGGGATACCAGGCTTCCCCACCCCGCTGCAATAAGATCATATTCAACGGTAATATATTAACGTGACTTATAGTTTTGTCTATACATATATTTATTTAGGTATATTTTATCTATACAATTTACTATTAATTCATTTCTTTAGTGAGTTAATTATATTACTAAGTTATCTTATACTAACTTAGCTTTTTTATAGTATTCATCAAACTCATTTTGCCTCTCAATGGCAAACTTTAGCGCTAGCTCTATTCCTTCATCTAATGAAAGTCTTCGCTTTCTCGCTAACTCTTTAAATTTGTTTAGAGTTGAAACGTCGATCTCAATCTTTACAGGTATTCTCTCAAATAGGCGTCTCTTAACTTCTCTAACAACGTCCCTTATTACGAGTTCGACTGGCTCATGCTCAGCTCTAGCCTTTATCTCAGACATCTTATCTCTTCTTATCACTCTCCCTAGCTCTCGTATTTGTTTTTGTTTCAGACTCTTACACTCGTCAGCTATTACTACCTCAATGAGATTCTCATAGTTCTTTAGCTCAGGAACTTTGGACGTTATAGACCTAGCGATGCCTATACTAGCACTTAATATGCTCTCTGGAACTTGACGTGTAACTGGAGACTTAGGAGTCCTCCTAACCTCCTCTCTAACTCCTTCAAGTTCAGGAGTCACTTTTTCTCTCCACCTACCAGCCTTTTTTATCAACTCAACGCCAGTCTCTCTTGCCACAGTTACTAACTTTAGCAAGCTAACGACGTAGTCTAGCTCTACTCCAAGTCTCCTAGATATCTCGTCGTCACTCATCTCAAACTCTCTCTTTAACCTCAATATGGCTCTTCCTTCTTCCTCTCGAGTTAAACTGCCTCTTTGAATGTTCTCAGAAAGCGACAGCATTAGAGCTTCTCTATCAGTCAACTCTCTGATTATCACAGGGACCTCTTTATAACCAAGAGCTTTGAGAGCGTGATATCTCCTCTTTCCAACAACTACCTCATACTTTCCCTTATACTTCTTACTAGGCCTTACTATTAAGGGTTGGAGCAATCCAACTTCTCTTATAGAGTTTATCAGGGGAGTTAAGTCGCCTAATTCCGTTCTAACATTATATTCACACTCTACTAACTCATCTATTTTAACTAACTTTATAGAGACACTGTTTTTCATAAGTCACCTCACCTGATATGCGTGCTCATTTCTAAGTAATGTATATCAAGGGCTTATAGAGTCACTGATCGTGTTGAGGTTTATAAATGTATTGTACCGTAAGATTGACGGTACTATTCACCTAACTCTTTGAAAAATATAAATATTTCATCTGAAGTTACTAAGCTAGAATGAAATCTAATGTTAAAGATAGATACCAAGAGTTTGAAAAATATAGAAAGTTAACCTACAGTTTCTTCAGATCATATGGCGCACTAAACATACTAATACTCCTTAAACTGCTAGGTCCAGCTGGATTAATAAGTGAAGTAACGAAGTATACTAAGGGGAGAGTGGCCCTTGGCATTCTTGAGAAGTACGATTTAGTTAAAGTATTTAGGGGTGATAAGTCAGAAGTAGTAATGCTGACTGATAAGGGGAGTGAAGTAGCTAGACTACTGATCGAAATTTGCAAGATTCTAGTTAGAGAGTGATGGGCTTGAGCAAGGAAGGGTCACGGTTCACTAGAGAAGAAGTCAAGATCTTGTTCATGTTATCTGAGAGACCGCGCTTTATTCGCTGCCTTACAACGAAATACGACGTAGTTTACAGGATGGTGGTTAACGACATAGTGGAGATAGTAGAGTGTCCACTTTTGAAGAATAGGAAATTAGTTAGGTTAACGGAAAAAGGCAAAGAAATTGCGATCATGCTAAGGTCTCTTACAGAGAGAGTCTCAGAGACTTTGAAAAACTGAAGAGTTAAGTCCACAAAGGGACAGTCCTTTAGAGGACATTTCTAAATAGAGAAAGAATAGGACAAAGTTTATAGGTATAGTAAATATTTTTAAATCTATTCTCTAATCAAAAACTGATGAAGAAGCCCTGGATCGGTTTGCTCTTTACTTTACATCACTGTGAAGCTGTTAGGCCCTCTAGGCTCTTAAAGGCCAACGGAATCCATAAAATGGAGTATGTTGAGAGTCTGATAGATAAAGGACTCGCTATCACTGTCATAACCTTTAAGAGTAGCGGTCGCACTCGAGTTGTTAGGTATGTGAAGATCTCAGATAAAGGGAGAACTTTCATTAGAGAGCTAATGAAATTAGTTAAAAAACATAGATTAGATAGTTACATAAGGTACAAAGTAATAAATGGCTTGTACGTTCTCGACGAAAATTCACGTGATCTACTCTATGTATTAGCTAAAATAAACAAAATGGCTGACAGAGTAGGTCGTAACAAACAGACTAAAAGACAGTATGTTGTTAAAACACCAAGCAGGCTAAACTTGTGAAGTCAGAAAAGAATAAAAAATATCTATTCAAAAATTAATTTAAAGGTGAACTTTCATGAGCGATGCCTTCTTTAAGTATGTAAGCTTAAAAGAAACGTTATTTTCAAAGCTCAGCTATGATGAAAGCGGCAGGTTATTATTGGGTAACGTGATAGTTCTCATAATCCCTAGAAGGATATTCTCGATAGTCCAACGGTCAATAAGTGACATGTTAGGAGAAGGCTGTGCTGCGCTGGTCATGTATAACGCTGGGTATAGTGTAGGATATGATGTATTCGCTAAGACAGTGAAAAGATTTAATAACGACACTAAGTCAGCCTTCGAATTCTTCATAACAGTGTTAACGACTAGAGGGTGGGGGGACTTCAAGATCGTTAAGTTTAACGAGAACGACAACACTTATTACATACGTGTAAGCTCGTCGTATGGAGAAGATCTCTTCCCTTCAAATAGGGCGGTCTGTCACTTCATTAGGGGGTTATTAACTGGCTCACTTCAATGTCTAGTAGACTTGAAGGAGAAGGGCATAAAGTTATATTCAAGAGAGGTTAAGTGCATAGCTAAGGGTGACCCTTATTGCGAGTTCTTAATAGCTGAAGTTAAGAAGTTCAAAAGCTAGTCCACTACATCTCTCCTTCCTCTTTCTTTTCTTCAGAGGTGCTTTTCTCTTTCTCAGGTCTAGGCTCTGCTACTTCCTCGACTAGATAATATATTAACCCTAGATTCGGATTCTGTGAGGAGAGAACAGCGATTATGTTATTATGCATGGGAGCTATGACCAGATGTTTCGTGTTCGTGAGCTCTACGTCTATCTTTATGACTTTAGTCTTCTCTAAGTTCTTTATCACGTCCTGTGTCGCTGCAAAGAGAGGAGCTGATATTGCCGCTATTATCTCGTTGATCTCGTCAGGGTTCCCATATGTGGCTAAAGGGAGACCGTCTTCGGAAGCTATGACACATCGTTCTATCTGCCCAAAAGACTTGCTAACTATCCTCTTTATTATCTCTTCATAATCCTTACTGGCCAATGATACCACCTAGCTCTTTAAGTATCTTCTCTGAGTCAAACCTTACTGGGTATAGAGATTCTTTGAGGCAATAAAGCGTTTTTCCTCCAACTCGACCTAATACTCCAATTGATACTGTAGAACCGTCCTTGCTTATTTCAAGCATCTCAAAATTAGCGCCTTCTAGAACTCTTAGCGCCTGAGTGATGTAAACAACGAACTTCTTATCATAACTTCCGTAGACTATAAGCCCGTCATCTCTGAAGACGCAGTCTATGTCCTCAAGTCTGTTTACTATTTTAACATTTACAGTATTAGTTAATGCTGACTCTATCTTACTTAGCTTCTTGTCTAACTTTTCGCTAAGACTTAACGTCGTCCTATCCAGTTCCTTAAGTCTAATCTCGATAGCTGATAGTATGTTTAGGTTACTGTCTTTAACTCTCTCAATGGTCTTTCTAAACATGTCAATGTTATTGACGATTCTGCTTTCAAGAAGCTTTACTTGGTCAACTACATTAACTGTTGGGTTAACTTCCCTTCTCCTGGAGGCCTTAGTGACTACAACTACCAAGATTAATGTTGCTATGAGATCGAGGATCAACAAGACTAAATTCAAGTCAAAATTAGAGCTAATAGTTATTCGTATGATTACCACCTCTATCACTAAAATTATATACTAACGGCTGATATATACTTTACGATGCTATTATTCACGAGGTTCAAAAAAGCTATTGAAAGACTAGACATCAAGAGCCACGGTATTGACATACTTCTAGTAGGGGAAGATGGGCTCCCCCTTTTATCGACACTATCGTCTGAAGAAGATAAGCTAGCAGCCATGTGCACAGTTATTGCCCTTTCCTCTGAAAGAAACATGCAAGAGCTAAATAAGGCTTTTAATTGTGTAGTGATATCGTCAGGTAAAGAAGGAGGAATAGTGATAACAAAATTAACTTCTTCATACCTAGTCCTAATATGCCCGTCAAGTGAGAAGTTAGGCTTAACTCTATTTTTCATGAGGAAGCTCAAGAGAGAGTTAGGTGAGACTTTTTGAAATCCATAAGGATATTAGTGTCGGGTCCTTTTGGGGCTGGCAAGACAACGTTTATATCAACTCTATGCTCTGGTGAGGTGTTCATATCGACTGACAGAATCATCACTTCTCCCTTTGAGAGGAAGTACAAGAGCACAACTACTGTTGCATTTGACTTCGGAATAACGTATTACGATAATATGAAGTTGATACTCTTTGGGACTCCAGGTCAACAACGGTTCTTCTTCTTTATCCCCGTTTTAGCAAGACAGTGTGAGTATTTGCTCTTTCTCGTCGACTCGTCATCAATAGCCTCAGTGTACAGAGGAAGAGCTCTATTTGAAAGACACTTCCGTCGTAACTTAAATAAGTTTAAGAATTTCTTGGTAGTAGCCAATAAAGTCGACTTGCCTAACCCATTACCACTAAACGACATAGTCGACATAATGAGTGTTAGCCCCAATAGAGTCACTAAGTCTATCGCCAAAAACAAGGACTCTTGTCTAAAAGTAGTTTCTAGGCTCTTGAAGCCAGTTAAAACGAAGTCAATGATCAGTATCTTTAAGAAGAGAAATACTTAAATAATTATTATTCTAATTATCAAGACGACGGGGTTAGAACATGTCATTATCCTCGAAGATCTCTCAAATTGAGGAGAAACTTAAACAATTTGAAAGAAGTATCCCTGGAGTCGAGGCTTCGGCGTTAGTTAGTATTGATGGGTTAATGTTAGCTAGCGCATTACCTCCAGGAGTGAGCGAGGATAAAATAGCCGCTATGTCTGCAGCCCTCCTCAGCATATCTGAGAGGATTAACGAAGAACTTGAAAGGGGCAGTTTTGAAATGGGATTAGTAATAGGGGAGAAGGGGTTTGTTTGTGTTATGGGAGTGACTCCTGAAGCTCTACTAGTAACGCTTACGAGTAAAGACGTTAGGCTAGGTCTTCTCCTCTATGAGATGAGGAGGATGATATCTACAATAAGGGAGCTCTTTACACGATAAGGTGAGGGCTCCATGGAGTCAGAAAGTGTGGAGAGGGACATAGGATTGCAGTTAAAGAGAGAAGCATGCAACACTTTGCAAGGGATACGCCATTACTGTATATGTCGATGAAGGTCTCAACATCCGCAACTTGAGAGTTGTTTCGTTAATTCGAAATAACGGGTAGTTTAGAACGCTGAGCATAATTCCTACTAGACGACATGAGTGTGAAGAGAGTTAAAGTGGCCTTCATAAGGGAGGGGGACGTAGGAAAGACTACGCTAACAAAGGCATTGGTTAACGAACTCGGAGACGTTAAGATGACCATCGGCGTAGTTGATATCTCTGAACCAGATACTCTTTACTCATTACTCGATTATCCAGTAATCCTCTGTCATAAGATATTAGCGTGGAATAAGCTAGACTTAGGCATGAAAATAAGAGAAGGTGAAGTTCAGGCCATAGCAAGCCACCTAAAAGTAGACAAAGTCTTCTATACCTCAGCCCTTAGAAACTATGGAGTTAAGGAGTTAATGAAGTATATGCTAACAGTTGTGAGATCTCTAACCTAGATTACGGGTTAACTTGGCAACATTATTGAACCTCTACTAATTCAATCGACGGAGCGTAGGGTTCAAGGAACATAACACTGTACACGTAGGCTTTCTTCCACTCCCCCCAACTGTTGCTCGCTTGATACATGTATATCACGAACCAGTACTTGTAGTAAGTCCCAGCATACACCTTGGTCTCGTAATTTAGCTGATTGAACTCATACTCTAAGGAATGTTGAGGAATCCAACCAGGAGCCCACTTAGTTACAGCAAATCTCGGGTACGTTCCTATATCATAAAGTGCATCAACAGCAGAAAGACTTAAGAAGACAGCTCTTCCTATACCATTTCCCCAATGAGTACAGAAGAAATTGGGATAGCTATATTCTCTATGAGACCACGACCCGGAATAAGAGTATTCATTGGATACATTGTAGATGTAACCTTTATATTGTACATACTCTTGCTTTTTTAGATACATGTACTTAGAAGGTCTTCCACCGCCCATACATGCAAACATCCAAAATCCATAGTCTGTCTTCGTGTACTTCCAGTAAATGTGAACTAAACATGGAGCATATCTACTTCCATTGATGACGTACAGTATTGCGAAAGTATCATAGTAATCACTCCTCACCTCACCAGTGTAAACATTCCCTACCTTAGTCGAGTTAAGTGTAGCAAATACTCTAACTGGTAAACGTATCCAACTGTACTCTCCTGCGTAAGTTGAAAACACTTTCCACGTACCATAAGGACGCCAAGCACCAAGCTTATTACCCCACTTCCCAAAGGCATGGATGTTTGCAGGCCCATAAGCTTCGTCCGTTACTGGCTCCCTTAAACCTAGTGCAGCGACGCCGTGATAGTTAAAGCCATAATCCCTCATCTCTTGGTGTTCAGTGTCTATTAGCTCTATTCTAAACGTTTCCGACACTATGTCCTTATAGCTTGGTAACCTATAATCAAAGTAAAGAGAAGTAGGCCACTCAATAACATCTGCATCGCAATCGCTCTCCCACGTTATCATTATGTACACGTACTTGTCACTAGCCGTTGGATACTTAACTTGGAAGACTAGTCTACACGACTGATTGAACCAGTAAACTGGATTTGCAGGAGATGTTGGAACATATATCTCTTTGCCGTGCCATGTGACCTCCTTCCACAACTCAGCTTGGAATGGAGTCAGTTGCCAGTCAGTGAGGTCACTGGACGAATACAATCTAAATTGCTTAACTGGTATGGGTGGTATGGGGGGTGGAGGAGTACCTACTATAGGAACTTCATTGAGTAAGAAGTGTAGGCTGAACTTCCAGTCTAGCTCAACTGTATAAACCTCGTCTGGAGTAGTCGTTCTCAACAAAGTCCTATAAGTACTTCCGTCATGATATACAACTTTGTCTGGAGTGTTCTTCATTACTCTGAGAACTATGCCCTCGTAAGTTAGCGGAGATACCACTATTCCCCTATAATCTACGACGTAAACTCTCAAAGGTATTACGCCTTGAATTCTAGGGATATAAGGCTTAATGGTTATGTTCCAAAGTCCATAACCAAGGTATGTAGTGTTAACTACCTCAGCCTTAACCCAATAACCGTATCTGTCGAAATCTGGGAAGAGAATGGTTATGTCAACACCTGATATGTCGCTAACTGGGACACCGTCTGAAGTCACATTCATCAAGACCCAAGTTACGTTTTCATCATAACTATGATCGACTTCTAACAGTGAAGTACAGAGTGATACTAAGGCTTTCGTTGTGACGTTGTAAATACCTAAGTGAGGAAGTGAAATGTTGGCCTCCAAATAACCTACAGAGATAGCTGTCCTCTTATACCAATAGAGCTTGAAGACGTAGTTCTCCTGAATCACGTAACCCTTCCCAGCAAACCAGTGGACATACTCTGGATACCTTAACTCTACTACAGCTCCATACTTAGTACTAGTAGTGATTACCCACTTCTCAAAGTGTTCGAGAGCGTATGCCCTGAACTTCGTGAGGTTGTGTTCATAAGGGTGAAAAGCATAAGTTCTAGACGCGTTAGCTATTACTAAGGCGAGTATTCGCTTGAGGTCAGACTTTATCGACTCGATAGCTTCAGCCATAGCTATTGTCTTAACTTCAATAGAGCCTATGTTGTGTACTTCATAATAGTGCATCATAGCTACAGAGACTAGCGATATCAAAAACAGCGCAATAATCACAACAGCTATTATCGTTACTTGTCCCCTCACGTCAACCACCCGTTATCTTGCCTAAAGAGACCTCTATTACGTATATCTTCCCGCTCACCGAGTCAGAGTAAACGACAACGGCTGTAGCTGCCAATGTACTCCTCTTAAAGTAAGGAGTTTCAGCTACGAACTTCTCTCCAGTTGAAGTGTCAATTACCTTTACCTCAAATTCTCTGTTGGCAGGAACTAAAGCTGTTACTACTATTTTAAGCTCATCCTCAGCCTGTTCCTTTGACATTAAGTAAGTCAAAATTCTAGAGTCGGCTAACACTCTAGCTACAGAGTATGCCTCCTCCTTTAGCAAGAAGTAGTCGTTCCTAAGTGATAGCTTTGGAGTTATAGTCCTCATGGAGAGAGACACGTATAAGAGCACAAGCACGATTACTATCAAGACTAACTCTAGGGCTTTCAAGTCCTCTCACCCACCATCACTATTAGCGTGTAATATTCACAAATTACGTACTTGCACAAGTCCCTCCTGAAGTTAGCGCCACAGTCAATAAGAGGAAATCTATTGACAATGTATGCCCCACTCTCTTCTACCACTACGAAGGCTATTGTGCCATACTCTGCTCTTAACTTAACGTGACCATTACACTTGGTAAAATTCACAGGGACTAAGTTGTCATAGAGAGGTATTATCGCATACACATCTAACACATTACTCGTGTTATAAAGCTCACTGCTGCTAGCGTTGTAATTATGCCTAGTCCACGTACTAGGCACAATAAGCTTGAAGGTAATTAGTCTGTAATAAGTCACTGTGGCTATGTATATGGCCTCCTCATAACTCAACGAAGTGTTAACACATAGAGTGACTGTTCCTCTCTCGCTCTCAACCCTCTCAACTCCACTGCTGTTAAGCATTACCTTCATTAAACTGTAGTTGAGAGAGGGAGCTACGTGTCCACTCCACGACCTCACGTATAACATAGCAAAACCGCTCCCGTTGTCGGTTACAGTAATGTTGAAAGCTGGTAACACCTTTAGCCCTAAGGTCTCGTTGTACTTGTTGAGGTAGATCTTCTTCATTAACAACAAGTCCTCTATCTTGAGGAGAACTCTGACTAACCCACTCTCCGTTACGAACTTGACTACTTCTACCTCTGTTTGAACGAGGAGTAAGCTTATTGTGGATATGTGAAGTGCGTACATTGAGGCGATTAACAACACCAGAAGAATAGCTACGCCTATTTCCGACAACCACTCGATCATGGTCTCACGTTTACGAACACCTTTCCATCAACCTCCTTAAACACTAAAGTAAAGCTAGAGGGAATAAGTCCCGAGTAATTAAAGAAAACGCGTTCGGGCAACACTATGTATTTCCTAATCGCTAAGTTGCTGATGTATTTAAGAGGCACTCTAACCTCTATATGTGAAGAGTTTATAACGTAGAGCTCAAATGGTCTCGAAGCTATCTCGTTAAGAGACAGTTTAACTGTGACGTTCCCTTCAGATTCTGCATACGCTATCACCTCGACTACTCTGCTTTCAACTAGATCACAAAGTCTCTGGCAGGCCATCATGTCGGTATATATCATGAAGATGAAAGTAACTGTCGTTAACATGAGGAGTATAGCTATCGCCATACTTATTGACACAACATATTTATGAGCTTCAGACAACCTAGACACCCCTCACCTCAAACAACACTACTGACTTAACTATAGTTACGATGATCGAGTCTACTTCAGGAGTGCATAGGTCAACAGTCTGTCCATTAACGCGCACTTCAATCCTCCGCGGAGACGTTTGTGAGTAGTTTAACCTTAAGACCTCAACGAGTGTAGTGTTAGTCCTCAACACTAAGTGATAAGGACTCCCACCGTAACACTCGCCTATCTTAATTGAGGGAATGTACACATTAATCATGTAAATTCTATAAACTGTCCCATCTACACGTCTTCCAATGTAAACCCCTAGTGGAAGCACCCTAACTCTTGGCTTTATGTAAACTCTAGCCCCATCACATTGGTTAGTGTAAACTGAAAACACAACAGAGGAAGTGGTCACCTCTTCATTAGAACCTCTGTAAAAGCCCTCGACAGCTGACGTTAGCCACCCTCCTCTATAACTTATGATCTTAGTCTGCACATTAGTCTCATACACTAATGAACTGTTCACAAACATCCTAACAACTAATGTATGATCATGGTTGTCTATTCTCCCTCTAGTTATGGTCACTACAACATAATTAGAGTCGCCCTCTCTAAACGCTCCGTCGTCGAAGTTAGCAAGTATTTGAAATGAGTATATCATAGAGGTAAACTCGGAATATTGAATTTGTGTTTCAATAGTAGTTGAGGCCCAATAGAAGACTAACAATATTAAAACAATCACTATCGAGGCAGTGATGGTTTTTCCTATCATTAGCCACCACCTATCAACGAGAAGACTCCTTTAATTAGGAGCTCTCCAACGAATAGGAGGAACAGAGTTATGGCCATAAGTATGGCTGCGTACTTAAAACCCGCACTTAGTCTCTCATCAGAGAGCATCCCAGCCACAAGACCATATATGTAGTTCGTTACTGTCAATATTGAGAACACCATGGGTCCGACTCTATTAATGAGTGAACCCCTCCCTAGTCCAACGATTATGGTGTCAAATATGTAGAGCACTGCATAAATTGTAAGGAACTGTATCATTGCGGTGACGAAGGGCATAAGTCTAAGTATTTTAAGCCTGGTTTTCCTCTCAGTCTCTATCAGGTATATTGAGTCAACGTAAGAGGAATACCTGTCTAAGACTTCGACGGTTATTCCTCCAGTCTCTAAAGTGTCGATAAACGTGAACATTAAAGCGGTTGCTAACCAATCTCTGACATCTTTCACAAACTCGATTACGTACTCCTTAAGAGGTCTGTAGTGAATTATGTACTCGTTTAAGAGTCTGACGTATCTTGAGAACCTTCCATAGTCCCTCTGTGATAAAGCGTCTATGGCCTTCTCTGGCGAGACCCCGACTCTCCTAAGCTCCCTTAACTCTTTAATGAAATCCCTGAGGCCTCTCCTAATCGATGAGTAGAACCTCTCGTACTTCATGTCTACTAACGCAGAGACAGCTGAAGAGACCAAAAGAGATGTGGCGATTACTACAGGAGTTGTAGTCCAGTATTTTGGAAGTACATAAGGGATCACGAACATTATGTACAAAGTTGGGACTATAGTTACTATGTGAACTAAGAGAATAGGAACGTACTGTCTATACTCGCCTATTGGAGACCTCGCTTGCATGCTCTTTGCTAGTACCATGAACATTATCGCTAAGAGTAAGGGTAGGATGTAGGAGAAAACTACTAGGGACTTTGGGACCTTCAACGTAGTTAACATTTGTCCAGCGAGCATAGGGAGGGCTTCGCTAGATACGGAGAGGGAGAAGAGTGTGACAACAGTAAAGATAGCTACTGAGACGAAGGATTCCATAAGGGAGACGAGGTTCTCGACCTTAGCCCTTATTTCAGCAATTCTCCTTTTTATAAATAACTCAGATTGCTTTATCAGGTAATCTACGGGATTAGAACCCGACTTGACAGCCGTCACATATCCATCTAAAATACTTTTAAGACCTTTGTGAGGAGTCGTCTTAGCGACTTCGTTAAGCGCTATCAGAGGGTCCCTTCCGTAAATCTTGACTTCTATACAAAATCTCCTAGCCTCATACCTAATTTGATTAAACACGAATTTAGGAGCTCTTGCAACTCTTTCGAGTACTTGAAGGGGTGTCATGATCACAGAGAGGGTGGACATGTATATGAGGAAGAAGGGGAGTTCTACGTCTATGTCGCTAGCCCTAAACTTAGCTATGGCCTTAGGGAGGTATGAGAAGAGAATT
>Ga0180302_10001013_pt1 | contig 13135 bp, 12 predicted proteins | sample GuaBasSediGuay17_FD_121794 | JGI IMG/M metagenome (GOLD analysis project Ga0180302, IMG submission 121794) | Subseafloor sediment microbial communities from Guaymas Basin, Gulf of California, Mexico - Guay17, Core 4571-4, 12-15 cm | ecosystem: Environmental > Aquatic > Marine > Hydrothermal... | reverse complement strand
TGTGTATGCGACATCATCTAGGAGTAGTGGGTGGTACTCGAGTATCCTCCACCCATGAACCCCTGTGTGGAAGTCGAGCACCACCCCCAGCTCCTGAGCTTTGGAGTAGAAGCCGTATATCCCCCTATCGTTCAGCCTGAACCTTTGTATAGCTGGGTGGAGCTTAACCCCCAGCAACCCCAGACTCCAAGCCTTCTCAAGCCTCTCCACGGAGTCCCTGGAGGACGGATTTATACATGCGAAGCCTACTATCTCTGGGTAGCTGGGCAACATCCTAGCTAACCACTCGTTCGGGTCTCCCACACTCTGCGGTGTCCACTCCTCAAAGGGAGCGAAGGCTACAGCCCTATCGATCCCGCATTCCTTCATCGTCTCGATTAGGGCCTCCAGAGTTCCGTCGGCCCTCATGCTCTCGGGGAAGACGTGGCAGTGGTTTACGAACAACTCTCACCCTCCCGGATCCAAGCTTCCAGTCCTAAAAGCCTTTTAGCGTTTTACATTCACTATCTTATTTTCGGTCGCAATTAAAATCCTTTAGGCCTAAATCAGGAGGTCCCTAAACCTCCACTTCGTGAACGTTCAAGAACCCCCTCGGGGTGCGTATATACGTTGAACTTGGAACCCCTAGTGAAGCCGATGAGCGTTATACCGAATTCCTCAGCGATCTCTATCCCCCTATCCGTTGGAGCCGAGGTGGACACCATTACCGAGATCCCAGCTCGGGCAGCCCTCATGACCATGTCTGAGGTGAGCCTCCCAGTTGAAGCCAGCAGGGTTGCCCTTAAGTCTACACCCTTCAGGAGGGCCTCACCCAATACCTTATCGACCGCGTTACGTCTACTCACATCCTCCGAGAAGGCGATGACCTCCCCATTCCGATCTAATAGGGCTGAGGCGTGGGTTCCACCAGTCCTCCTGAATATCTGGGCCTTAGAGTTCAACACATCAACGGCGCGGAGTATGACCGTTGGGTTAAACCTAACCTTCGCCGTTTCTTCGATCACCCAAAAAACCTTCCGGGTATGGGGTGTCTTAGACTTCTCTGACAGCCGAATGTGAACCTTGCCTCCAGATACTGTTAGACTCTTCACTTCGTCTAGACCGTTTATCACGCCCTCACTAAGGAGGCGTCCAACGGCTAGCTCCCTAACCTTCCTTGGGGAGGATAGGAGTGTTGCGTGACGCTTACCATTTGTGTACAACTCTATTCTACACTCAACAGCCACCTCATCCCTTACCGGTTTGATGGAGCCATCCTCGAGGTTGACCCTCAAAACCTCACGTTCAGTTACGGGTTCCTCCCTCATCCATCAAGGCGCCTCCGAGACTATCCATCACTAACCGTCGATAACATGCTTCCGGTCCTGTAACCCTCCATATCGAGGGCAACATACTTGAAGCCCAACCTCCTCAACTCGGCAGCTATCCGGCTCATAACCCCAAGATCGAGGAGCAGATCCATCTCGTTCCTACCGACCTCTATCCTAGCTAAGCCGTTGTGGTCTCTAACCCTAACCTGCCGGACACCAGTTAGACCTCTGATTAAAGACTCAGCCCTACCAATCCTTTCAAGGCGTTTAGCCGTTATCCTCTCCCCGAAGGGTATGCGTGATGCCAAACAAGCCAGGGGAGGCTTATCCCTAACCGACAGCCTGAACCTCCTTGCCAGTGTGCGGATCTCATCCTTCGTGAACCCGTTCTCCACCCATGGGCTGTAGACGTTTTCCCTCTCCCTCACAGCTTTGAAGCCCGGCCTATGACCGTTTAGGTCTGAGTAGTTTGTACCCTCAAAGATCGCTCCGAAGCCGAGCTCCTCCGCCACCCTCTGCAGGGAGTCAAGTAGTCTACTCTTGCAGTAGTAGCAACGGTCTTCGGGGTTTCTAACAAAATTCTCATCCTCCAGCTCGTTGGTCTCTATGAGTATGTGTTTTATCCCTATCTCCTCGGCTATCCTCTTAGCGTCCTCGAGCTCCCATGGTGGATATATGGGTGAGACGGCGGTTACGGCTGCGGCCTTCTCCCCAAGGATTTGGTAGCAGATGTAAGCCAGCGTCGAGCTGTCCAACCCACCAGAGAAAGCTATGACTACCCCGTTCCTCCCCTTCTCGGATATGAATCCCCTCAACCTAACAAGCTTCTCATCCAAGGTTGCCATAGAAAGCAGTCTCCCCGAGAATCGTAACATCCATCTCTAATAAAAGTTATTGCACCTAAGCATCCGTGAAAAGCTTTATACCGCATCATCAAAGAAGTTATGAGAATAGGCCGCGATTCCCCGGAGAAGAAGACTGTTGAGGATATACACCGAGATACTCGCCATTGGTCGGGAATACTAAAGGATAGAAGTCTACCGATCGACGTTATAGCCTTCGGTGAGGATAAAGATGAACGAGTCCATAAGGAAACTTGAAGAACTAGTCACCCCGATTAGCGGAAGTCTAAGGAACATAGAGATAGACCCGTGTTTAGAGACTTAAGACGGAGATCTTATAAACAATCCATCAGTTATGCGTATTAAGGTGGTAACTTTGCGACCTCCATGCGAGACAACTGCAAGGTATCTTCTACCCATCTTCAGGGCGCTCATCGCAAAGGAGCTAATCGAGAGGTACAACTTCACACAGGTAGAGGTCGCCGAGAAACTCGGAACAACCCAAGCTGCGGTTAGCCAATACATCCAATCTAAGCGTGGATATGGGGGTATAAACCGCTTTGAGGAGTCGATGGAGATCATCAGGAGCGTGACCAGCAGGATAGCGAGGGGCATAGCTGAAGGAAGCATGGACTCCGAGGATGTTACGACCGGCCTCTGCAATCTATGTAAAGCTCTACGAGGTGAAAGGTAGGGCTTACCTAAACCACATCATTCCACGCTATTAACTCAACAATGAAAAGACGCATGATTTAATAGAATTTATTAAATACTATGGCTACGTTTTATTAATTATGCCGATCGTCAGCATCTCTCTTACATCGGAGTTATTGAAGAAGATAGATGCACTCATGAGGGAGAGGGGATACTCAAGCCGCTCAGAGCTCATCAGGGATGCTGTTAGAGACTTCTTATCGGAATATGAACTCGGAAGGTTTGAGAAGGGTAGGGTTACAGCTACCATAACGGTTATCTCTAGGCATGAACGGCGCGATGTCGACGAGAGGCTTATGAGGCTCAGACATGAACACGACGAACTGGTCTTCGGCAACATGCATGTCCATATCGGAAAGACATACTGCTTAGAGATATTCATAACTCAGGGTGAAGCCGATGAGGTCCTGAACTTCATAGGCAGGATAAGGGCGATAAGGGGAGTCCAACAGGTGAAGTATACGGTTACACCGATCACGCCCTAAACATTGAATAAGAGCCTCCATGGTTGATTAAGATGCCCATCCCATGCCGACGTTGCGGCTCAGCCGACGCGGAGGTATATATACCATACGCAAGGTTGAGCCTATGCCCAGAATGCTTCAGGGACTTCTATGTTAAGAGGATAAAGCGGACAGTAGAGGAGTTCAGAATGTTCAGAACCGACGACCGCGTCGGAGTTGCGGTTTCAGGGGGTAAGGACAGCACAGCCCTCCTACACGGACTGAAGGAGGCCTTCCCAAACATGGAGTTCGTCGCCTTGCACGTCGATCTAGGAATCGAGGGCTACTCCGAGGAGTGTAGAGAGAAGGTCGAGAAACTAACAGAAGTCCTAGATGTTGAACTCGAGGTCTATGATCTAAAGGAGGAGCTGGGCTTCACGATAGACGATTTCAAGAGGACTATTTACCGACGAAAGATATGCTCCGCCTGTGGAACGGTGAAGAGACACATCTTCGAGGTCCTGGCTGGGAGGGTCGGCGTGAAGGTTCTGGCAACCGGCCACAACCTAGACGACATCGTCGGGGTGATGTTGAATAACTTCTTCTCCGGCAATTGGTCTCAACTTGTTAGGTTGAGGCCCGTCCTTGAACCGGTGGAGCCGAACCAGACTTTAAAGGTTAAACCCTTAATTACGACTCCAGAGGATGAGAATCTACTCTACTGCCTCTACTCCGACCTCCCATTCAGGGAGGAGAACTGCCCACATGCACATAAGGAGAGGATATCAAGGAATAGGGAGATACTCGAGTTTCTATCTAAGAGAAACCCAAACTTCAGACACCAGATGTTGAGGAACTTCCTCAAACTGATACCGATACTCGAAGAGGCGATTGAGAAGCCTAAGTATAGAAGGTGCAGGATCTGTGGCTATCCATCCTCATCCGACGTCTGTGCCTTCTGCAGGAGGGTTGAACTCGTAAGGAAGGCCAAGGGGATGAACATAAAAACTGAGAAGGCTTAAAAATGGGCGTTTAGGCCCTAGTCCTCAACTTGTAGAGTATCACTACCACCACGATGATGACGACAGCCGCTATGCACCCGTACAATACCAGAGACGTTAGAGGCATAGCCTCCTTCATCTTAACGGTCACCGTCTTGGATGTCTGGTGCGAGGTATACCCACCCTTCTCAGCTCTAATGACGATATCATAGGTTCCCTCAGCCAGCCCAGTTGTATCGATGGTTCCCTCATAGTTCCCATTGCCCTTATCTGTCAGCTGCACTATCTTCCCGCCAAGCCTAACTGTAACCCTCACATCCGCCACCGGGTTCCCCTCCTCATCCTTCACAACCGCAGACACCGTTACGGGCTCTCCCACAGTCACAACCTCAGGTGATAGCTGAGCTGTCACCTTTAACGGAACCACCTCAACGATGGACCAGACCGAGAGGTGCGTGACGTGGGCCGTTAGGTAGCCATCCGCATCCATCCAGCTCGGCACCAAGATCCAGCTCGAGCCGTTCCAGTACACCCAACTGAGCCTGGAGGCGTTTATCGACCTGCCGAGTTCGGACTCTAAGGCCGTCTTATTTATGTATAACCTTAGGGTTGCATTGACCCTCAAAGTCGCGTTATGCCTGATATCCAAGTAGATTCCTATATCTCTATCAAGCTTCCTTACACCCTCCGGCGTGGAGACGGTCATGTTCATCATCAGGTTTAGGGACTCACCCGGTTTCAGGTCTAAGATTAGGTAATGCATCACAACCCTAGAGCTGACCGTTAGATTTAGCCGTAGACACCTACTCGAGTTTACCGTCAGGATGACATTTCGGAATAGGAGTACCGTCATTCTATTAGCCTGAACCTCCCCAACGAACATCTTAGGTACAACCTTAGAATGGTTATAGGTCACGGTATCCGCTGGGATACCCGGGATATTCGGCGACGGAACCGGCAGCACCTCAAGGGTGGTCGGGTAGACGCCCATGCTCGGATCATGCTCTAAGGTATTACTCCCGAAGTATGGATAGCAGATGTAGAACCGGAGGGCTTCACCATCCGTCCGATAGGAGGCTGTAACATTGACCAAACCCTCAGCCGTTCCATTAAATACCTTAGCCTTAACCAACGAGTCAAAGTGCGCTCTGGTCCGGTTCGTCTTAACTCCACGGAATACAACCGAGGTCTCATTGGCGTGGGGTGGAGCCTCAATTCGACGCTCAATAGTCATATTCCTTGATACATCAACCCTATGCCCCCTGATGAAGGGTTCGTGGCGCTCCCCAGCCTTCGGCCCACTCTCCCAGCTTATATCCCACCTGAGAGCCAGCATACTGTGATCCGTCAACCACGGCCAGTTCTTTATAACAACGTCAACCTTGAGCTCAGCCCCTCCGGTCATGTTATAGTATACGGCTTGATCATTCGCGGTGACGTTGAGTCGTGTATCATTTAGGTATATTCTGCATCTGAGTTCTATGTACAAGTCCCTAAAGATCGGTGACCTTGTTCCATTCAGAGTGAAGTTGAAGCCGACGCCGAGGATCGCCTCATCCGATGTTATGTTATAGAAACCGCTGAAGTTCCACCCCCTCGCGCCTTCGGAGAAGGAGAAGATTGGTGTATGGAACAGGCCCGGCCCCGTATCGGTCGGCCTAACGGTCTCATTATGTTGGAAAGCTGAATCGTTATTTCCATCGATGAACTCGGCCAACTGCACAAACTTCACATGATAGACCGTGCTGTTATCCTCCGTATACCAGAAGTGGAAGTGTGGGATTATCCCGCTGGAGACCTTAACGGTGATATTCTCAGCCGTGACCGTATAGAGGCCAGCCTTCACCTTCTCACATCTTACCTTATGCCCCTTCGACATACCCGGCTTCACGGCGTAACTCGGTATACAAATCACGAGCAATAGAGATAGAAGAATTAGTGATGATGCAGCTAAACTTAACATCATTTTCCTACCAATCTTAATATTAGTCATACACTTAGCCTCCTAACTAATTGGTGAACACCCGCTATTTAACCTTATTCAACAAATTTTAATATAAGGCCGCCCTGAATCAATGGATGGATTTCTAGGGAGGGTATAAACCGTGATCAGGGTTAGGTTAGCTAGGGCGGAGGATATTGAACCATCCTGTGAGATCGCAGTAGAGGCCTGGGAGCCCATCTACGACAATTATAGGAGGATACTTGGAGATGAACTCTTCAACATCCTCCATAAGGGCTGGGAGGAGAGGAAGGCGAACTCGATTAGGGAGCATTACAAGAGACATCCAAACTGGATGCTCGTCACAGAGATGGACGGCGAGATCTTGGGATTCATAACGTTCACACTCGACAGGGAGAAGATGATAGGTGAAATAGGAAACAACGCGGTAAAACCGAAGTATCAGGGGAGGGGTATAGGGACAGAACAGTACAGAAGGGTAATCGAGATATTCAAATACGAAGGGATGAGATTCGCCACGGTTACAACGGGCCTGGACGATGCGCATAAACCGGCAAGGAGGGCCTACAAGAAGGTCGGTTTCAACAAGGCTATACCCATGGTAACCTACTACATGAAACTCCAATAAAGGCTGAGAGTTTCCAATCCGAGGATAACAGCCACGGCGTTACTGGAACCGATCCACCGACACTATATCCTCGAGGCTCTTCCTAGGCCCAGGCTCGGAGAAGCCCTCACCCCTTGGATACCCGAGCGGGGTTAAGGCTACGACGTTGACATCATCTGGGATGTTAAGTATCCTCTTAACGGCCTCATTATCGAAGGAGCCTATCCAGCAAGTCCCAAGCCCCTCAGCCCTAGCGGCTAGGATGAGATGGGTGAAGGCTATCGCCACATCGACTAGCATGCTCATGTCGCCCATGTATCCTCCACGGTTATAGTGGATGTTGTATCCACAAGCAACTATCACAACTGGAGCCTCAGCTATGAAGCTCTGGTTATGACAGGCTTCGACAAGCCTCCTCTTAACCTCCTCATCCCTGACTACTATGAACTTCCATGGTTGACGGTTTGAGCCGGATGGAGCTATCCTCGCAGCCTCCAGAACCCTCCTCAACACATCCTCGGGTACTGGATCCGGCTTATAAGAGCGGATACTCCTCCTGGTACGTATAACCTCGTAAAACTCCATTCTCCCTTCCTCCACAACTTTGATTGGAGCGTTAGAATAAAAGCTTTACCGCTGCTAGAATCTGGATTATATTCGTGAAGGCCTTCTCGGGATTCTCTTAAAATATCCCTATCCCAGCTATTCGCCCAACCGCTATGGCTCGGAATAATACAAAGTTGAGCCTTAAAGATTGAGCTGTTATTAAGCCGAGGTTGACACTGAAGAACCTTGAACCAGTTTAATAGAAGGAGGTACCAGCCCCGTGCTTACAGGCTCATTCTTCGGCAATACCATGGCCAATAGGTAGTATCATTATAGGCCTCAGCCATTAGGGGACTACCAGAAAGCCTAACCCGAGGGATCGCCGTCTTATTGAGGCCGACCAGTAAGGTGCATATTAACATGATCGGCCACTGGACCTCGTTCAGATCCATCATCAAGTTTAGCGGTTTCCCTCTTCTTCTGATTTGGTTGGCCATTCACTCCTCCTTTCCCCCAAGGTCTCCGATGTACTTTGTGAAGACCTGTTCCCAATCAACTTTGAGCATGGCCACTATGATCACGACTAGGAGGAGCGCTGTCACAATCACGCTTAGATCCCCAGCTTCACCGAAGTAGTTGCGTACAATATCTATAGAGAACTTGCCGGAGTAGGCCAGTATGAAGCACATGAGGAGTTTACCCACAAGGCATGGCATGAAGGCCTTGATGAACTTGTATCTGAGCATGCCCAGCGGTATGAAGAGGAGGTCATCCGGCAGCGGCGTCAAGGCGAACAGAAATATCGTTATAGACCCGTAACGGTTCAGTACCTTAAGCATGTAATCCATCTTCTTCCTCCTCTCCTCACTTATGACTGCCCTCCCATAGTATCCTAGGATGTAACCGAAGAACTCTCCAAGGCTCGAGCCCAGGCCGCCCATCAAAGCTACGAGGAAGGGGTCGAGGAGGTGGCCCATCGTGAATATAATTAGGGTGTATGGTATTGGGAAGACTATCGACATAGCTCCGATTAGGCTGACCAAGAATACGCCCAAATAGCCGTACTGGTAAGCGAGCTGCTCTATCCATCCCTCCAAGCCCTGACCAGCCATGAGTATGCTGAGCCAAACCCCCAACATAAATCCCACAATATACTAACTTCTCTTTCTACTATGTAGCTTAAAAGTATACCCCAGAATTTTTAATTCTCAGAAATCCTTCCTATAAGTAGTAGACCACATCATCGGTGAATCTTAAATTGAGGAGTTACGAGAGGGTCGTCGCAACCATAAACTTGGAGAGCCCAGACCGCGCGCCGATTATGCACTCACCTCTACCGGGAGCCCTAATCAAGTATGGAGAGAAACTGAACGCTATCTTTGTTAGGTATCCACAGGACTTTGGGCCATCAAGGTTCACCATACCCAAACCAGAGGAGCTCCCACCCCAGTATAAAATGGGAACCCACAGGGATAAGTGGGGAGTCCTCTGGAGGTCATCGGTTGATGGGATACATGGACAAGTCTGCGATTACCCAATAAAGAGCTGGGACAGCTTTGAGGATTATAGGTTTCCACCCTTAAAAGTTCCCTTGGAGGAGTTAAGGGATAGGGTCTCCAAGCTCAGGAGGAAGGGGTACTTCGTCATCCTAGGCTTTGAGCCCGGAAACTTCTTCGAGAGAATGCAGTGGCTTAGGGGGTTCAGGAACCTCCTCCTAGACTTCCTAACCAAACCTAAGGGGCTCTATGAGCTTGCGGATAGACTTCTGGATTACTGTTTGAGGTCTATAAGTCGCGTTTTGGAGGCTAAACCGGACGCCGTAAGCTTCGCCGACGATTGGGGTACACAGGATAGGCTGATGGTTAAACCAGACTTCTGGAGGAGTTTCTTCAAACCACGATATAGGGAGATGTTCAAGCTGGTCCATGAACACGGAGCATACGTCTACTTCCACAGTGATGGATACATAATGGATGTTATACCAGACCTGATCGAGATAGGTGTAGACATACTGAACCCCCAGTTTTCTTGCTTCAAGCTTGAGGAGCTCGCTAACGCCGTGTACGAGAAGGTCTGTGTATGTAGCGATATAGATAGGCAATATATACTACCAAAAGGGACGCCCAGCGAAGTAGAAGCCTACGTGAAGGATGTCGTAGAATTATTCAGCCACGAAGGGAGAGGAGGCTTGATCTGCAGAGGGGAGATAAACATCGACGTCCCCCTCAAGAACGTTAGAGCCATGTATAGGGCGTTCAAGAGGTACGGAAGATACAGGTGAGGAAAAGAATCACACTTTGAACATGCCATCAAAAACCCGTCGAAACCTTAAAATCTTCGTCTACCCGATATGTTATCGGCTTGATGGGTATGGCTATTAGGCGCCTGGACGAGTTCTTCAATATCCCGGAGCCTCCCGAAAAGGGTGGAGAGGTTGAAGCTTCAAAAGAGAGTTCAGAATCGAAGGTTACGAGGGAACCTGAGGAGAGGACTCCGGTAGAGGAGGAGGTTACCCCAAGGGATCTCCCTCCCTCATACTTCATATCAGCAACCTATGATGGGAAGAGGAGGAGCGCATGTATAAAACTCTACGAACCAGGGTCTAGGAGGATATACCTCTGGTACGACACAACCGGCCATAAACCCTACTGCTTCACGAACATACCAAAAGAGGAGCTTGAGAAGCTGGATCGCCTGATTAACCACCCGGGTTTCGACCATCTCGAGACTGTGGAGAAGTACGACGCCCTCCTAGACCGTAAGGTCACCATAACAAAGGTTGTGGCGACGGATCCACTGGCTATAGGAGGCCGACCGAGAGGATGCATAAGGGATATAATACCTGAGGAGTACCCAAAGGTCTTCGGGCAGAAGAGGGAGGTTAAGGTTTGGGAGGCTGCGATAAAGTACTACCAGTGCTACATCTACGATAGGGGTCTAGCCCCAGGAATGGTGTACGAGATCAAGGATGGGGAACTTGTACCAGCTCAGCATGGTGAGTATAAGGCCTATGAGGAGAAGGTTGAGAAGCTCATCGAGTCCTACTTCAAGGACGAGCCGGATGACATCTTACCGTACGTCGAGATGTGGGCTAAGCTCCTGGAGTGCCCAGCCCCAAGGTTCAGGAGGGCTGCATTGGACATCGAGGTCTTCTCACCGTGGGTTGAGGCCACAGGTCTACCGAGGGTTCCAGATCCCCGTGAGGCCAGCTATGAGGTTATCTGCGCCTCGCTGGTCGATTCTGATGGTTTGAAGAGAGTTCTAATATTGAGGCGTGAGGGTGTTGAGGAGGGACCCCTAGACCTTCCACCAGATGTTAGGGTTGAGTTCTACGAGAGGGAGAGGGACTTAATCTCAGCGATCTTTAGGGCTCTGAGGGAGTATCCATTCATCATAACCTTCAACGGTGACGACTTCGACCTTCGTTACCTATTCCATAGGGCTGAAAGATTGGGCTTCGATAGGGATGAGATACCGATAAGCCTCGGCAGGAATGTGTGCCTGCTACGTTACGGCATACATATAGACCTCTACAAGTTCTTCGGGAACAAGTCCATCCAGATATACGCCTTCGGACAGAGGTATCGGAATATAACCCTAGACGAGGTAAGTAGAGCTCTAATTGGAAAGTCCAAGATCGAGATATCGAAGCCGATCTCGGACCTGGCCTACGGTGAACTCGCAAGATACTGCTTAAATGACGCCGAACTGACGTACGAGCTGACATCCTACAACGACGACCTCGTCATGAAGCTCCTACTCGCCCTAACCAGGATCAGCAGGATGCCCATGGAGGATGTGAGCCGTCAGGGGGTCTCACGCTGGATTAGGAGCTTCATGCAATACGAACATAGGCGTTTAGGCATGCTGATACCGAATAAGGAGGATATACTCGCCGTTAAGGGGAAGACGGCCACGAAGGCTATAATAAAGGGTAAGAAGTACATGGGGGCCATAGTCGTCGACCCAGTTCCGGGCGTACACTTCAACGTTGTCGTCATGGACTTCCAGAGTCTATACCCATCCATAATTAAGGTGCACAATATAGGATATCAGTCCATATTATGCCCACATAAGGAGTGTATGGATAATAAGGTTCCAGGAACACCTCACTGGATATGCAAGAAGAACCGTTCGTTAGAGAGCAAACTTATAGGCTCGCTCAGGGATTTGAGGGTCAGATACTATAAGCCTAAGGCTAAGGATAAGAGCCTTCCAGACGAGAGGAGGAGTTGGTATAACGTAATCCAGAGCGCGTTGAAGGTTATACTAAACGCCTCCTATGGAGTCTTCGGGGCTGAAACCTTCGACCTCTACTGTCCACCAGCAGCTGAGGCGACGGCTGCCTACGGGAGGGATATAATACTCCGCACCATAAATAAGGCCAAGGAACTCGGTGTAGAGGTGATATACGGCGACACAGACAGCCTCTTCCTGAAGAACCCATCTAAGGAGCAGATGGAGGCCATAAAGGAGTGGACAGAGGAGAGCTTGGAGATGGAGCTCGATGTCGATAAGGTTTACCGATACGCAGTCCTCAGCTCTAGGAAGAAGAACTACCTCGGGGTTACACTCGATGGGATGGTCGAGGTTAAGGGCTTGACGGGAAAGAAGCGGCACATCCCGCTTCTGATAAAGAGAGCCTTCGACGAGATGGAGAGTAGGCTCAGCAAGGTTAGAACTCCAGCCGAGTTCGAGGACGCTCTAGCGGATATTAAGAAGGTTATACATGACTGCTACCTGAAGTTGAGGAGGAGGGAGTGGGGCGACTTGAATGAGCTTGCGTTCGAGGTTGTTCTGGGTAAGGTTCCGAGGGCATATGACAAGACTACACCCCAACATGTGAAGGCTGCCCTACTACTGCAGAAGAGGGGAGAGGAGTTGAAGGCTGGAGATGTCATAAGGTTCGTGAAGGTCGTGAGGGAGCCCCACGTTAAACCTGTCAAGATGGCATCAGACAATGAGATCGATGTTGATAAGTATATCGACTACCTCCGTTCGACCTTCGACCAGATCCTAGACGCCCTAGGTTTGGAGTTTGATGAGATAATAGGCTACACGAGGCTTGAACAGTTCATATAGGATTCAGAATTTTAGATTAAAGTTTTAGGTGGCCTTCATCTTCTCGTACATCTTCTCGAGGGTCCAGCGTATCGCGGACCTGAGCTCCCTCTCCCTACTGGGGGTTACATTGCTCACAACTATCTCACGGATTATATCGCCTTCCCTCATTATATCGTAGGAGATGGCGGCCTCCGGGAGTATCTCACCCTTCCTAACGGCCTCCTGATCCCTCTCAACCATCTTCCTCAAAACCCTATCGACCAGAAAGGTCATGAAGGGCGGTGTGTTTATGTTAAAGCTCTTATCCGCCGCTGGAACTATCCTCAGAGCGTTCTCCTCACGGTAGACATCGGCCAAGAGTTCACCCGTGACCGTCTTAAGCTGGAAGGTTGGGGGCTTAGGCGGGGTTGGTGTCGGCCTTAATTCCGGAACCTCCCCCTTAGGAACCTCCAACCTCTTAAAGCTCTTCTTTAGTAATAGATCGTTTACGAACTTGAGGACAACCCTCAAACCCTCAAGCTCTGCCTCTAACCTCCGAGTGCGCTCTTCCAGTATATCCCTAAGCTCAGCTATCTTCTTCAGATCTACCTCCTCTTCGGTCAACTCACCATCCTCACATGGATTAATACAGGTTCAACCCTTATC
>Ga0180302_10001012_pt1 | contig 13143 bp, 10 predicted proteins | sample GuaBasSediGuay17_FD_121794 | JGI IMG/M metagenome (GOLD analysis project Ga0180302, IMG submission 121794) | Subseafloor sediment microbial communities from Guaymas Basin, Gulf of California, Mexico - Guay17, Core 4571-4, 12-15 cm | ecosystem: Environmental > Aquatic > Marine > Hydrothermal... | reverse complement strand
GGTGACAATCGAATCATAATGAAATTATCCATTGTGGGTGCCGGTTATGTAGGCCTAGTTACCGGCATTGGGTTTTCTGAACTTGGTCACGAGATCGTTTTCATCGATTCAGACAACAAAAAAATTCAATCAATAAACAAAAACGAACCGCCAATTTACGAAGAGGAATTGGAATACTTAATGAGAAAAAATATAGATAGATACTATGCAACGAAGGATTATCGGGCAATAAAGTCTACAAAAATCACCTTCATTTGTGTTGGCACACCTTCAAACGCTGATGGATCAATCAATCTCGAATATATCGGGAACGCATCTCAAAAGATTGGCAGAGTACTGAGGGATAAAAATGAATTTCATATCGTTGTTGTTAAAAGTACCGTAATTCCGGGAACTACTGAGGGAATCGTAAAACAAATTTTAGAGAGGGAATCAGGGAAGAGGGCTTATGAGAACTTTGGCTTGGCTGCAAACCCAGAGTTTTTGAGAGAAGGAGAAGCCGTTAGAGATTTTTTCCAACCGGATAGAATCGTAATTGGTACGGAAGATGAGAGGACAAGGTCTATTCTTCACTCGCTATATGAGCAATTCGATTGTCCAAAACTATTCACGAGTATTAAGGAGGCTGAAATGATAAAGTATGCATCAAATGCCTTCTTAGCCACAAAAATTAGTTTTGCTAATGAGGTTGGGAATATATGCAAAGAGTTGGGGATAGACTCCTATAGAGTTTTTGAGGGAATTGGTCTTGATCGTAGGATAAATCCATCTTTTTTTAACTCCGGTGTTGGATTTGGTGGGAGTTGTTTTCCCAAAGACGTTAGAGCTTTAATCAAAAAAGCAGAAGAGCTTAATATAGATGCTAAAATTTTAAAAGCGGTAATAGAAGTAAATGAGGGACAACCCCAAAGAATGATAAATCTTCTTAAAAGACACATCTCACCGCTTAAAGGGAAAAAGATTGGAATTTTAGGATTGGCTTTTAAACCAAACACAGATGACGTAAGGGAAAGCAGGGCAATACCGATTGTAAAAACTCTAATTAGTGAAGGTGCGGAAGTTTTAGCATACGACCCGAGGGCGATGGAAAACTTTTCTCTCATCTTCCCTCAAATAAAATACGCGTCCTCAGCCCAGGATGTTATCGACCAAACAGAGGCGGTGCTTATAATTACAGAGTGGAAAGAGTTCGAAGAATTGAGGTACAAAGGAAAGATTGTTGTAGATGGGAGAAGAATAGAAAAAGCAAGGAAAGAAGCGAAAATATATGAGGGATTGTGCTGGTGAATTATTTTACAAATAGTTTAATTTAGTTAATTTAGTTAATATTCCTTATTTCATCATACAATTCTTTAATTGAATCGTAATAATCCAACTCTCCTCTTTCTATCGCATCCATTTTCTCCTCAAGAACTTTTGTCCTGTATTCGGAAACGAAACTCCCATATCTATTTATCAAGTATTCATATACTTCGAATCCGAGCTTTGTAGGTACTAATCGCCCATTCTTCTCAATTACGTATCTCCTTAGGAAAAGTCTATCAATAATGGTAGCGTAGGTGGATGGTCGACCAATTCCCTTTTCTTGCATTTTCTTAATGACTTCAGATTGTGTGAACAAAGTTATTTTTGGGATCCTCCTTATCTTTGCTTTAACCGAGAATTTTCCTTCTGGGAGACTCTTTCTAATCCAAATGGACTTGAATAATTCGAAAGCTTTTCCCTCTGCGCTAACAGTTCGCTCTTCAATTATTTCACGGTTATCAAATTTTATTCTATATTTCTTAATTTTAACCTTGAATGGTTTCGCTTGGGAGGCCATAAATCTACGGAAAATCAAATCATATAAAGCAAAATGTCTCCAAGTTGGATTTTCAAGACTTATTATACCCTCTTGATTAAGCCTGTAAAGGGTATCCTTGTCGATATTTCTTGTTGGTCTAATACATTCGTGTGCTCCCTCCTCGCTCCAAGTTCTTCCATAAAAATCGTTTTTTAGGTATTCCTTTGCAACTTTGAGTCCAACCTCGCTTACCTTGGTGGAATCAGTTCTGTGATACGTAATAAGTCCATTTTCAAAGAGATCCTGTGCGATTTGCATTGTGACTTTCGATGAAAAATTTAAAATTTGATTCGCATCTTGAAGGAGGGTGTTTGTTGTATATGGTGGTAGCGGAATTTTTTCTTCTTCAGACTCGGAAAGGAGCTCGATCTCGATCTCAAACTCAGGTTTATCGAATTCAAGAACCAAATCGAGATTCTCTATTATTGCGATTTTCTTTCTCTCCCTAGCCTTCTTGTGTCTATCTATTATCCAGCCCAAAACTGGAGTCTGCGCCCTTCCAGCTGAGAGATTGCGTTTTTTAAATGCTTCCCATAGTTTTTGACTTAATTTAAAACCGATCCACCTGTCTTCAATTCTTCTGACAATTTGAGCTCTTACGAGATTAACATTGATATCTCTTAGGGATTTTAAGGCTTCTAATACTGCTCTCTTGGTGACTTCGTGGAATTCAGCCCTTTTTACTTTACCACATCCCGAAAGTAGATTCTTGATATCCCAAGCTATCTTTTCACCTTCTGTGTCCGGATCAGTTCCAATTATCACCAATCCCGTTTCTCGTGCTAGTTTTCTTAATTGCTCTATTCTAGTTTTAGAATCGTCAATCTCTTTACATCCGCATTTGGGGCAGGATCCACTCTCACCGGTGAATTGGTTGTTGCAATTTTTACAACGTTTGATCGAGGAGTAAATTGGTATAAAAACTTCATCAACTTCTACTCCGTAGTATCCCCTGTCGGTTATTAGATCTGTGATATGACCAACACTTGCTGTAATTAGTAGAATGTATTCTTCAGTTGGTATCTCATAGACAATTAGGCCATTTAATGATTTTATAGAAGGCTTACCAAAAAATTTAGAAATTTGCTTGGCTTTGGTCGGGCTTTCAACCACAAACAATGCGGGTCTGATTGGTTCATATCTATGTTTCATTTTAAATCTCTCTCTTGTAACATCCAGTTCTTTAGTCAATTTTTCAAAATCAGCCTGTTTTAAATCCTTAAAATCGATATCGTAGTACTTCGCCCTCTCAATGAATGAATTTAAGATGTCGCGATCGCTTTCCAATAGGAAACTTGCGCCTTTCGTTATCCCGCTGGCAAAGAGCCTTGAAGTTCTCCCAGAACCCTGAATATAAGTTCTTACATCTGGAAAGATTATTTCGCCTTTTCTTATCAGAACGTCTCTAACTTCTACTTTCCTCTCTTTAAGAAGTTTTTTCAGTAAATTCCTTAATTCAATTTGTAATTTGGTTTTCCTCTCCAAATTTTTTAGGTAAGGTAGAAGTTTGCTAATTTCCGGTTCATCCTTGAAGACAAGGGCCATTGACCTAAGAATTCCAGTTGGAGCGTTTTCGATGTCATCAATTCTAATTCTAAATGTGGGACATCCAATAAAAACGGTATATCGGATTCTTTCAGGCAAGTCTAGACCTCTGATTAGTGAACCATAATAGTAAGCCGTTCCCAGAAGGAAGTCTAGTTCACCTTTAGCGAACAGATCGAAATCTTTATCTTTTCCAGCAACTACCAGGCCTACTCTGTATTTATCCCTTAATTCTTCAAAGATTTTTCTGGCCTCGCTTGTATTTCTTGCGTAAATTATACCTCCTTTGCCCATTCTACTAAGGATATCGTAAATTAACTCAATGTCCTCTCTATTAACTGCAAAGTCTTCGATATTTCTAATTGTATAAATTGCGGATCCAACATCGAAGTTCAGTAAGGTTCGAAACAATCTAGTTTTTCTTCCCACTTTTGCAGTAGCAGTTGAGACCATTAGAACACCGTTCTTTGCTTTTTTCCATTCTTCATCTTTATGGAATCCCAAGAGTTGGAGAATTCTCTCGACGTTGCGGGAAGCTTTTAGGATAGAATCAACATCGTCAACAAAAATAAAATCAAATCTCTCATCCCTTATTTCATCGAAATGCTTCGAAAGAAATTGTGTTGTTGTAACGAGGATGTTGAAATCTTTCAAATTCCTGAAAAAAGCATCTTTACTCTCTTTTTTTAGTTTTCCATGATAGTATCCAACTGATAACTTTCCAGGTTCATTTACTTTTATCTCAATTCTTGCTTTACGTGCACAATTTTTAATACTCTCCATACATTGGAGGACCAGAAGAGTTGTTGGAAATATTAGATAGGATCTCTTCCCGTTTAGGGCTTGGAAGATTCCCATTAAAATCCCAAATGAAGTTTTTCCAATCCCCGTTGGCGCTGTAGCGGCGAAACTTTCTCCTCGCAAAATCCGTCTTGCCCACATTTTTTGGATGGCTCTTGGCTCTCCTATACAACATCGGTACAGAGAAATAAATTTTTCGAGGTAATAATCTTCTTCGAATGAGCATAAGGGTTTATTTCTTATTTTGCAGGTTGATGATAGGATTTCATCTGAATTTAAGTCTCCTCCGCAAACGGGACATAAGTTTGCATAGGTAACTTCCATAAGAAGAGTATCTTATAAAAATTATAAAATTTCCCACCCAGCAATTTATATGCGTTCGGAAGTCTTGATTGTTGGAGGTGGACCAGCAGGGTCTGTCACGGGCATTGTTTTGGGGGATGAACATGAGATTCTCATAGCTGAAGAGCATCCCATATCCGGTTTTCCAACTCAATGTGCGGGTTTAATAAGTGATGATTGCTTAAATTTATATAAAAAATTAAAAATAAAGGTAAAAAAATTGGTTGAAAATAAAGTTAGTGGCGCGTTCATATTCTCTCCAGATGGCAACTTCATTGAGGCTAGAGGAAAAGCATACGTAATTGAGAGAAAAATGCTAGATCAGGAACTACTTGCAAAGGCATCAGAGAGTGCAAAAATACTCTTGAAATCTATGGTTAAGTTTGAGGGCAGTAAAGCAATAATACGGGGGAATGAAGTGAGTTATGAATATTTAATTGGTGCAGATGGAGCAAATTCAGCTGTAGCTCGAAGTTTCGGTTTTATGAGGCCAGGACTTTTCCCTGCCCTCCAAATTGAAACTAGATTTGATATGCTGGATGAGAAGTTTGTTGAGATATACTTTGGTAAGCATTATTCTGACATCTTTTTTGCATATAGTATCCCAATTGGGGATACCGCAAAAATAGGGGTTATAGCGAGGAACAGTCCAGTTACCTTTCTAAAAAAACTAATTGAGTCTCACCCCAGCGTATCCAATAGAGTAAAATCTGGAATACTTGAACTTGTAGTGGGGAGCATTCCAGACCGCTTAGTTCCATTTTCAAAGGATCGGGTAGCTCTAGTGGGTGATTCTGCGGGAATGGTAAAGCCCCATACTGGTGGTGGTTTGTACTATCTCGCATTAGCTGCTAAAAAACTTAAGGAAAATTTTCCAAACTTTAGAAGATATGAAAAAGCATACAGGTTGGAGCTTTTTCGGGAGTACAAGATCGGGCTGATGATTAGAGAAATGTATTCTAGGTTAACCGACGATGAATTTAATGAGATCATTAAATTGTTAAATGATTTCAATTTTGGAAGAGTTAGAATGGATTACCCATCGACTCTTTTCAACTTCGAGGTTGGAATCCAGTTTTTGGCAAAAATTGCAAAGAATCCTAAGTTGTTTGGCAAAGTCTTCGGTAAGATTTTAACAATCCTCCATAACGATTACCTTAGATCCATCCTCGAACTCCCCTTTTAACTTGACGACGTTTCCCTCTACTATGCCCCTGACAAAATTTTTTGAGATTATAGAGCTAATAAGCTTCTCATAGAATTCGTACGTTTGTAGAATTTCCTTTCCCTTCTCCGTTAAGATCGATGATCCACCAGATTTTCCTCCTTTTTTACTTTTAACAACTTTTCCAACTGCCTTTTCCATTTTTTTCAAGTAGTCCCAGACGTACTTGTATGACATATTTAGTTCTCTGCTAGCTGCCGAAATTGAGCCTTCCTCCTGTATCTTTCTCAGGATTACAGCGCCTCCTTTTCCTATAACGTGTGCACCGTCCTTTTCGAGCCATATTTTGAATTTGATCTCCATAATTAATAGCCAATTTATAAGTATATAGATTTACTAAAGTTTTAAAAGTTTTAAATTTTTATACTCATCCTTACGACTACTTCCATGCCAACTTTGGAGAATATATACTGTGCCAGATGTGGATCTGAATTCGACCTTATAATTAAAAGAACTACGGGATACTCCGGCCCACTGCATTTACCAAATCTCTACTGTCCGTTTTGTGGAACAAGGAGACTTATGAAAAAACAAGGACTATTTTTTAAGAAAGACCCTTAACGTGGCTTAATAAGTGCGTTAATACCGGCTTAATTAACTTTAACCCCAACTTTACAGCTTTTATTGACCCAGGTAGACAGAAGACCACCTTGTTTGATATAATCCCCGCGGTAGCTCGAGATAAAATTGCATCAACTCCAATTTCTTCATAGCTCAATTTTCTGAAAATTTCTCCGAAACCATCTAGTTTTTTCGTAAATAATGGTTCGACAGCTTCTATAGTTACATCAAAGGGCGATACGCCTGTACCACCATTGATAATGCATACATCAGCTTTCGTAAAAATCTCAAATATTGCTGATCGTATGTCTTCGATGTTGTCTGGAACGAGGATGTATGCGGAAACTTTGTCTCTAAATTCTTTGGCAATCAATTCTCCTGATTCATCCTCGTAAATATTTTTTAATTCCCTCACTTTTCCATATCTTTTGTATCGAGAGGTTGATACGGTAATTATCCCCACTTTGTAATCTATCCTCCTTTCATGTTTATGCATTAGAACCACCTTTCTAAAGTAGCTTGGGTCGACTTCTCAACTTTTAACTTCTCGATAGCTTTGCTAACCCTCTCTTCGCTAAAATCGTGTTCATCACATAAGAATCTAATCACTTCGTCTGCATCTGGTTCGGCAAATTTTAAACTGTAATTTTTTGTCACTGGAGGGTTAAGAAAAAAATTTCTTATTTCTTCGACGTTATCAATGTTTACTTTCAAGATTTTAAGTGTTTTAAATATGTCACCGTACATCTTGATATACTTGTATGCTTTGGTAACTCCAATGCCCCTAATACCCTCATTGTAGTCGGTTCCGACAAGTATAGCTATGTCGATTAATTGTTCTCTGGTAATTCCAAGCTTCTTTAGATAGCATGCAAGTTTATAATCTCTGGTTTTACGTCAATATACACGTTTTTACCGGGGAGCTTTCTTTTTCCAGTTATCGCTAGATTTCTGGCAAGTTTGGGACTTCCAAAGAGAAGTGAATCGTAGTCTTGGCTTCCTGTAAAATCGACATCACCGTTAGCTGCCATAAAAGCTGCTTGGGCTTCTCCTTCACTTGGAGCTTGCACCCATGGAACACCCATCAAATCGAGCAATTTCTTCGACGACTCTATGACGTAATCATCCACTTTAGATGTAGCTTGGGCATACTTTTTTGCATAATCCTCTCCTATTTGAACGGCTTGAACCCATTTTTCCTCAGCTTCTGATCTCTTTTTCTTTCTTTCTTCTAACTCCGCTCTTTTAAATTCAGGGGGTTCGCCATCGAAAACAAAAATCGGTCTAATACCGACTTCCATCATGTTTGAAACTCTGTAAAGTATGCCCGAAAGGTGGGAAGTTATTCTACCTTCTTTATCTTTAAGCGGTGTACCATCAGGTTGTCTGATCGTTGATAAAAACTGGTAAAGTGTATTAAACGCGTCAATAGCAACTTTCTTACCGGAAAAATATTCGAGTTCGACCTCCTCTTTTTCAAATATGCTGCCTACATCTGCTCCCATAATTACACTTTCTTTAGAATTTTTTAAAAATCTTGTTGCCATCTAAGCAATGGATGAAAGCCGTTATACTAGCAGCAGGCTTGGGAAAAAGAATGGGCGGGATTCCAAAGCCGCTTCTAAAAGTGGGGGGTCTTGAGATAATCTTAAGAACAATGAAATTACTCCAACCATACGTTGATGAGTTCATCATCGTCGCGAGCGTCCATTTCAATAAGATAGATAGGTTTTTAGAAAAATATAATTTTAATTATAAAATTATTTGCAATAAATACCCTGGGAGGGGAAACGGCTATTCTCTCCTTTTGGCAAGTGAATTTGTAAATGGAAAATTCGTCGTAGTTATGGGTGATCATGTTTATAGCAGAGAATTTATTAATGAAGCCATAAAAAAAGTAGGACTAATTGGCGATAAGAATCCAAAGTTTGTTGATATTCAAGAGGCGACCAAAGTTAAAGTTAGAGAAGGTAAAGTTGCCGATATTGGAAAAGAACTGGAGATATATGATTGTGTGGACACGGGGTTTTTTGTAATGGATTCGAATATTTTCTCAAAGTTGAACGGTCTATCCGAATTGGAATTTATTTCAATTAGTGACATTGCTAAATATTTACAAATCCCAGTTAGTTATGTAAATGGCAAATTTTGGCTGGATATAGACACGAAAGACGACTTAAAGAGAGGAAATCTTTTGTTAATTAAAAATTCCGTCAAAACCGTTGGCGATGGGTTTATATCTCGGATTTTAAACAGGAAAATCTCCACGAGAATATCTGCGTTAACTGCTAATTGGGCAAATCCTTCTCATTTTACATTTTTGTCTTTTTTTGTTGGAATTTTTGCATCTACACTCCTATTCCTTGACATAAGAATTGCTGCAATATTTTATCAAATTTCATCTATTATTGATGGGTGTGATGGAGAAATAGCTCGAGCTAAGATGTTAGAATCAAAATTTGGTGGATATCTCGATTCCATCTTAGATAGATTTGTTGATTTTACGTTCTTAGCTTTTTTAACGATCCTCTATCCAAAATATCTAACCTTAGCATTATTTGCGATATTTGGATCTCTAATGGTAAGTTACTCTACTGAAAAGTACAAGGCGGAGTACTTTAGGAGTGCATACGAAGATATAATCAGTCTAAGATATTTGCCAGGGAAGCGAGATGAGAGGATATTTCTAATAATGATCCTATGCTTAGTGGGAACTATAAAGCTTCTATTCCTCCTGCTATCAATCGTGTGTATTGGCAGAGTGATAATTACTTTATTTCTTGTTTATAAAAAATATTAAAAAAATAGTTTTAATAATTTAAGACATAGAATAATTACTAATTGGAAAGAAAATGTTTTAAATGACTAATTAAAGCCAAAACTTAGGATGTTCAAACTCATTTGTGAAGTTGGAAGGGGAGTATGCAGAGAAAATAGAACTGTTGATATAGTTAAAAGGCTCTGCGTTATAACTGCAAGCAGGGTACACTTAAAGAGGTATCCAGTTGACAATCCCGTAACTACGTTTAATCCCTCAATAATTCTTGAGAATCACGATTTAATAATTTATGGAAGAATAGTTTTGGGATACTTCACTTATGCGAGTGCAGTAGCCGAGATATATGTACCGTTAAAAGATGTTTATACAAATACTTATTCTGGACATTATACCGCTGAGATAACTGTTTATCCAGACAATAAATTTGATATGTGGGGTGTGGAGGATCCTAGGGTATACGATCTTGAAGGTAAAAGGTTAATGACCTATTGTGGAAGAACTGTCAATTACTTCAACCCAACGGTTAGAACTGAAAGGACGTTACCGGTCACAGCGGTATTGGAAAACGGCAAATGGAGAAAATTATGCGTCTTCCGAATGCCTGAGGAGCTCCGGGGATTCGTAATAAGCGATAAAGATGCATTTATAATGAAAACAAAAGACGGTTATAAGCTATTTCACAGGCTTCACATGAGAGATGAGAGATTTTATCTTGTCATCAGTGATATACCTAAGAACGTTTTAAACCTTGAAGAATTTACTGAAATCAACGTTGACAACACTTCTTTAGCTCTCGAAACTGCTGAATTCGAAGAAAAACTTGGTTGGGCTACACCTCCGGTAAAAATAGGAAAGGAATACTTGGTTTTACTTCACGGAGTTGATAGTGAAATGAAGTGTTATCGAGTCTTTGCTGCATTACTCAACAACAAAGCAGAAATAGTTGCTATTACGCCCCATTACATAATGGAACCAAAAGAGAAGTACGAGGTTTATGGAGATAGACCTTTTACAGTATTTCCATGTGGAATACAGTTGGTGGATGATAAACTACTGATTTCGTATGGTGCAGCAGATTCTGCAATTGCATTAGGCGAAATAGACCTCACCGAACTTTTGTCCGTTCTCGATTCTAATAGAATTCAATAATTTTATGGGTACTGATGGGGAAGATTAAGAAGAAAACTTATATTAACTAAGAAGCATCTCATTTTTGAGATGATTGAAACCCTTAGAACCTTAGCCCTCATGAACGCTACGCGAAGAGTATTGAAAATTAGTTCTAGAGAACTAGCTGAACGAATTGGACAAAGTTTACAGACAGCCGCAAGAAGACTAAAGGAATTAGAAGAGAGAGGATGGATCGAGAGAAATTTAACGAAGGATGGACAATTCATAATTATTACTGATAAAGGTCTACAGGTTCTCTACAGGGAGTATATCAAATATAGGAGAATTTTTGAAGGGGAAAAGGTCATTACTCTGAGGGGGAGGGTGTTTAGTGGGGTCGGCGAAGGAAGGTACTATGTGTCACTTCCCGAGTATAGGAGGCAATTCTCAAGTAAATTGGGTTTTGATCCATTTCCAGGAACTCTCAATTTGAGAGTCCTAAAGGAGGATATGCACTTGAGGAGAAGATTGGATCAGGAAGATGGAATCATTATCGAAGGTTTTTCTAAGGAAAATAGAACTTTTGGAGAGGTAAAAGCTTTTAAGTGCGAAGTATTCGGTATCACTTCAGCTGTGGTGTTACCTAAAAGAACACACTATCCCCCCAATATATTGGAAATTATATCGCCGATAAAACTCAGAGATACATTCAATCTGTGTGATGGAGATATAGTCGAGGTGAAAGTACATGTTTGATTTCGATAAAGCATTAAGACACTTCAGAAGCGGAAAACCAGTTCTTATATTTGATTTCGAAAATAGAGAAGGTGAAACTGATATAGCGATCCCAGCTGTTAACGTCGGGCCAAAAGATGTTGCAATGATGAGAATAGATGGTGGTGGACTAATTTGCGTTGCTATACATCCTCTTGCAGCTAAAAAACTTGGTTTGCCGTTTATGCATGACATTCTTAGGATTGCGGGAGAAAAAATAACTTCAATCAAAAAGATTTCTAGGTTTAATGATATAAAGTACGATAGAAAGAGTTCTTTTTCACTATGGATTAACCATAGAGATACATTCACAGGAATTACGGATTCTGATAGAGCATTGACGATTAGACGCGTAGGTGAAGCTGTAGATGCTGTAATGACAGGTCATGAATTTGATTTCGGAAACGAATTTAGAAGCCCCGGTCATGTCGCCTTGCTTAGGGCTGCTGAAAATTTAGTCTTTAACCGTTTTGGACAAACGGAACTTAGCGTGGCTTTGGCTGAAATGGCAGGCATTCCACCCGCCGTAGCTATATGCGAAATGCTTGATTCAAACTCGGGAAAAGCTCTTTCAAAGGAGAACGCAATTAGATACGCGGAACAAAATGGTATTCCATTTGTCGATGGCAAAACTATTATTAGGAATTATAAAAAATTTGTTAAAGATAGAAAATTATTCGTTTAATATTCAAAAGTCTCTCCTGGATTAAGAATCACAACTTTCGTGTCCAAACCCTTAGCTTCCACTGCCTTCTTGAAGTCGTTGGGATCCTTCTCAATTAGTGGAAAGGTATTATAGTGCATAGGTATGGCAATTTTTGGCTTTACTAGTTCTAAGGCTTTTACGGCTCCTGCTATTCCCATCGTGTACACATCACCTATTGGGACTAACATAATTTCGGGATTATGCAGCTCACCAATTAGTTGCATATCTAGAAATACATCCGTGTCACCAGTGTGATAGATTTTTGTCCCATCGATATTCAAAATAACTCCCACAGCAGTTCCAGCACTGATTATTTGGCCGGTTTCATCTTCAACATCAGCTGAATGCAGGGCTTGAACCATGGTAATTGAGATACCACTTGATGTAACCGTTCCTCCGATGTTCATCCCTACCGTTTCAACTCCTTGTTTTGATAGTATTCTCGAGAGTTCATGAATGCATATTACTTGCGCATCACAATTTTTTGCTATCTCTACCGTATCACCAAGGTGGTCCCCATGGCCATGCGTAACAACTATGATATCGGTTTTAACTTCACTTGGTTTTATTGGTGCATATGGATTGCCAGTTAGGAATGGGTCTATTAAAACTCTCTTTTTTCCCTCAATAAGAAAACATGCATGTCCATACCAAGTTAGTTTCATTCTATCACCACCACTAAATACATATATGGTCCAAATTAATTCTTTCTTTTTTAGAGAACACTTACGCACAATATTTATAATCAGTCTTACTAAATTTGAATCAGGGCCGGTAGCTTAGCTAGGAAGAGCGCGGGACTCTTAATCCCGCAGTCGGGGGTTCAAATCCCTCCCGGCCCGTCACAGGCGGGGGTTGCCGAGTGGCCAAAGGCGGGAGACTCAAGATCTCCTCCCGAAGGGGTTCGAGGGTTCGAATCCCTCCCCCCGCACATTTCATCATAAATCATTCTTGAGACGTCAAAACCTGTTCTGACATCGTTTTGGAATAATTATTTATATGGAAGTGTGCATAAGTCCTCAATGACACTAGAGAGTGAATACTTGGAAATTAGATATCTTCATGAAAATGGTTTTGTGAGGAAGAAATGTCCTAAGTGTGGAAAGTTCTTTTGGACAACTGATGAAGAAAGGATAACTTGCGGAGACCCTCCTTGTGAAAGTTATACATTTATCGGGAATCCCGTATTTAATAAACGATTTAATCTCCAGGAGATGAGGGAATTTTACCTAAATTTCTTTGAAAAAAGAGGGCACGAGAGAATAGTCCGTTATCCGGTTGTTGCCAGATGGAGGGACGATATATATTTAACTATTGCATCGATCGCAGATTTTCAACCGTTTGTTACCTCTGGAGTAGCTCCACCACCGGCAAATCCCTTAACAATTTCTCAACCTTGTATAAGATTGGACGATCTCGATTCCGTGGGTAGAACTGGTAGGCATCTAACTCTTTTT
>Ga0180302_10001011_pt1 | contig 13153 bp, 5 predicted proteins | sample GuaBasSediGuay17_FD_121794 | JGI IMG/M metagenome (GOLD analysis project Ga0180302, IMG submission 121794) | Subseafloor sediment microbial communities from Guaymas Basin, Gulf of California, Mexico - Guay17, Core 4571-4, 12-15 cm | ecosystem: Environmental > Aquatic > Marine > Hydrothermal... | reverse complement strand
TCCGCTGCCGAACGATAATCAAGGAGCCCTATTCGGGCGTGTTCGGCGTAGGCGAGAAAGGCAGAGAGTGTGCAGGACTCAATGGCGGCAAGAAGTAGATGTTCAGGCGTCCAGTGGTTAGGAGGACCGCCGAATTCTGGTGGCGGTGCGCACTCCACCGCCACGCCTTCTCCGCACTGGCGCCAAACGTTGCCGCTCTCCCACTTAAGCGATGTTCTGTAAACGCACTCTCTCGGCAGCGCCATCGCCTTTCTCCTACAGAAGCGGCAGGTACTCCTGCAGTTCAAATTGCGTCACTTCCATTCTGAAGCGGTTCCACTCCTCCTTTTTAATGGAGAGCAACTGTTTGAAGGCGTGTTCGCCGAGGATGCGACGCACAAGGGCGCTTTTTTCAGCCAGTTGTATTGCTTCAATAAGAGAGCCGGGAAGTTGCTTGATATTGTATTTTGCGAGTTCTTCTTCTGAGAGTGCGGCGGTGTAGACATCTTTCTCAAAGGGTTGTGGTAGTTGATGTTGTTTTTTGATGCCTTCAAGACCTGCGGCGATGATGGCGGCAAACGCCAGGTAAGGGTTGCAGGCGGAGTCAGGGGAGCGGAACTCCACGCGCATCGCCTGCTCCTTACCGCGTTTGTAAATCGGCACACGTGCCAGCACGCTTCTGTTCCCCTGCGCCCAGCAGATGTAGACCGGCGCTTCAAAGCCCGGCACAAGGCGCTTGTAGGAGTTGACCCACTGATTGCAGAGCAGGGTTATTTCGGGCGCGTGCTTCAGCAATCCCGCTATGAAGTGCTTGCCGGTGTCTGATAGATGGTATCTGTCGTTGGGATCAAAGAAGGCGTTGCGTCCGTTTTTGAAGAGGCTGATGTGGGTGTGCATACCGCTGCCGTTTTTGCCCTCAAGCGGTTTGGGCATAAAGGTGGCGTAGACGCCGTGCTGTTTGGCGACGGTTTTGACGACATAGCGGTAGGTCACGACCTTGTCAGCCATGCGGAGCGCTTCGTCGTAACGGAGGTCAATTTCGTGCTGGCTGGGCGCGACTTCGTGATGCGCCTTCTCCACAGGCACTCCCATCCGCTCCAGCACCTCAATTGTGCGGCATCGCAGTTTTGTCGCCTCATCGTCAGGCATTATGTCAAAGTAGCCGCAGTGGTCCACAACCTCCGGCTTATTGTGCGTTCTGAAATAGAAATACTCAACTTCAGGACCAACATAGGCGGTGTATCCCATGTCGGCGCATTCTTTGAGCACATTTTTGAGGATAACACGTGGGTCGCCTTCAAAGGGACTTCCATCAGGATGATGGATGTCGGCGAAGAGGCGTGCCACCACATAGTCGGCACGCCAGGGTAGCAGCGTATATGTGTTGGGGTCAAGATGCGCCACCATATCGCTTGCCTCAATGGGCATGTAGCCGCGGATTGAGGAACCGTCAACGCCAACGCCCTCGTATAAGGCGCGTTCCAACTCCCGCGGCGTTATCGCCTGACTCTTCAAAAAACCTTGCAGGTCGCAGAACCATACTTCCACGAAATCAACCTTGTCCTCCTTTGCCCGCGCCAAAACCTCTTCCGCGTCCATACCACTTCCCTCAATGCATTCGTCACCGCGTCATTATAATCGCGCCAGGCACATATGCAGGGATTATGAGCCATTTTAACAGGAAAACATCATCTTCGTTGAGGACAGAAGAGGAGCGACGCCAAAGCGCCGCTCCCCAAAAATCCCTTCGCACACAAACTTCATTAGGGCTGTGGTTGTCGCGCATGCACAATGTCACCAGTCGCAGAGTAGAAGATGTGGTTGTTGCCGTTCTTGTCGCACAGCATCACTATGCCGGTTGGGAAGACGCCGCCTTCTATCGCTTCTGCTGTCCATGTTCCACCGCTTGAACTGACGAAGAACACAGACATCTCGTCCTGACTGAAATACGAAGCGAAGAGTTTTCCAGTTGATGGGTCAAACGAGGCGGCAATCTGCTCGGCGGTGACGCCTGCCAAGGCGGTCTTGGTGCTTCCGTTTGCCGGGGTGTTCATGTCCATTTCCAGAAGACGCAGACCGACTCCCCACACATAATAGAAGCAGTAAAGGGTGTTCCCATTAGTCACCGCCGCTGGAGCGTCGCAGGCGTTTCCCGAATCGTAAGTGTGGTTTTTCCAAGTGCTCCCGTCAAACCATACACATTCAAGACCAAAGTCTTGGGGATAGAGAATTACAGGATTACCGTTGCTGTTGAAGAAAAGCGCCAGTCCATCGCCGTTTACGTCCGAAAAGCCCGGATCGGTGGTTTCCCAGACATTGTTTCTTTTGGTGGCATAAAGGATGCGTTTGTTGCTTGCATAAACTATGGCAGGATTGTCATTTGAGTCAATCGCGATGGCTACACTGGGCGACTCCGCCCAGACGCCGAGCGCAACCTTCTCCACAACCCAATCCGAGCCGTCATAAAAACCATAATAAACTGTCCCAGTGCACCAGTCCTGAAATGCAATGTGGATGTTGTTCTTGGAGTCGAGCGTTATGGCGGTGTCAATGACGTGGACATCCGTCATTATCGGCGTACTCGTCCACGATGTGCCATCGTAGGTGTGAAGCACAACGGCGGCTTGTTTCCAGTCGCCTGCGAGCAGATAGAATGTTTCGCCGTCAGGAGAGGCTGCTGATGCGCCAACAGCAGACGGTCCGCTTACGTAGGTGTGGCTCCACACACCTGCAGTCTTTGTGGCGACTGCGACGAGCCCCAGTACATTGCCCGCTCCAACAATTGGATTGTCGTTGTCGTCAAAAACTATCAGCGTTCCGCCGGCAACGGGGAAGTAGTCAATAGCGGTTTCCGTCTGCCAGTTGGCGTATCCTACGCGGTGCGCAACCTCTACACTCATATACGGCAGCATCACGCAGTAAGCCGCGTAGAGTTCGCCCTGAGAGTCAGCGGCGAGCCAGACGCCTGCAGCGGCAAAGAATAGCCCACCTGATATCGGCTCAACATTCCAGTCGGAACCGTCAAACCACACATGCTGAGGTCTGTCAGAATTTGTGCAGCCTATATGCGGCTTACCCTGATATATCAGAAGAGACGGACTCTCAACATCGTCGCCTGCGATGGCGATGTCCTCACATGACCATGTGGAGCCGTCATAAAATGCATAGCGCAGCATCTGGTTGTGAACGTAGGCGAAGTGGAGATTGCCGCCTGAGTCGACCGCAATTCTGACGCCTTCGCCACGATCGGAGACACCCTTGTCGAACTCCGCGACGTTCCATACCGCGCCAGAACGCTCATAATAACGCAGATAGTCGGAGTCCTCATCGTATGCGGCTATGTATGGGGTTCCAGAATCGTCAAAGGCAAGAGATATGTCGTCTGCTTTCCCATTGCTTTCATCAACGGTTTCAAGCGTCCAGGCGCTGCCGTTGTAGGTGGCATAATAGACGGCGAATCCGTTCGCTGCCGTGGGATGCAACGCCGAAAAAGCCACAGCAGGGATGCCGTCAGTTGTGGTCGCGGCATCAACCGAAAGCGTGAACGCCGAGCACAGCAACTCCTCCTTGATGACAGTTGTGCCTCGCACCCAGAACACCTTCAATCCATCAAGACTCGGCAGAAAGAGGAGAGTGCAGCCACGCTTCTTGTCGTAAAGAAGCGAACCGCCTATGATTGCCCAACCTTCCTTTACCACCTCACGCGACCAGGCTGCAATACGAACTCCCAGAAGGCGTGTATGGCTGTTACCGGAGCCATCCTGAACTTTCACCAGCAGCGGCTCGTAGTTTGCGTTGCTTGGTTTGCCGCTCAACTCGCCTGTGCTTGAGTCAAGATTAAAAGCGGAACCGGAAGGCGCAACCATACTCCAGGTATAGTTGCCGTCACCGCCTTCAGCCTGCAGCGTGAAGGAGTAGTCCTCATCTGTCTTGGCAGGTGGCAGGGATTCCGTCATAATGCGTAGCGGCTGACTCGCGGCTTGCACATCAAGCCAGAGGGTTGCCTGAACAGTTGCTATTCCATCTGTTAACTCAACCGTAAAAGGGTAGGGTGAACCGGTGGACGTTCCGTTGTCGGGTGTTCCAGAAATTATGCCGTCGTTGCTGAAGTTCAGTCCGTTTGGCAGACTGCCCGAGACGAGCGACCACTGGTATGAAGTGCTTTTGCCGCCTGTTGCCTGCAGTTGCAGACTGTAGGGTGCGCCCTCTGTGGCGGGGGCAAGGTGGTCGGTCGTAATCTGAAGCGCGTGCCATATTATGAGCGTAAAGGTCTTGTCTGCGGTTATGTTGTTGGCGTCAGTGACCTGAATCGTGACGCTGACTCCGCCTGCATCCGTCGCAGTAGTCGGAGTTCCTGTCACCACGCCGGTGTTCGTGTCCAAGGTGAGACCATAAGTCGCAAGCGTTCCGTTCACATCATACCATTTGTAGGGCTGCGCCCCGTATGCCGCCTGAAAGGTGAAACTGTATGTGACGCCGACCTCCCCTTCAGGTAGTGTTGTGGTTGTTATCTGTAACCGCGTATGAACTGTAATGCTCAAATCAGCCTGCACCGTCTGGAGTCCGTCTGTGACCTCAACTGTGAAGTTGTACGGTGAGTTGGCGGAAGCGTCAGGGGCGATGTCGCCGCTTATCAGTCCTGATGAGTCAAACTCAAGATACGGCGGCAGCGATCCCGAAACCATTCTCCAGGTGTATGTGCCTGTTCCACCTGTTGCCGTCAGCGTGGCGCTGTATCCCGTCTGACCGTTCTGCGCATCAGGTAGTGTGGTTGTTGTTATCTGCAGTTCAGGATAGATAACAAGCGTCAAATCCTTCTGCGCCGTTTTCTTGTTTGCGTCCCTGACCTTGATTGTGACCGTGACACCGCCTGATGGCGTTGCCTGGATCGGCGTGCCTGTTATCTCGCCTGTGTTCGGGTCAAGACTAAGACCGTAAGTCTGAAGTGTGTCGTTGACGTCGCTCCAGATATAAGGAGTTTTGCCACCACTTGCGGTGAGTGTTATCGCAGGATACGGCATGCCGACCGCCCCTTCAGGCAACGCCGTAGTCGTAATCGTCGGAGGATGCTTTTTCTCTTTCTTTTCGGTCGCGAGGCAGCCGCCTACAGCGCCGCCTACAACAAGAACCGTACCCATCAGCACCCACACCCAGTTCTTTGTCAGCCATTCCTTCATCACCTATCTCCTATAAAGTCGCAAAAGATTCCTATTGCTCATAACAGCCCATGTCCACCGATGAGCCGCGCACACGAGGAGACAACTCTATGTCAAACAACCAGGTCACAATCCGCCAATTACCGGTATCTATGCACGGCGAACCGACGGACAGACGATAATCTCCGCTTACCGGGTCGCGAAAGTCCGGATAACTGTCTATGCACCCACTTACATACTGAACGTTCTTGCTTTCGCTCTGCTTAATGTCACTGTAGTATGCCCTGACACAGAATTCCGCGTTTATTTCTGCATACGTGCCGCCTGTGGTGTTTCCGTAGACAATGCAGTTGATGAGGCGCACAAGTGCGTTCGTTCCAATATTGTGTGTTCTGATGCCGCCTGCTGTTGTCATTGCGTTGTTGTTCGTGATGGTGCAGTTGACGAAATTGATGGTGAAATCGCTTCCGTTGTTCTGACAATAAACTCCACCGCCTAATTGGGCAGCGTTCCGCACGATAAGGCAGTCCGCGAAGGTCGGACTACCGTCAGCGATGTAGACACCTCCGCCGTTAGTGGCGTTGTTGTTTGCTATTATGACATTTTTGAAGACAGGACTGGCGCCGGATATGTAGATCGCGCCGCCAGAAGAGGCTCTGCCGTGCTGGAAACCTATCCCTTCTATAAGCAGTTCTTCTGTCTCTCCGTTCTGTATGGTGATTATTCGGGTGGCGTCGCCGCCGTCTATTATGCACTTGCTCGGGTCAAGACTGAAAGAGCGAATCCAGAGCAACTTACCGCCAGGGTCGAGGTTCACGTTGCCGACACCGCTGAAGGTCTGGTCACGCAGAACGACCACATCACCGTCGTCAGCGGCATTGATCGCACTTGATATGTTGGCGGCGTAGTCGGGCACAATTAACCATTCGCCTTCATAGCAGCCCATATCAACGGTTCCCCAGATACGGCGTCTGCCGTCAAGGTCCTTGCCCCACCTGACCGCGCCATCATCACCTGCATCCTTGCACTTTGTTCCGTCAAGTAGATGGTAGTTTTCGGAGGACGGGTCCACAAAGCGTGGCTCTTCGCCCGCATTAGCGCCGATGTTGCCGACGCCTCCCGTCCATCCTCCCTCCACACAGGAGAAGTTGACGGTCGCGCCGCTGCTGATCTGACTTCCGCCTGTGTCGGTCCAGACTATGCAGTTGGTCAGGTTCGCCGAAGCGCTGTCCAGACAGACGCTCCACGGCGCAAAATCGCTTGAGTTATACGCTATCGTGCAGTTTACAGCCTCTATGTGCGACGTTTTATAAGCGTAAAGCCCGCCGCCACAGCCGTTATGCGCCTTATTGTCGGCTATCAGACAGTTGTGCAACTCAACATACGAGTTGTTCCTGCAGTAGATTCCTCCACCGTTTCCGGCATTTGACGCCCCCACCTCGTTGTGGGCAACCACACAGCATATGATGGTGGCAATCCCCCCATTGAGAACCGCAACACCACCGCCACAGGTAACGCTGAACGCATCGTTCACCTTATTGTCCTCTATCCTGCAGTTGATGACGACCACATCAGATTCACTGGTGTTGGAACTGCGAACAACGATACCGCCACCGGCAATCTTGGCTCGGTTGTTGGTGATAACGCAGTCTTTGACGACAATACTTGCGGGGAAGCATCTTATACCGCCGCCTACGTCGGTGTTCCCACCGCCTGATATGGTGAGTCCGACGATGGCTGCGTCCCGCGGCTCGTTGCTTGTCAGTTTGAAGACCGGTCCGTTGCCGCCACCATCAATCGTCACAGCAGTCGCACCGCCAACCCCACGCACCACCACACCTTTGCCTCTCAAGTCCAGAGACCATTCACTGTAGGAGCCGGGAAACACAAGCACTGTGTCGCCGTCACGCGCTGAATCTATCCCGTCTTGAATGGACTGACCCGCAACGACTTTGACGAACGCGAACTCGTATGCGCCTATGTCAACAATGGAGGTTCCGTTCTCATCACCGTCAAAGAGCCTGTCTCTGCCTGTTATGTCCTTCGTCACGCCACCCGGCAGGAAGGTGTTGTCGCCGGCGTCAATGCACGGACTTGTATAGTCGAGGTTGTAATTGCCGAACATAGGCGCGATCATCTGGGGATCTTTGAAGACATTCTGCCCATTGTAGTTTATATTTCCACCGCTTGCGTCCTTGTTGATACAACAGTTGTAGACATCAGCCGCGGCGGTTGAATTGGTCGCCTCAAGGTCGGCATAACCCGATGCGCATATGTTGCCCCAGACAATACTGTTTGCGATCTTCAGTCTGCCCATAAATTGAACATATATACCGCCGCCTGAGGCGTTCGCCGCCTTGTTGCCCGTAACTGTGCAGTTCACCATCTCAACATGACACGGCTTGGAAAGACCGCTTCCCCAAATAGCCACTCCGCCGGCGCCGTAGGTGTCGTCGCCTTCGTTGAGGGCGATGACTGTGTTGATGATCTTTATCGGCGTTGTGTCGGGAACGTGACCGAAGCAGAAGATGCCGCCTGCGCGCGCATCAGCAAAGTTCGCCTCTATCCTGCAGTTCACGATGGTGGGATGAGCCCCATCATATATTCCGATTGCGCCGCCGCATCCATCTGGAGAGTCTGGAGGAGAACCGTCACTGACCGCGTGACAGCCGCGAATTATGCAGTTTCTTATCGTCGGACTGGCACCAGCACTGCAGAGGATACCACCGCCACAGCCGCCCAAACCGCTGCCTGACGCCTCCCCATTTATTATCGTGAAACCGTCAAGCACCGAGTCCTCCGTCTCACCACTGTGAAACCAGAAGGCTCGTCCTGCGCTCTGACAGTCAATAATGCAGTTGTGTGGACCGTTAGCCGACTTTACGGTTATGCTCTTGCCCTTAAAGTCAATGTTGACTTCGTCATATACACCATCTCCCACAATGACTGTGCTGATATTGTAAGATGGGTCGGATAAATCAATTCCGCGTTGAATTGTCCTTACCGCATCGCTCCAGGATGTGCCGTAGTTGCTGTCATCGCCTGAATCGTCCACATAAACGTTACCGTCATAAACGACGATTTGGTGGGTGACCTCACTGCTGCCGCCAGGTCCGCTCACAAAAAGTTTGGCGATATAGACGCCTGCCGCTGTGTATGTGTACGTCGGATTCTGCTCGGTGGAATCCACGGCACCGTCGTTGTCAAAGTCCCAACTCCAAGTGTCTATGTCTCCTGTGGAGGTGTCAGAGAACTGCACAGATTCGCCCACAAGCGGCTTTTCCGGACTCCAGGTGAAGTCTGCGCTTGGCGCCACCGCTGTTCTGAACACAGCCGTTATCGTCTTCGGCTCATCAACAGTGATGATCAGAGGATTGGCGTTACCGAGGTTCGCGCCTGTGTCGTCCTGCCAGTGGTCAAGGACGTTTCCCGCATCTGGGGTTGCGGTTATCTCAACCGTAGCGCCGTCCTCCACATAGTCCCCTTCCCATTCACCGCCGGTCACACCAGTTATGGTCGCAGAACCAGAACCGCTGCTTCCCACGCTCACTTTATGTTGCGTTTGCCACTGCCAGGTGATGGACGAATCCTGGGTCAGTGTTATGGAGCCTGTGTTGTTTGTGTCGCCGGATGCGGGAACATCGCCTGTGCCCGTCCAGCCGACGCATTTGTAGCGTGTCGGTTGCCCATCGTCCACGTACGCGTCAACCTTGCAGGAAAGAGTCGTGCCCCAGTCGTAGGTGTTGTCACCTTCAGGCGGATCAGGATTGCCGCGTCCGTCAGCGTTCACCTTTAAAGTCACCTGCCCTGCTTTGAAACAGGCGACCACGGTCTTCGGTTCATCAACCGTTATCGTCAACGGATTGTCGCCCCCTGCATTGACACCGTTCACTTCCCAATGGTCAAACACTGTTCCTGTGTTTGGGGTTGCGGTTATCTCAACCGTGGCGCCTTCGTCTACATAGTTTCCGTCACGCTGACCATTCTGAACATCGGTTATGGTCGCAGTCCCCATTGCCGTATCCTTCGCCGTCACCGTCACTCTGTATTGTGCTTGCCACAGCCATTCTATTGTGGTCTCCTCCTTTATGATGAATGTAATCTGCAGGTCCGCTCCGTTGGTGAGTCCTGAACCGCTGGCGGTGTAACCAGTGCATACGTAACGCGTTCCGTCAACAGGATCGTCTGACGGAAAAGGCGTTGTTCCGCAGGAAACCGTTATTTCTGTTCCGGATTGATAGTGATGGACACCTGTATCCGGCGAAGGAGCGCCGTATTGGGAGACGATTGTTAATGCAACGCTTTTCTTCTTGTTGCCGTCACCATCGCCACCTGTAAGAAGCAACGCCAGAACAGCCACTCCACCAGGACCACACCCACACAAAGCCAGAATCGATACCATTCCTGCCAGACTGGTCAGCGCCTGCCTCATCAGGCAGCCTCCAACAAAGTTACCCCTCTACATTAGTTGACGCTTCTGCGAAAATCAAGCAACCAAGGAAACTGTTTTTGCTTCGTAACTTATTCTACAACCGTTTATGAAGTGGTGCAATGATGTTGATAACAGTGTTGTTCTGAAAGAGCGTAAGATGTTGGCAGTTCAGTGCTTCTGGATCGGCGTGAAGAACTGTCAAAAAGGCTGCGAAATTGCATAACATCGTATGACAAACGCTGCCGATATGGCGGCGTATAATTTGTAGCGTGGATGAGAACGCGAAGTTATTGATCTGTTAGGAGGAGTCTGCATGAGATTGCTGATTGTGTCAGCGCTGTGTGGCGTGCTGTTGGTGGCGCCGCTTCTTGCCGACGGTGAAAAGAGCGGTGAAGAGGGAGGACAAAAACAGCCGCAAAAACAGCCTGCAGAGCAGCAGCCGGTCAAACAACCTGTGCTGATAAACAAAGCACGTGGTCGCTACGCTATCGTCGTGGCAAGCGACTTTGAAGACCAGGATTTTGACGGAGTTCAGACCAAATGGGGTGAGGTCTTGGAATTGCTGAAGAAGAAGTACGAAAAGACGGGATGCAAAGTTTTTCGTTATAAAGGGATGCCAAGCGAGGACGCCGCTTTGAAGAAGGCGCTTGCTGACTACAAACCCACCTATGTCTGTTTCTTACGACGCCCGAAACGCTGCTCCATAAAGTTTTGTGTTTCGGTTGTGAAACTGATGCGCAGTCTGGACGACGACCCCTACGACGACGCCATCTGGGCAATATTCACCGCCTACAACGACGAGGACGCGCTGAAGATGGTTGAGGCAAAACCCTTGCTTGTGCGCAGACATCTATCACATGTGGGAAGCGGATGGCTGAAGTGGTTTGAAAGCGGTGTCTCCTTCAACGAGTGCAAGAAGGGCGAAAAATGGATAAAAGAGCCCGGCAAAGAGCCCCAAAAGGTGGAGGGACCCAGTGACACGACGGAACAGTGGGTGAGTGTGCTGAACAAGAATGATGTGGACGTTCTCTCAACAAGTGGACACGCAACGGAGCGTGACTGGGGCATGGGTTATCCGTTCTGGAGCGGGAAAGTAAAGGTTGTCGGCGGTGGAAAGTTGGCGGCATTTGAGAACCTCGGACGCGGAAAACGCCATGATATCAAAACCGACAATCCAAAAATCTACTACTCACCCGGCAACTGCCTCATCGCTCACATCCCCTGTGAGCGTCGCTTCATCCGCGATTGTATGGTGCTTTCGTGGATGCATAACGGCGTTTATCAGTTCTTCGGACACATACTTCCGCAGACCAGATGGTGCACCGCCTGGGGCGTGGCGAACCAGTTCTTCGCCCTGCAGGACACATACACCTTCGCTGAAGCGATCTATGCAAACCGTATCGCCGCAAGATATCTGATCAACAGCCACAAGCATGGCAGAGAAAAGTACTTCTGGAACAGATGCCTCCATATTACGGTGCTTTACGGAGATCCCGCTTGGGAAGCGCGCATGAAACGCGTAAGAGAGCCCCTTTACGAGTTCAAATTTAATGTCGTCAGCGCCAAAGAAGGACGCAAAAAGGCAACCCTCACACTGCAGTTCAACTACAAATGCAAAATGGGTGACAGAAATGTGCCTGTTTTCCTTCTGCCGTTCTTCATATCAGATTGGAAGATTGAGAAGATAGACAAGGGCAAAGCCGTTATCGGTGACAACTTCGTTCTTTTTGATCTGCTTGGTGAGGAGTTCAACAAGGGCGATAAGGTAAAGTTGGTTTTTTCCTTCAAAAAGGTGGCTGACCTTAAGTAGAATGAGAGCACGAAACTTGTCAGGAGATAGGCGATGAGAGCGACGCTTCTGTTGGGTGTTCTTCTGGTGCCATTGAGCCTTATTGCGGATGAGAGTCTGAAGGCGGTCAAGGCGCCGAACTATATCTATGAGGAAAGTCCTGTTTTTCTGGTTGAGCAGGGCGCTGTGGATGTTGAAGCAGTCGGTAAAATCGCCGCCTACGCCGATTCCGTCTTCCTCCTTGGAAAGGGCGCTCTCTACCACATCGTTCCTGCCGTTAAAAAGGACGGAACATTCAGGGCAGCCAAAGTCTCAAAGTATGTTTTCACTTCTGTGCTTGGCGACATTGTTCATGTTGACGGCAAGTATGTCTGGATTTCGGCGCATTCCAAGGAAGGGCTGAACAAGCAACTGATTGCACTCTGCAAGATGAATGTGGAGGCGGGCGGAAAGAGTCAAGTGGGCATGCGGGTGACCGCGCTTGAGCGGCTGGGAAAGCCTGCTGGCAAGATTGACCTGCCAGCCAGCGAGCCAAAGGCGGTTGCCGATGCGGAAGGCGTATTATATGTTCTTGATGCAAAAACTGCGATGGTCGTTCCTGTGACACCACAGGCGGCGGAGGTTTCTTTAATTCCTGCTCCTTCTGCTGAAGTTGCCGACATCGCCTACGACAAGCCGCGTGGCTGGTTCTGGGCTGTTGTTCCAAAGCGAAAAATCCTCTGCTCTTTTGACAGAAATGGCGTGGTGATTGTCGTAAAGCGGCTGAAGTATCAGCCGGTGGGGGTGGCGGTAAGCGGCGGTTCCGTCTGGATTGTTGACGCCACCAACAAAAAACTGCGCAAATACCGCTACAAAGAGGAGGTTGCCTACGAACTGGAGGCTTCACTTGAGGCGACGGTGCGATTTGAGGTAGGTGGTGCGCCGGGTTGTATCGCCTTGCCCTGGCAACTGCCGCATCAGAAGATCTTAGATGGCGGCAGAATAAAGGTTTCGCAGAAGGTGAAGGTTGAGAAGGACAACTGGGGGCAGCGGTATGTGCGATTTGGCGGTAGCGGTTGGATTGAGGTGCACGCAAAAATCCACCGTATGACCTACAACATCGTGCCGAAGCGTTGCGGGGGATTCAGCGCTATTCCGGAGAGTGTGCGCCGCGACTACACAAAGGACGGCAGAATGCTGAAGATAAACTCTGCCGAGGTGCAGGAGGCGGCGGAAGCGGCAAAAGCACTGCTGAAGCGCTGGAAGGCTGCAAAAGGTTCGGATGTGAAGGAGACGCCCTACTGGCTTGCCCGCGCGGCATACGAATGGCTTGTGCGCAAAATCCACTACAAACGCGTTCCCGGCTGGGTGGATGCTCCCACCATTCTGCGACGCGGATACGGAACCTGCTCCCCGATATCTTTTGCATATGTTGCGGTCTGCAGGGCGCTTGGTGTTCCTGCGCGCTTTATGGCGGGCACGCGGTGGCGCAACAAGGACCCTTCCTACGACCGCGAATTCCACCGCTGGTGCGAGGTCTATATCCCACCTTACGGATGGGTTCCTGTTGACCCGAGCGCTGTAGGAAAGGATCCGACTCCGTTGCGTGCCGCCCTCCACTGGGGGCACCTTCCGGAGACCGACCTGGTCATGACGCTGGGCGGTGGAGGCTCTGATGTCTTTGGATGGGTTTACAACGCCGCAGGACGCCCTGCCCAAGCGCTTTGGTCCAACATTAAGAAAGAGGAAAACGCAAGGTGAAAGCGGCTGTTTTCTGGGTCATGGTCTTATGTTTTGGCTGCGCGACGGTTGAGGAAC
>Ga0180302_10001008_pt1 | contig 13158 bp, 19 predicted proteins | sample GuaBasSediGuay17_FD_121794 | JGI IMG/M metagenome (GOLD analysis project Ga0180302, IMG submission 121794) | Subseafloor sediment microbial communities from Guaymas Basin, Gulf of California, Mexico - Guay17, Core 4571-4, 12-15 cm | ecosystem: Environmental > Aquatic > Marine > Hydrothermal... | reverse complement strand
ATCCATGCTAGGCTACGGGTCCTTAACCCTATATCAATCAATCTTGTTTATGAATTTTACTTTAAAAAATTTCAGAAAATTTCCCTACTAAAAAGCACCCCAAATAAATCCAAGTAGCCCGAGCACCATGGCTAGCAGAGTTAGTTTTCTGTATCTCTTAATCATTTCAGGACTAAAGTTTTTCAACATCTCCGCAGCTGTATAGAGAAATATCACATCAGCAAGAAGAACCGGAATGCCGTACTTCAAATCAAATGCGTACTGATTCACTACTAAATACGGGACGACGCTCAGTAGCACGGCAAAGATATAAAAACTAACTGAAATTTTGGCAGCAAACGAACTTCCTTTCACAACGGGGACGCTTCTCACGCTTCTCGTTCTATCCCCGAACACGTCTTCTATATCCTTCATTATCTCTCTTCCAAGCCCAGAGATAAAAGCAATCACTGATAAGATTAAAATAGGAATACTAATTGAGTTTGAAGCAATAATACTACCGTAGAGGAATGGTGCTGCCATTGAGAAAGCTATATAAGAATTACCAATGATCCCTAGCTTTTTTAACTTTATATTATATAAATAACCAATAATTACTATTAAAAATGCGAAAATAAATGCTATAAACGAAATTAAAATTGAAAATAGAAGACCGAGAGGTAAAAAGACTAACGATAGAGTAATTGCTGTTCTTCTAGTAAGTTCACCACGTACAAGAGGTCTGTCATTCCGCTCATTCAGCACGTCTATCTCGAAATCCAAGTAATCATTGAGTGCAAATGCGGAAGATTGGAGGAACAATGCTGTTAAAAAACCGTACACTACATATACTGGATTAAAAAACCTATTAACAATGAAAACCCCAACTACAACGCCTGCCCCATACATTAATCCGTGTTCTAATCTGAGTAATTGCCATATCGCTCTAATCGGGAATCGTTTCAAGGTAAGCATCTACTCCCTTCTCATACAAAACATTACCGACGACGATAGTGTCTGCGTATTTTAGCATTTTATTAGCTTTCGTTCTTGAGTCGATCCCCCCTCCATAAAACAACTTGGCTCCAGTCAAAACTTCCTTTACAGTGCTAACTAAATTCACGTCTCCAAACGTCCCGCTGTATTCAATATAAATAATTGGGAGTTTCATCATCTTCTCTCCAACGATTGCATAACACGCTGCCAATTCCGGTGTGATTCTACATTTTGCTTTTGTTACCTTTGCTACCGCTGAATTAGGATTTAAAACAATATAACCTTCAAAAAGAGCATTTTCAAAGATAGATCTAAATTCTTTTAGTCGGTTATAATTATCGAACACCCATTGAGCATGCTTACCGGTTATCCACAATCCATCAGATGAATTTAATACAACTGGAACAAAGAGGTAATCGGCCTCGTAGACTACATTGGAGGGGTCTGAGGGTTCAATGACGGTTGGAATGTTGTATTCTTTTATGATGGATAGTAAATTTCTCATTTTGTTGAAAGTAACATTTTGGGTTCCAGATATCATTACCGCATCAGTTCCGCTTTCCGCTACCGCTTTTATCAAATTTCTATTATTCGGTTTATCAGGGTCAAGTTTTGTAATGTGTTTCCAATTCATCCAATTCATCAGATTAGCTTTTTATTTTGCAAATATAAATCTTTTTTTAGAACTTAAGTCTAGGATCTCTTTTTGCAGCCTCTCTTACACAAAAGAACTGTTTCCCTATCTTTCTTAAATAAGGACATTTTCTCCCGGTGTAGCCTACTATACACATTTCACAGTCTTCCTTATATACTCTCCTAACTCCCAATTTCTCAGCCATTAATCTAATATCCATTAAAAAAATGTATGTCTTTCATTTTAAAATTCTTGCGAGGAAGTCTTCAATTAGATCTTTACTTGGAAAATTCCTTGCACCCACTCTTTCAACGTTATATGCCCCACAAAAGTTTCCGATGGCTAGACAAAATTCAATAGGTAGTTCGCTTATAAGTCCATAAATGAATCCGGCTGCAAAAGCGTCCCCTGCACCAGTGGTATCAACTGGTTTAGCTTTCAATCCAGGAGATTTAAAAATTTTATTTTTATAATAACAAATGCTACCTCTCTCACCCTTAGTTATTACTAGGTAGTCAACCATTGAGGATAAAGTTCTCGCATCCACATTAAGCAATTTAAATTCATCGTACGAAAGAATAACCGCATTAATGTGTCTTAAAATTCTCTTTAGTTTACTAAAACCTAACCTTACGTACGGATAACCTGGATTCAGTATCCTAAAGCTTGTACTTTCTTTTGCAACTCTAAGTTGAAGATCAAAGCTAATATCCGATGGAAACGGATCAAAGTACAATATACCACAGTCATGTACTTCAACAAAGGGTTTCGAAGCCGCATTTGGTTCAACGAAAAATGTCCTCTCGCCACTCTTATCTACAAAAACATGGGTTATTCCTGTTTTATCGTCAGTTATTTCCGCTATAACCTTAGCTTTTGTATTTTCAATAAAAAATTGGGCGTTATCGTCGTTACCCAATGTTGTAAATAATTGTGAATTGATCCCAAGTGTCGCTAAATTATGTGCAACATTTGCACCAGCACCTCCTGGAAACTTATGAGTTGAAAGTATAGTAGAGTGCCCGCCAAGTTCGGGATATCTATCAATGAAGTAGAAATAGTCCACCAGCGCTGGAGCAAATGCGCCAAACATTATTTAAATTCCTTTCCAAATTTTAAAATCTTTATCATAATATAACCGTAAATCTTAAGTATTATAATGTCCGACAATAGGAGACAGAAAAATTCCAAATGTATGGCAGATGGAAGTTAGTGTCTTCGCCTGTCCACAAAATGTCACCTCAATTTCAGGTGGAAAAATGCCGCCCACACGCAAGGTAAGTTTAAGGTTAACTGAAAAACACTATGAAATGTTAGAACTCCTTGTAGAGCACGGTGAATTTACCTCGGTCAGCGAAGCAATTAGAGCTGCCATAAAAAAGTTTCTGGATGAATACAAGGAACAGATTGAGAATATGATAAAATTTGAGAAATATAGGTAGGAGGGGATTTAGTGAAAAGTATTGTAAGTAAAGCCCAAATGTTTTTGGAGCAAGAAAAGTTTGATGTAGAGGATATTAAAGAATTTGAAACACCTAAAATTGTCGTAGTGGGTTGTGGCGGAAGCGGAAATAACACTGTAAATAGACTTTCTTCTATAGGAATAGATAGCGCTGTTACGATCGCTGTAAATACCGATAAACAACACTTATTGAGAACCAAGGCGAATAAGAGAGTCCTAATAGGTCGAAGCATCACTAGAGGACTAGGCGCCGGTGGTTATCCCGAAATTGGAAGGAAAGCTGCTGAATTAGCTAGAAACGTATTCGAAGAACTTCTGTGCGATTCAGACATGGTCTTTGTTTGCGCTGGTTTGGGTGGTGGGACTGGAACCGGAGCTGCACCCGTTGTTGCGGATGTTGCTAAGAGACAGGGAGCAATTGTTATAGGCTTTGCCCAGATGCCTTTTAAGGTTGAAAGAGCGAGAATACAAAAAGCAATAGTTGGTCTTGAGGAATTAAAAGATGTTTGCGATACAGTTGTCGTTTTAGATAACAATAAACTACTGGAGTACTATCCAAACTTACCTATAAACTCGGCATTTAGTGTAATGGATCAGCTGATATCTGAAACAATCAAAGGAATTTCGGATACGATAACTAAACCCTCTCTAGTTAATATAGATTTTGCAGATGTTAAGGCGATTATGGGGCATGGAGGCGTTGCAGTTATGTTAGTTGGTGAAGCAAAAGCACAGGACAAGGCCAATGCAGTTGTTAGAGATTGCTTATCCCACCCTCTCCTAGATATTGATTATAGAGGAGCAACCGGGGCATTAGTTCATATTTCTGGTGGCTACGATCTGACATTAAAAGAGGCGGAGGAAATCATTAGAAATCTCACGTTTGAAATAGATGAGGATGCAAATGTAATCTGGGGAGCAAGAATAGCACAAGAATTAGAAGGTTTCGTAAGGGTAGTCTCAATTATGACTGGAGTTAAAGATAAAGAGTTCGTTGGATCATTTGAATACTCTAATATTGCCACTAAATCAAAAATAAGGGAGATAAAAAGTACGAAATCGATGAACAAGAAAAAAGGATTGTCCTCATATATTGACTACATATAATTTTTTTATGATTGTCGAAATTTCTGTAATACCGTTAGGTGTTATGTCATTAAGTAAATATATAGCTCAAATAATTAAAATCCTCGATGAGGAGAATATAAAATTTGAAATTAATCCCATGGGCACAGTTTTTGTCCTGTCTAAGTTTGCTGAACTTGGTAAAATCTTAGAAAGGATTGACGATATGCTCATTAAAATGGGTTCAATTAGAAATTATTACGTCATCAAAATAGATACTAAGAACGATATGGACAGAAGAGTGAAATCTGTACTGAAAAAGCTTTAACTTAGGATAGTTTCACATGAGTGTATGATAATAAAGATTGGAGGAAGTGTCGCAAAAGAACTTGACAGTCTGGGTTCCGAAATCCACAATCTATCTAAGTGCTTAATAGTACCTGGAGGCTGGATTTTCGCAGATAAGGTTAGAGTAATTGATAAGATGGAACCCCTCAATCCCTCAGCGAGTCATTGGATGGCAATTTTATCAATGAATATTTATGGGTACTACTTAGCAGATATCCTAGACATTGAGTTATTTGAACCCAGTAAATTGGAAGATCTAAAGAATCTTAGTGGTGTAAGGGTAGTCCTACCCTACATCATTTTAAAAAAGTATGACGAACTCCCTCATACCTGGGATGTAACATCTGATAGTATCAGTATTTGGCTCGCATCAAAAGTTGGAGAGACTGAGGTTATCAAATTAACAGCAAGCGGTGGGATAATAGAAGATGGACAAATAGTAAATTCTGTTAAAGCTAGTGAAGTCGCTTCCGACGTCATTGACCCCTATGCTCCTTATCTCATGCAAAAATATCGAATTAATATGTTTATTTGTGGCACACAGGAATTAAAAAATTATATAAGACACAAAGAGGCAAGAGGGACACTTATCAAATGGAGGTGAATAATGGAGGTAGGGAGATGCATAAGTTGCGGGGCTGTACTCGTTGGTGCAAACTACGTTGAATTCCCTTGTCCTATATGCGGTGAGACGATTTACAGATGCAAAAAGTGTAGACGCTTAGCAAATCCATATGTGTGCACTAATTGCGGATTCATTGGACCTTGAGGTGATCTTATGGGCAAGGTCTTAATGAAAATTCGAGTCATGCCTACCGATGTAAATACGAACTTGAACGACATACAAAACGAAATAAAAAAAATAAAGCTAGAAAGTCTTGAAATTAGAGACTTTAGCATAAAACCAATTGCATTTGGTCTCAAATCCTTAATTGTACTAGCGGTATTACCCGACAAAGAAGGGATAGGAGATAAGCTAATCGAGGAAATATCTAAAATAGAGAACGTTGAGAGCGTTGAAGTGGACGAAATAGAACTCTTATGAAGCCAATAAGAATTATTGCCCCACCACTTGCCGCAAACTGTTACTTGCTACTAGACAAGAGAAAAGCACTCATTGACGTGGGAGGAGACCCAGAGTTTATTATAAAGAGTATCAAGAAATATATCGATCTAAAAGATCTAGACTTTGTTTTTCTCACGCATTCTCATTTCGATCATGCTGCTGCAGCATTCATTCTCGAGGAAATAGCTGAAATTGTTATCCATGAGGAAGAATATAAATTTGTAAAGAATTATAATTTTAAGTCAATTATATTTGGCATTAAATACAAACCTTTTAAACCAAGCATACTTGTTAAGGGAGGTGAAACATTCGAATTAGGCGACATCGAATTACACATTATCCACACTCCTGGCCACTCTCCCGGAAGTATCTGTCTATACGAACCCAAAAAGAAGTGGCTTTTTAGTGGTGATACTGTATTTGCATATGGTAGTTTTGGTCGTGTCGATCTCCCGGGTGGGGATGCTACTAAGCTGATAAAGTCTCTCGAAACGATCTCAAATTTGGACGTTGAAAATCTATATCCCGGTCATGAAGAGGTTATTGAGGGAAATGCAAATCTTCACATCTCGAGATCTCTTAGGATTGCTAAATCGTTCCTATGAGAATTTCTCATTTCTGATATGCTGGCCCTGTTAATGTGTGGAGGAAAGGGAAAAAGGTTAAACATGGGTGAAAAACCACTCGTAAAAGTATGTGGAAAAAAATTGATCGATCACTCCATTCAGGAACTTAGAGAATTCGAATTGATCATCGTCACTTCCCCGTACGTTCCAAAAACAGAAGGTTATGTTAAAAGTAGGAATTTCGAAGTTTTTAGAGCTTGTGGGAGGGGGTTCATACAAGACTATATTCAAACATGCATAGAATACTCAATTAGCGAACCGGTTTTAATAGTTTCAAGCGACATCGTATATTTCCAAGAAGGAATTTTAGAAGATGTAGTTTCGTACTATTTTAAATCGAATAAACCATCACTTAAAGTAACAAATGACGGAAAGCCCGTGGGTATCAACGTCATCGATCCGTTCTTTTTGGACTATAAACAAGAAGAAGAGATATATGCTAGAAATGATATAATCAATATTAATACCATCGAAGATCTCCTTAGGGCTGAAGAAATATGTATGAATACGAAGAAAAAAGAAAAAGACTTGCAGAAAGACTAAAATATGAACTAAATTTGAGCGAGAGAGTCTTCAAGGCCATTTTAAAGGTCCCCCGTCACATTTTTGTACCTCCACAATATAAAATTGAGGCATATATTGATACACCGCTACCAATAGGACATGGTCAAACAATTAGTGCTCCGCATATGGTAGCAATAATGTGTGATCTTCTTGATCTCAAGGAAGGAGAGAAAGTACTTGAAATTGGAACGGGATGTGGATATCATGCCGCTGTCGTTGCTGAAATAGTTGGGAAAAAGGGAAAAGTGGTAACAATAGAAAGAATTCCAGAATTAGCAAAAACCGCTATTGATAATCTTAGAGCGCTTGGATACTCAAATGTTCTCGTAGTAATAGGTGACGGAAGTAAAGGTTATGAACCTGAATCCCCTTACGATAAAATCTACGTCACAGCAGCAGCCCCCGAAATTCCCAAACCACTGGTAAATCAACTTAAACTAGGTGGCAAAATGGTCATACCAATTGGCAATTCTATCCAATGGCTCTACATCGTTGAAAAAGACGAAAAAGGTAAAATTAGCAAATGGATCTGGGGTTCAGTGAGATTTGTCCCATTAATTGGAGAGTACGGATTTAGGTGAATTATGATCCGAATTCTAAAAAGCTCCTTGGCTTTTTTTACCACCCTTCCAGTCAGCGAGGACTTAGAAAAACTGCAAAAGAACCTATGGTCAATTCCGCTTGTTGGCCTTTTAATAGGTTTGATTTTAGCATGTATAGTATTTTTTCTTAATTTCTTAGGATGGGTTCTCCTAAAAGTCACAACTACCTTAGCATACATATCAATTGAAGGAATAAACCATATCGATGGACTGGCAGATTTTGGAGATGCACTATTCGCTCCAAAATCGAGGAAAAAAATGGCGCTTAAAGATACAAACATTGGTGCCGGTGGAACATCTTTAATCGTGATCTATCTCATTTTGATTACCTACTCCTTCATATATATTAAACCAGTTTACGTAATTATCTCCCAAATTTTAGCAAAGTACTCCATGTTAATTCTGATATTGTACTCAAATCCAAGTTGGGATGGGCTAGCTTCTATGCTAATGAAGTGGAGGAAAAGAATGGATCTCCCACTCGGGAGCATTATTCTTGTCCCAATCCTAATATATGAGCCCAAAACAATTATCTTAATTGTAATTTCTTTGTCCATAACTGTATTGCTGAAGACATACTCAGAAAGACAATTTGGAGGTATTAGTGGAGACATCTTAGGTGCAGTGAACTGTATGGTCTTTGCATCTTCGCTTATAGCATCGCTAGCTTTGCAATAAAAAATCCAGAAGTGTTGTGCAAGTGAGGATAACTTCTGATAACCCTATTCCAAAATTTGAAATGATAACCCCTAAACTTACGTATACCATACGAAAATGGTGATTTCAATTTTAAAACTTTGCAAAGGACTTTAATTAAATTTAATTCATTTTCTTCGAACATAATTGAGCAAGTTGAGTACACAACCTCATTTGTAAGGGATAAAGCATTTCTTAACATTTTTTGTTGTATTTTCAACGTCTTCTTGAATTTTTTCTTATCAAATGTCCACTTCACGTTGGGATGCATCCAATAGCTCCCAGTAGAGGAACAAGGTGCATCAACCAAAGCTTTATCTGCATTTAAGCTTATTGAACATCCGTCACCAAGTATAAGCTCAACGTTTGATACTCCAAGAGTTTTTAACTTATTTTTCATCCTCATGAGCCTTTTTCTTGAATTGTCTATTGCAAATATCTTACCACTATTTTGCATTAACATTGCAATATGGCTTGTTTTGATCCCCGTTGCAGCCGCTAAATCGACGATTCTTTCATCTGGTTGGGGATCAAGTACATGGGATACATAACATGATGCCAAATCTTGGATAACATACTTTCCCCATCTGTGCCAATCCAAAACAGCTGGATGTTTTTGATAAGAAATTACCTCGAAAACTTCAGGCAGAAAAGTTTCCTCAATTTCAACATTATTTGATTCAAGATATCTCACAACACTATTTATTGAGGATCTAAGTTCGTTTACGCGGATATATATTGGTTGAAGTCTAATATTAGCCTCCATTAATTTGAATGCGTCTTTTTTTCCGAGGAGATCTATACAGTATTTTACAAACCATTCTGGATGGAAGTATTTAAGAGATAACATCTTGATCTTCTCAAAATTGGAAAATTCCAAACTCACTGTTTCAGCTTTGCGTAGAACTGCGTTGACTAGTTTTATATTTCTACCCCTTTTCTTTGCGATTCTAACTGCAGAATCGGTAGCTAATGCTGGATGGACGCCCTTAAATTTCATTTCATAAACAGCAATGCGTAGCAAATTCCTGGTGAATGAATCTATTTCATGCAAATTTTTATTTTTTAAGGACTTTTCTAGAAAGAAATCTATTGCATTCAATCTTTTCATGGTTTCAAATACATAGGCATGGATACTGCCCCTAATTTTATAATCAAAACCGTTGGTAACTTGCCCTAATGCTGACTTTAAGGATATATTTTCCCTCTCAACAATTGACAGGACGCTAGCAGCTATCTCCTGAGTGACTACATAACTACCATCTGTGCGTGAAGACATCCTCCTATTTCTATAACCTTATCTCTGTCGACTATTCCTAGCCTAATTGCAAGTTCGACCGATCTTTTCCCTGTAATATTCGCAATAGTTGCCATTCTAAGAGCTTTCTTGACATCTTCTTCGCATACATCATTTTTACCGTAAAAATCTTCCTTAACCTCAAGTTTGAGGTCTCCTTCACGGAAGGTTTGGCCAACTAACTCTGAATCGCATACAGCGACCAAGATCTCGCCTTTAACTTTGTATACTTTCATCCTATACATTATATATTCCTAACTGGATGTTTAGCACCACAAGCCAGACAGCGAATCATTAGAACTCTTTCTTCTCTTATAAATTCAGTATCAGGCGAATTGCATTCTTTACATAATACGTACATTTTTACATATTCATTTATTTCTCTTTGGATCTCCTCTTCGGTAAATTTACCTTGAAGAACCAGTCTTCCATTATCGATGAATCCAGCAGTTCCCAAGGACTTTACAAGATACTTATATAGATGATTTTCACTCCTATTCAAGGCCTTTGCAATTTGTGAGAAATTTTTGAGGGTTGTTCTGGCTCCTTCTCTGATTGTACTGACCTTTGGAACTTCAAACCTCTCTTTACGTATTATTTCTTTTTTAGAGAGTTCGTTAAAAGCTTTATCAAGCAGATCGTAGTAATCTCTCATAATCTTATTTTAAGATTTTAAGTTAAATACCTTTTTCCCCAATTCTTCTGTTGTATTAATCTAGTTGCTGTGTTGATTATATTCCGATATTTTAATTTAAAATAGTATAGTTAAATAGTAGTCAAAATTTATATAGTCGTACAATTCCACCAATATTTGGTGGCAATATGGTGGAGATAAGAGAGATAACAAAAACTTTTGAGAGGATTAGCGCTCATTCACACATCAGAGGGTTAGGATTAGACGAGAATTTAAAAGCAAAAGACGTTGCTGATGGATTGGTTGGACAAAAAAGGGCAAGAGAAGCTGCTGGAGTTATAGTGAAATTGATAAAATCAGGTAAAATGGCTGGGAGAGGCATACTAATTGCTGGCCCCCCTGGAACGGGCAAGACGGCGATTGCTGTAGCGATAAGTAAAGAATTGGGGAAAGATATACCTTTCGTTCATGTCTCAGCGAGTGAATTCTACAGCGCTGAAATGAAAAAGACCGAAGCACTAATTCAAGCAATGAGAAAAGCGATTGGTGTAAGAATCCGAGAAACTAGAACGGTTCTTGAAGGGGAAGTTGTGGGACTTGATTACAATATGGTCCCAAATCCCTACAATCCTACTCATAGAATACCTGAATCAGCAACGTTAACTCTCGCCACGAAAGATGAAAGAAGAACATTCAGCGTTGGAAGCAGAATTGCCACTCAATTTATGGCCCAAGGAATAGAAGTCGGGGATGTAATAGTGATTGACAAAGAAACTGGAAGAATAGGAAAACTCGGAAAAAGTGAAAAGGCTAGGAAAAAATACGATATCGGTGGTGAGGATGTTGTGGAAGTGCCATCTGGCAAAGTCGAGAAAGAGAAGGACTTTACTTATGTTGTTACCTTGTATGACCTAGATGAAGCTAATGCTAGGAGAGGTACATTGTTCAGTCTATTCAGCCCTCCTAGCCGAGAAATCGATAACGAGATTAGGCAAGAAGTTGATGAACAAGTTAAAAGATTAGTAGAGGAGGGAAGGGCTGAATTAGTTCCAGGAGTTTTGTTTATTGATGAGACGCATTTAATGGATATCGAACTATTTGCATTTATGAATAGAGCAATGGAATCTGAAATGGCTCCCATTATTATACTTGCATCGAACAGAGGATTTTCGAGAATTAGGGGAACAGACATAGTTGCACCACACGGAATACCGCTGGATTTACTAGATAGGTTACTAATAATCACAACGGATCCGTATGATGAAGAGGAAATAAGAACAATAATTGAGATCAGAGCCGCTGAATCTGGAATTCTTTTAACAGATGATGCCCTAAATAAGCTCACAGAAATTGGAGTGAGAACTAGTCTCAGATACGCTGTCCAACTACTGGCGCCCGCCTATGAATTCGCCACTGCAAGAAATTCCGGCAAAGTCGAGGTAGAAGACATTGAGAGAGCATCAGGCATTTTTGCTGATATCAGCCAAAGTTCAGCTTATCTAAAGAAATGGGAAGAAAAAATGCTCGGAATGTGACTAATCAATTGATTTTACGAACTCTAAAATTGACCTATTCACTTCATTTGGCTTTTCTAGCATCACCATGTGTCCCGAGTCTGGGACGATGACTAATTTGGAGTTGGGGATGTATTGATTGAAAAATTTCGAGTATTTCACAGGAGTTAGCCTGTCCTCTTCACCAACAATGATTAAGGTTGGGACATCAATTTTTATTTCACCTGATTTATATTTTTCTAGCAAATCAAATTTATCACAAAGAAGTAGATCCCGAAGCATAACTCTAGCCCTATTTGAAAACATTTCCTTGCAAATTTTAATAACATCTTCGTTAACACAGCTCATTTTTGCTATTGTCTCTATCGTTTCGTCCGGATTATCTCTCAGTCCATTTAAAATAGATGGTAAAACTCTAAGCCTTGCACCTGTACCAACCAAAATTAGTGCCTTTACAACCCTTCCATATTCTAAATAAATCCTTTGAGCTACAGCTCCGCCCAAACTGTGTCCCGCAACGATTGCGCGTTTAAGGAGTTTCTTAATGACCCTATACGCAAAGTACGCATAATCATCGATAGTATGTATTTCTGCTTCAGAGCTTCTTCCATGGTTTGGAAGATCTATGGCGTATCCGCCGACAACTTCCAGTTGACTTCTCCATAGTGTTGCATCGCATCCTGAGCAATGAATGTAGAATACCGGAGTTTGTTTAGATTTTAAGACGGATATTTTTAAACCATCAACATCCATTTCGATCCTTTCCATCACGATTCATTTTTAAATTTCTCAATAAATCTTTTTTGTTTAAACTTATTAAATAGCTAGCAGATCTTAAATTCTGACAAATAAAATCTAATTTATGTACCTTGGTTTAATTGGATATCCATTGGAGCATTCTGTATCTCCAGCTATGCACGAGGCCGCTTTAAAAAGTTTAGATATCCAAGGTTGTTACCTTACCTTCGAAGTCAAGCCCAAAGACCTAAAACTAGCTATATTAGGAGCTAAATCACTGGGATTTAAAGGACTAAACGTGACGATACCCTATAAAGAGGCAGTTCTAGATTTTACAAAACCAACCAATGAAGCAGCAATAGTAAGAGCGTCTAATACGGTAGATCTAGAAAAAATGATTTCATACAACACTGATGTTTATGGCGCTGAAATGGCTCTTAGAAATGTCTTCGGTGAAAGTGCACTAGTTATAGGAGCTGGAGGTGCTGGAAAAGCGGTTTCATTTGCTTTAATAAAGAAAGGATTTAATGTTTTTTTATCAAACAGAACTGCTAAGAGGGGTGAAAATGTCGTTAAACTTCTTCAAAAATACGGGAACTGTTACTTTATACCCTTAGATGATCTTATCAAATTAAGAGGCAAAGTAGACTTGATTGTTAATGCTACGCCATTAGGTATGAAAGGTTTTCCTCGAGTTGTTCCCATGCCACTTGAGCTACTTGAAGAGCAACCAGTAGTTTTCGATGTGGTTTATAATCCGATAGAAACACCTCTAATAGCTCACGCAAAGAGGGTTGGATGTAAAATCATTTATGGTATTGATATGCTCGTCTATCAAGGAGCAAAGTCTTTTGAAATTTGGACGGGGATCAGTCCACCAATCTCAGTCATGAAAAAGTCGGCGCTACTTGCGATTGAAGCGAGGAAATGTTGATCT
>Ga0180302_10001007_pt1 | contig 13162 bp, 15 predicted proteins | sample GuaBasSediGuay17_FD_121794 | JGI IMG/M metagenome (GOLD analysis project Ga0180302, IMG submission 121794) | Subseafloor sediment microbial communities from Guaymas Basin, Gulf of California, Mexico - Guay17, Core 4571-4, 12-15 cm | ecosystem: Environmental > Aquatic > Marine > Hydrothermal... | reverse complement strand
TCTATATTTTTAGAGCCGCATCGGGGACAGTGAAGCCTAGCTATGAGTCTTAAAGAACCGCATTTCGGACATGCGATAACCCGGTCATAGATTTCTTTTTTAAGTAAACCCATTTTAGCGGCTTTTTCCAAAAGCTCGATAGCATTTATTCTATACTTACTTAAAAAGGGTTGAATCTTCGGATATATAGGTCCTGTAGCGGGAGATACTACTGGCTCTATCCTATCTATCCCATTTTGGAGAATAAATAGTATGAAATCGTCTAATATCGTACTAGATATGTCTACTATGGACGCTGTTCTGCTCATTGTATTCCTCTATACTAAAATATTGTTCTTAAATAAGGTTTGGTAAGTAGAAATATTAAACTTTTCTTTGAAAACCGCTTTTATTCGTATAAAATTCTCTTAATTTAACCAACTTTAAGTTTTTATAGGATGCAAGATACTTTAAAATTAAAACATTTGTACATCTTTGACGCTCTTACGATGAACTAGGTGTAAATATGCGTAGGAGAAAAACTCTGGTCGAAAACTTATCATATTTCGCTCGCACTCTCGGACATTTAGACGAGTTAAATATCAAGCTTATAAAGGAGGTATATTTAAGAGGTCCGCGTAACTTATCGCTTATAGCCAGAAATCTTAAAGCCCCTAAACGAACTATTCATGCTAGATTCATAAAACTAAAAAGAGAAGGTTTACTATCTGTTCATGCTCTTCCCAACTTTCATAAACTCGGCTTAATAAATATATTAGTTTTCATAACGATTAAACCGGAATTTTACTCACTAGTAGTTGAAGTTTTAAAATCTCACGACTATTTGTACAGGCTTTACTCGATACAAGGTTTTAGGAACGGGATATATGCTCATTTCACAATACCCATTGATAGAGTTAAAAACTTCGAGAAGTATATCAGCGAGCTTGAAAAAGGCAAAGCTGTATCAAAGGTTAACATGAATTATGTAGGGGATTTTCGCTCTTTTCTCCCTAACTTCGACTATTTTGATGTAAAAAATAAAATATGGATTTTCGACGTGGACTCGTACATAGCCGAAATTCGGAGCGGTCGTTTTGATCGTCTACGTTTTGACGAGCCGGACTCCTATAAGGTCGATGCGGATAAAATGGATGTAATTATAGTGCACTGGCTCCAGAAAGACGCCATGACCCGCTTTGCTTCTATTGCTAGGATGAAGAAAGTAAGTAGGTCTCTCGTGAAATATCACTATGACACCCATGTTGCTGATAAGCTCGTAAACCAGTATATAGTATACACGCCACGCTTCATACCTCATACATCGGGGTTTTTCCTATTAGAAATCGAATTTGAGGATTTACCTGGTTTAGAGAAATTCTCTTTTTCACTAGCTAACACTCATTACGCCTTTTTAGGATCTAAAGAGATAAAGAAGCACAGAATATTCATGGAGATAGAAGCCCCGATAGAAGACATCGACCAGGTTTTACCGCTGTTTGTGGAGAAATTAGCGAAAGAGTGTGGAATCGTGAACTATGCCGTCTCGATGCTCAGAAAATCGACTTATTATTGGAAACCACTAAGTGTAGAACTCTTCAGCAAGAGCAGAGAATGGATATATAGAGAAGATAAATACTTCACTACGTTGAAAAAACTGACTTAAGGCTTAAAACCAGTATCAAAATCTCTCAAAGCTAGAGGAATTTTACTCACAACGTCAAGCGCTGTAATGTGAAATCCCAGCTCTTTAACCGCTAGATCCCCTGCTAAACCGTTGATATAGGCGGCCGCCGAGGCTGAAAAGAATGGATCACCACTCCAAGCCAGGAAAGTCGCCAACACTCCTGTTAAGACATCTCCAGTCCCTCCAACGGTCATGCCTGGATTACCCGTGTAATTCACTTTTATTCTTCTTCCATCAGATATTATATCCTCGTGGCCTTTCAATAATATAGTCGTTCCACTTTCTGCAGCTTTATTTTTGACCACTCTTATTCTTTTCTCTAAATCGCTAGGCACGTCTACTCCGAATAAAATCCTAAACTCGCCTGCATGAGGAGTTAAAACAACTGGTTTGCTATAGAATAAGTCCATTTTTCCTGCCACTATTTTCAAAGCATCAGCATCAACAACTAAAGGTTTTTTATTAATTCTTGAAAGATAGGAGATTACAGCGTCTCTAGTCTCCTCGCTAAGCCCCAATCCCGGTCCTAGGATTATAGAATCAGCTCTTTCCGATAAGGCTAGGAGTGTTTCTACATCTTTTTCTACTAAGTTCGTGCTGCTTAGCTTTTTAACGATTATGGTGGGAGAGAAGCTTCTCACGATATCAGCAACACTTAGTGGAGCCGCCACTACTACTATATCAGCTCCAGTACGCATAGCGGATAATGCTGCGAGAGCTGGGGCACCGCTATACTCCTCCGAGCCACCTATAACTAGAACTCGGCCAAAGTCTCCCTTTTTGGAATATGCGGTTCGAGGCTTGACAACCGCAATCACATCCCCAGGTCCGGCTAGTAGTTCAGCTTCTCTAGGAATTCCTATATCGACGACTTCTATCCTTCCAGTATAATTCCTTCCCGTTTCTAAGCCCTTCTTCACACAGTGGAAAGTAATCGTATAAGAAGCTTTAACTGCGACGCCATGAACTTCTCCCGTATCAGGGTTAAGACCGGAGGGCACATCCACAGCCACAATGATTTTTCTGGAGGAGTTTAAGTACTCTATAGCTGTCTTATAAGGCTCCTTTACAACCCCCTTTAACCCAGTTCCAAAAATAGCATCGACAATTAAATCGGAATCTTTTATTATCTCTTTAAGCTTTTGAAGATCATAGCCATAGTGGAGCTCCATTGAAAGCCTCATTTTCTCCAGTATTGCCCAGTTCTTCCTGGCTTCGAGAGTCCTAATTTCGCTTGGTCTGGCTAGGAGAAAAACGCGAACTTTATATGTCTGAGCGAGATATCTCGCTGCTACAAATCCATCTCCACCATTATTCCCAGGACCAGCGACGACTAAAACACGTGCTTCTTTATTCCCTAAAATTCTCATGCAGAATTCTGCAACTCTTCTACCAGCATTTTCCATTAACAGAAGCTTAGATACTCCAAGATACTCAGAATTCTCCTCTAAAACCCTCATTTCTAAAGTGGAAATAGCCATCACAATAACAAAAAAGAAGAAGATAAAAATGTTTAGGATTTAAGGCCCGAAGAACATGCGAGGATGCCCGCTAAAACCATACCCCCGCATAGACCGCAGATATTCAGCTATAGCATATCTAATCAACTCGCTCTTACTTGGGAAAAACCCCCTCTCCACCAATTCATCTATAGCTTTCAACATAGGCTCAGGTATCCACAATGATATCAATTTCATTCTACTCTTAGGCTTCATTCTCCTCACATACTCCTGTCTCGCCGCCATCTCGGATCACCCCCTGGAGGGCGAATATTATCTAAGTCTAGGTCATTTAAATAGCTGAATGTGTATGTACATCCATTCCCTTGTAAGACAAACTGAAAATACTCTTTCACATTTAGACTTCAATATTTTTTCATTAGCAGATTTCAATAATCTGTATAGAATCGCCGCATCGAGTAAACTATTTAACGCGTATAGTCTATAATTAACGAGATGTCTACGAAAGAAGAAATCAGGATGAGCGTATGGAAGTATATGGAGAAAAACGAGATTGCCTTACCTCCACGCCCTTGTTACTATAAGGTTCCAAATTTTGTAGGCAGCAGATATGCAGCCTCTAGGCTCTCTCACTCTTCTTATTTTAGAAACGCTGAAATCATATACGTGGCTCAAGATCCTCCATTAATACATGTACGCGAGGAAGTTTTAAAAAGCGGAAAGCTTCTCATAACCTCCTCCTATAGACTTAGAAAGGGTTTTTTCCTCTTAGACCCTGAGAAAATTCATCCCAAAGCCATTCGAGTTGCAGTTTCTCTTAGAGGAGTTTCTCGATATGGAGAGGCTGTTTCAATGAGTAGCAACCATAAGGTGGACTTATACGTTATAGGGAGCGTAGCCGTGACTTTAAATGGAGCTAGGCTTGGAAGAGGGAAGGGTTTCTCCGATCTAGAGTACGGAATTTTGAGAGAAATGCGGATAGTAGGTAAGAATACTCCGATAGCTACTATAGTTCATGAATGTCAGATAGTGGAGGATATACCTATGGAAATTCACGATGTTCCAGTAGATATAATAGCCACGCCTTCTAGGCTAATCGAAACCCACACCAAATTTAAAAAACCGCCCGGAATCATATGGGACTTAATAACAGTAGACGTGGTTAATGAATTCCCTATATTGAAGCAGTTATCCGGCTTCTAATACTTCTTCAAAATGTATCCCAAACCTCTGCTATCCAATACCTTTCTACACTTCCTACAATAGAACATCGACTTGTAATCAGTATCCATTATTGAATTGCTAAAGTACATTACACATCGAGGATTTGAACAGTGCCTTAGACCATAGCTGTGCCCTAACTCGTGGACTATCTCTTTAACAGTTCTCTCGACCAAGAGTTTCATGAAAGATGGAGTTGAGATCCCAATTTTAAGCCTGGTCAGATACACTATGCCTCCCCATCTCGGCAGAGCTTCGCCGAACACAAAATTTAAGCCTGGAACATAAGCGTCCTCGTCGAGAAGCACGGCTACTCTCTCATTTCCACTAACTCTAAAGTGCGAAGCGTAGTATTCTAGCAGGATATCGGAGTTATACTGTTGCCTTATACTATTATAAGCTCTTAGAGGAGGCTCCAACTTAAGTACATCAATGGTAATCTCTAAGCTATACACTTTTTTCAGCTCTATAGCTATTTCCTCGATAAAGCCGGGATGAATTTTAGCTTGATAAAGGAGGTAGATCTTACCCTCCATGAATGAGTTACTCTGCCTTTAAGATATTTACTTACCGCTAGCGTTTATCTTTTAAAGGATTATTGGGGATTATCATTTAAAGCTTTAGTCGTGATGCAGTGGTGAATAAATGAAAAAATACGAGATTATCGAGTTGCTATTGAATTTAGCTAGGCTGGGAGCTCTTAGAAGGGAGATATTCATCTCTACAAAAAAATTAGCAAAAGAGCTCGGAGTCTCGAGGCAGAGTGTACATAGGAAAATTAAAGAATTAGAAAGAAGGGAGTTGATAGCCAGAAGGTTAACGGCTAGAGGACAATATGTAAAGATAGCTCAGAAAGGAGAGGATTTACTAAGATCTTTTCATCATGAACTCGAGATTTTACTGGGAGAGGTTGGCATCTTGAATCTGGAAGGTAGAGTTTTTACTGGTATAGGGGAGGGGGCATATTATGTTTCTCATCCATTTTATGAAAAACAGTTTATAGAGAAGCTGGGTTTCAAGCCTTATCCTGGCACGTTGAATATTAGGTTAACGCCAGAGAGTATGAAAAATCGTAAAAAACTTGAGTCTATGAAGGGTATTCTGATAGAGGGGTTCGTGAATAAAGGTAGGAGCTATGGGGGCGTTAAATGTTTTAAAGCGTTGATAAACGGGTCAGTGGAAGGGGGGATATTGCTTATAGAGCGTACTCATTACGGACCTGATGTAATTGAGGTTATAGCTCCGGTAAACTTACGAGAGAGATTAAAACTTAGAGATGGAGATTTAGTTAGAGTGGAAGTATCTCTCTAACGGTTGCTAGTAACACTTATAATGTTTAGTCTCATCTATACTATAAGCGACGTTCGAGGATGAGCAAATGCCAAGCAAGATACTTACCATAAGCGATGCTCTAGGTAATCCGTTAAGAAGAAAGATTTTCTTAAAAATCTTGGAGCAACCAGGTATTTCTCTCCGCAGATTAGCTCGTGAGTTGGAAATTGGAATGGGCAATTTGGCTAGTCACATCTTGATACTGGAGAGAGTTGGGCTTATCTTAGAGGAAAGAGATAGTGGTAGGGTAAGGCTTTACGCTAACGATAATTTCTTGTTAAATGGTGGAGGTAGATGGAGGAAGATGAGAAATTTATAATGCCTACAGAAGAGGATATAGCCAAAGCTTTAACATCCGACATATATTTTTTCAGAACTAAGAAAATACTTGAAAATGAAAAACTAGATAACGTAGAAGTCTGTCTCGAGTTAACGACGAGTGCTCTGCCTAGAGGCTATTCTTGGGCTATTTTAGGCGGGCTTAGAGACGTATTGAGACTTCTCGAAGGACTGCCAGTGGATGTCTACGCGATGCCCGAAGGTAGCGTATATTTCAAATACGACTACTACGGGGTAAAAGAGCCCATAATGTATATATGCGGGCCCTATGGCAGATTTGTAGAGTACGAAACTCCGATTCTAGGCTTCTTATCCACTGGCTCAGGAATAGCTACGAAAGCCGCTAGGATTAAAAAAGCCGCTAAAGATAAGCTAGTGCTGTCTTTCGGGGCCCGCCGCACTCATCCAGCAGTAGCGCCTTTTAACGCATTCTATGCCTATATAGGAGGATGCGATGCCGTTTCATGTGTTAAAGGAGCGGAATTTCTCGGAATAAAGCCTACTGGTACTATGCCTCACAGTCTGATGATAATATACAGGGCTATTAAAGGAGATCATAGCGAGGCTTGGGTTGCATTTGATAAATACGTAGAGCCTGATGTGCCCAGGATCATACTGGCCGATACTTTTGACGATGAGGTAGAGGAATCGATTAAAGCTCTCAAGAAGCTAAATGGTAAAGTATGGGGATTGCGTTTCGATACTCCCGGAAGTAGGAGAGGGAATTTCGCGGCCATAATCAGGGAAGTTAAGTGGAAGCTTAAAGCTTTAGGATATAAAGATGTGAAAATCGTAGTTTCGGGAGGCATAGACGAGGATAGTATACCCGAGTTAATAGAAGCCGGAGCAGACGCTTTTGGTGTTGGAGCGGCAATAGCTAACGCTAGGATTGTGGATATAGCAATGGATATAGTAGCTGTGAAGAAAAATGGCACGTGGATTCCAATATCTAAGAGAGGCAAATTCTCAGGGATAAAACAAGTATACAGATGCTGGAACTGTATGGTCGACGTAGTTAAACTAAGAGACGAGCCTAAGCCTAGTTGTCCGAACTGTGGCGAAAAAGCTGAACCACTGTTGGTGAAAATGATAGAGAAGGGTAAAATCGTTGGAAAGCCTAAACCTCCTAAAGCTGTGAGGGAGTATGTATTAAAACAACTAGAAAAACTGGAGCTGTAGCCGGTGGATGCTACTATTAAGAATATCTTAGTAACGGGTAGACCTGGCATAGGAAAAACCACGGCTGTTTCTAAAGTTGTAGAATTGCTTCGTAAAGACGGCCATAGAGTTGGCGGCTTTATTTCTAGAGAAGTGAGGAAGAGTGGTAGGCGGATAGGCTTCGAAGTTATAGATCTTCAAAGCGGGAGAAAAGGGTGGCTCGCTAAAGTAGGAGGAGGCTATGGCCCTAGGATAGGTAAATATACTGTAGACTTGGAAGCATTTGAAGATGTAGGAGTTAAAGCATTAGAAAAATCGCTACTAGAAGACGAGGTCATAGTTGTAGATGAGATCGGGCCGATGGAGCTTTTTTCTAGAAAATTTAAGGATGTAGTTTGGAGAGCTTTAGAATCGCCGAAACCCGTGGTGGCGACTATCCACTGGAAGGTCGATAGGAATGTCTTTGGAAGGAGAATACTTGCACGAAGCGATATTGAAATTTTTGAGTTGACCTTATCTAACAGAGATAGGATTCCATTTGAAATCCACAGAAAACTCATGGAAATTTTAGCTTCTCGATAGTTCATTAACAATTTTATCTATAATTCTACTTGCTCTGCGGAGTTCATCTTTAGTGACTGTGTTGGCCAGGGGGCAATAAGAGTCCACGGTAACTCCCCTTTCCTCGTCATAGATTATCGGGTAAAGTCTACACCCTATAGGCCTAGCTGGGTATATTCTACATTTTTTAGTCAATGGGTTATAGAAAACGCAGTGCCCGTTCGCGTTTTTTAAAACTTTATACCCGTATATTTCTCTAACGAAAAATGATTCGTCGTATCCTAGGGATTTTATTCTTTCAATATCGCTTCTCAGGAGTATCATTTCTGTCTCTAAGCAGCATTTACCACATTTTGTACAATAGTCTCTTTTCCAGGTAAAGTATCTCATTGCTCAATATGGATAGTTTAAAAGGGGCTTATTAAGCTATCATATTAATGTGCAATATGTGCAGTATAACTATGTGATATAAGAAGGTTTATAAATTTTAATGCATAGTTACTAATGGGGATTATGTCCGAAAGCGTCCATAAAAATAGGATTCTGGAACATGTTCGTCTTGTCGCCTCGGAAATCCTTAAGGGGACTAGATCTAGGACTGTATCTATTAAGCTTAGGACTTTATTAAAGTACGCTTATGTATCCTATATAGTAAAGACTACGAATTTAAACACTATAAGGGGTCTTGTGCCGAGGATTAAACCTCCATCCCGTTTTACAAACCAGTATTTCTACCGCGATATGGAGGAGTATTTACGCAGGCATTTTCGAGTTAGATTTGAGAAGAGGAGAAATGCGCGATATGTGGTATTGTATAATCACTAGCTTTTGTTAATTTACTTTATTTTTCTAATTTTAGCTATGAAGAAACCTTGGGTATCATGCAGATGAGGGTAAAGTCTCTGAGCCTCTACTAATCCTTCTAATCCCTCTAATCCTATTTTCGGAACAGTCTCCTCCAGTTCTATATCACTTCTTTCTTCAAGCGCCTGTTTAATTAAAAACTCATTTTCCTCTTTAGTTAATGTACAAGTTGAATATACTAGCGTCCCTCCTTTTTTTAAAAGATCAATTCCACGATTGAGAAGTTCGTATTGGAGCTTTCTCATCTTGAATATCATGTTTTCTTTGATCCAAAACCTTATTTCAGGGCTATGACCGAGCCTGCCTAAACTAGTACAATCGGGGTCTAGCAAGATTTTATCGAATCTCTTAGGCGGGCTAAACGTGCGTGAATCCATAGCAATAACAGTTATCGAGTATACACCGAGTCTTCGAGCGTTTTCTAGCAACGTTCTCAGCCTGGCTGACTTCCAGTCTAAGCCTAGGATGAACGATCTATTTCTAGTTAAAGTTGCTATGTGTAGAGCCTTACTCCCTGGCGCTGTACACATATCTAATATGAGCTCTCCCGGTTTAGGCGATAGTACATGCCCAGCTAAGATCGATGCCTTATCTTGCACGTAGAAAAACCCTAGCCCGTGCTCAGGAATTCGGGATAAACTCATGCTCGTTTCTATTCTTAAGACATCGGGAAGATCGGAATCTTCGGAGACTTTTAATCCTCTGCGTTTCAAAACTTTTAACAGTTTTCTTTTGGAAGTTTTTAGAGTATTAACTCTAATCCATAAGGTGGGTTTTTTATTAAACTTCCTTAATAGTTTCTCGGCTTCTTCTCTCCCCAAAATATTTACTAAATACCTTACGACCCATTCAGGTTGAGAGTATTTGATAGATAACCGCTCTAAACCGCTCTTTCTCTTAAGCAAAGACCTGGTAGAAGTCGTCTTTACGGTCTTGAGGATCTCTAAATCCAGTCTGATGCGGGATAGTTTTCTCGAAACCTTGAGCACGCGGTCCAGTTTTACATTTCTAAACTTTAATTCATAGATCAATGCCCTTAAGAGATTCTTCTCCCAGAGGTTCAACTCTTCTATTTTTATTCCTAGTGTCTCCTCAATTATGAAATCGACTAATCTGTACTTGCGCAGTAGACCGAGAGCATATGCTCTAGCTAACCCTTTAATAGGTTCAAGCTCTCTACGTTTTGTAAAATACTCAGCCATAGCGGCTCTGAGGGAGATATGTTTCTTTTCCACCTCTGATAAGACGTCGGCTAAAACATATTCGACGTAGTAAAATTCCATAGAATCACCAGAATGAGGTCATTTCATTCAATATTTGTCCTAAACTATCCACGGGCTTGACGTGGTAACCGTGAATCTCGACCAGAGATTTAGCATCATTTTCGAGGAGTCTCCGATCTAACACAGCTACAAAGGCTTTATCACGCTCTGTTCTAACGGCTCTCCCGATGGCCTGTAAAACTCTTATAACCGCCGGAATAATGTAAATGAATCTCCACGCCTTTTCCTCGTCTAAAAACCTGGCGGTTAACAATTCTTCCCGCTTAACATTTACCAGACTGGGTTCAGGAACAGGGAGTCCGGCTACGATCACGGACTTTATCAAACTGAGCTCGTTTCGGAGCTCTATCCCCTCTATAAGCTTACCCCACGCTGCAGCGAACACTAGGCTTTTAGAGCGTTGCTCTACAAATTCCTCGACCTGTGAGAGAGTAGTATCTTCTCTTTCTATAAACGTATATAGCCTAGTTTTTGAAGGTAGAAAAGCGTTCACCTTCTTCATAAAATCATAAGATGGGAAAACGGCGAGCATTACTCCATTATCGAATTTTTCAAAAAGTATAGCTATAATCTTGGCTATTCTCCTAAAATTCTCCTCGCTCCTCTCCACATACCGCGAGGAAATACCGCTATGGACCACAAGCTTAACCTGTTTTGAGAAATCAGCATGCACCCTATGTTCAACAACTCTTCCTCTCTCCAAGGCGAGCATAGATACCATATAATCTCTGGGTTGTAACGTCCCGCTCATAAGGACGGCCGCGTGGACTCGCGAGAAAACTTCACGCGCCGCTATTGAAGGATCTACACATTGATACTTCACCATAAACCCCTCGAGTGTGCTAGTTGAGTAGAGGATGAAGCCATGCGCGGTTGATTGAACGGCTTTTAGGAGTTCAAGTATTCGCGCCATATTGCTTGGAGCTAGAATCCCGCTTTTGACCATGTTTCTCTCAACTATAGAAACGGCCTTTTTTAACTGGGATAAACTGGGCATAACTGATAGAAGCTCGCTAGTGTCGATTAGATAATCCTCTCCTCCGCTTTTTTTCTCGAGGGTTAAGATATAGGAATACGTGTTTGAGAGAGATGTGAGGATTTCTTCGGCGAGTTCGCCGAAGAGGAATTTTCTAGCCTCGCGCTGGGCTAGTTTAACCTGGTGTTTATATAGTTTTATACTCTGCACGTCGGCTATTATTTCTGGCAAGTTGTGGGCCTCATCTATTATAAGTACTAAGTCTTCTAGCTTCAAACCTGTTGAGGATTGTAGTCTATACCTGATTTCTTTAGAAAATATGTAAAGGTATGAGCCTATAATTATTTCAGATTTCGGCACTAACATTTTAGCTATTTCGTAAGGGCACAATCCGAGTTTTGAAAACTTCTCGACGAACTTCGAGGGTTCCGGGTCATAATCGACTTCTAGAACGTTTTCACTTTCCTTTAGATTTAGGTAGTAGTCGCAAAGGCCTAATTTTAAGAGAGAATCGCAGTATCTTAAGAATTCATCATAGCTTAATCTCTTAGCTATAGCTAGAGGGCACATATCTCTCTTATTTTGTAGAACGACGGTCGGAATACGTACCCCTTTTTCTCTAATTCTAGATATTTCTCTCAAGGGAGCTTGAACTTGATTCTTCGTCCTGGCTAGAAAGAATATTTTATGTTTTTTGCTCTTAGCCATATACGTGCCTATAAGTGCTGCTATCGTTTTACCAGCTCCCGTGGGATAGCCTAAAAGCAGTATCTTCCTATCTCTAACTGTGTTATAGATAGTCTCGGCTATTTCTCTCTGCCCCTTCCTCCATTTAGTGTACGGCAACAGTCTATCCATGCTTAAAGAACCACTCTCGTAATCAATTATAACCACTATTATACATTAGGGTGACAATAGATAAAAACTTCAATGCCGAATATAAATAGTGTGGATATCATGGGCGAAGAACTTAAAGTTTACCTGAAAGGAGAAGTTGATCTAAAAGAAGAAATAGATTTCTTATCCACGGGGATACCTGAAGTAGACAGATTCATCGAACTACCTTATGGCTCTACTTCCATGTTTTTCGGACCTCCATTTTCCGGGAAGACAGCTTTTTGCCTATCTATAGCTATAAACGAGACGATTAAGGGAAAGAGAGTATTATACATCGATACTGAGAACGGAGTTTTTCCTGCCAGAATACGTAGAATGATCGAGAACAGAACATCTACAAGTTTAGAGAATTTTAAACTACTAAAACTATACACTTTAAATGAAATCCTAAAAATTGCAGCAGGGACACTGAACGGGTATGATGTAGTAATTATAGACAGTTTCAGTAGACCCTTTCTTAAAGATCTACACGCTAGAAGCAAGAGAGAATTAGAGGAAAAATATCAGCAGAGAATGCTCAAGGTCTACGACGTACTAACTGATATAGCTAGCGTGGTGTATGATGAAAATAAAAGTTTGATATTGGTAAGCGAGATAAAGAAAATAAAAAAGCTGGGGTCTCGAAGAGATATAAAACTGTTAAATTTTGATCTCCCATTTGCCAATCTTCTCTACTTAGCTAAGAACGCCTACGGTTTAGTAATATATGACGAAGCTAGGATATTGTTTATAGATAGACACCAGTTTAAACCCTCCTTTTACGAAGATCCCAAAGTGTTAGTTTTTGAGATAGAAGATAAGGGAATAAAGTACGTTAAAGAAGGGAAGTTTACCGAAGAAGGACTCGCTCTCTAATCTATCCTTATTTTTGTCTCCTCTTTAATAACTCTTAAGACGTACATCGTTCTAGTCGACTGTACTCCGTCTATACTGCCTATCCTATCGAGCACTTTAGCTAATTCATCTCTATTCTTCACACGCACTTTAGTTATTGTGTAATATTCCCCAGTCACATCATATATCTCATATACATCGTCAATTTTCTTTAATTCCTCCAAAACTTGTTCATACTTCTGTGGAGTAGCGGTTATAGCAACTATAGCTAAAACATTTTTCCCTACTTTCTCAGCATCAACTATCGCCTGAAAATTCTTTATAACACCCAGCTTAAGCAGCTTCTTTATCCGCAAATGGACTGTTGCCTCGCTAACTCCTAGAACTCCAGAAATCTTAGAGTATGGCGTTTTGGCATTTTCTTGTAGAATCATTAACAATTTTTTATCAATTTCATCAAGTTCGATAGGTTTCATATAGCCACCATTTTCTCTGTTATCTAACTCACTATGAAAATGTTTACTTCTCATATTTAAACATTATTAACTACTTACACACTACTAGTTAATAC
>Ga0180302_10001006_pt1 | contig 13177 bp, 12 predicted proteins | sample GuaBasSediGuay17_FD_121794 | JGI IMG/M metagenome (GOLD analysis project Ga0180302, IMG submission 121794) | Subseafloor sediment microbial communities from Guaymas Basin, Gulf of California, Mexico - Guay17, Core 4571-4, 12-15 cm | ecosystem: Environmental > Aquatic > Marine > Hydrothermal... | reverse complement strand
TTTGCTCCCTCCCAGGAGAAAATGCCTTCAGATGTGGTGGCAGAGTTGGCAGAGACCCTTAAGCGCCTCAGAGAGGCAGGCGCTGAGGTCCTAGATGTATCTGGCGGAACACAGCTAGTCCCGCTCGCGGCCGTGAGAGCGGGCTTCAGAATGCTCACCTACGCCTACCCCACGGGTCGGAAGCTCGTGTTCTATCCCTTTAAGGTGCCAGCCATGACGGGCGAGCTCATTCACGTGGAGAAGAGCGTGTCGCTTTACCAGCCCGACCTCATATACCAATATGCTGAGGCCTTCCGGGAGCCCGACTACGTACTGATCTTCAGGAACGCCATCTTAGCTCTAGAGGAGGTAAGTGAGGGTGCTGAGTGGAACAAACGCATTGTGGATGCACGCGCCTGGGGCCTGCCCGTCCTCTGGCATGGCCAACTAGAGCGCGAGGTTCCCCACCTCCCCCAGGCCCCCGATGACCTTGTCAATAGAGCTGAGTGGGAGTGGATGAAGTGGCGGGAGCTCTCGATGTTAGCGCGAGACGCAGTCTCAGAGCTGTATATGCTAGCTAATTTTGCGGCCCTGATGCTCTCCCCGAAGGTAGCCGATAAGGTGCTAGAGGATATAGAGAAATCCTGCAGAAGGGGCGTTAAGCCCGGGGATGCTGTAGGATTAGCCACTCGCTACGTGCGCAGGTTGGCGCACGCATATAGAATAGGCCTCGCGGTCTCAAAAAGGTTAGAGATATCGGACGAGAGGCTTAGCCCAGAGGTCGACATTCAGGAGAAACTCTTCTCAGAATTAGTCGAGGAGATCAGGGAGGTCAGAGCCATTCTATTCTTGCCTAGAATCGTAAGTATTCCGGGAATAAGACATAGTGAAGCTTTGTTGGTTAAGAGACAGGCCGAGTTGGCGAGCTGGCTCATCGAGAAGCTGAAGCGTCCCCTTATAGTAATTTCAAACAAGAGCATAGAGCGGCAGTGTCAGGCTATCATCTCCATGATAAAGAAGAAACGAGAAAAACAGAAACTTGCGGTGAAAGCAGTAAATATCGATGGTGTCGATAGAGATGAGAGCAGGCGTGATGTCGTGGAGAGGCTAAAGAAGCTGGGCCTTGGGGGAGCTTCTCTATTGACTGTGATAGCGGATGATTACAGCAAGCGCTTGGCCTTTGCGCTCCTTAGGGCCTTAGTGCGCGATCTCAATAGCAGAGTGCACGTGCTCATCATACCCTACGTCAAAATTAAGGCCCTAATCTCATCGCCTCACAAAAGGCTTGATGAGATGAAGGAGTTCTGGCACTTGCTCGAAGAGTCTAGAGATGTCAGAGGCGTGTTCTGGCATGAGGTAGCTTACCTAAAGCCAGATGAAATAATGGGCATAGTAGAGCTACTGGAGCAGGGGTGATGGTGCTTGAGGGCTCTGTTATGCATCGAGGTAGAAAAAGGCCCTAGGCTGCTGGCTAAACACTTCCTCAGAATGGCGTCTGGTTTTACCATGACCGGGTCGCCAGCTGGTATTAGGAGAGCAGCTGTTATTTACTGCGATGCGGAGGGGCCACAATTAGGCAAAATACTGGCCGTGCAGACTGATGGAAAAGCTGCTCGATTATTACATGCCATAAAATACCTCACTTCTATTCAAGTTGTCTCTCCCATGGCGAGCTTAGATGTGTGGGCCATAGTAGAGAAGGAGTATAAGGAGGTAACTAAAGCATGGCATGTCTCTTGGTGGCATGATGTAGTCAAGAAAATATATCCAAGTGTGCTCGAAAGGGCGCTTGAGCCGGTTCTTGAGATGACCCCGGTGAGAGTGAGCGTGAAGAATGAGCTTGAGGCTTTCTACGCTGGCAGCACTCTAGCAGCCATATGCTGTGGGATACATCGGCTAGGCTTCGCACTCAGGCAGGTGGTGGCCCAGGCTCTTGCTTCAGAGCTACTGAGACCAAGAGGCCAGGGGCTTGATCTCGATGTCGTGTTAGAACTCTTGGTGGCTCTTGCAGCGGATGCCTATGTCTGGTATCCTCTCATGTGCGTCCGCAAGACTGCTGGCACGTTGGGAGGTGAGCTTTATTCATCGGTGGTCGGCTTCGGGGCCGTGGGCCTTTTAGCTGATCTCTTCAAACGCGGCTGCGTGGAGAGCACAGACATACCCGAGAGGACGGGCAAATTGGCCTGCCACCTCACCGTATCTCTTAAGCGATTAACGAAGAAGCAAGAAGGTCGGTACCTGTCCAACAAGGTGAAGGCGTTATGCAATACCATGCTAGATAGCTTACTCACCATCTACCCGGATAAGCCCTCTAATGAGCCTCTCGTGGGTCTCATCGACTTGGTCCTCGAGAGGCTTAGAGAGCACCGAGACTTTACTGAGGGCGCCGAGATAGGCCTGTTGGTGGCGGCTACCGAGCAGTTTGGCCCCGGCCTCCTCAACTTCGTGGCCTCCACCTTAGAGGACACGGGCCTTAATGTGGCTGAGCAGCTGGTGTTTTACACGCCCGCTACCCTCATGAACGTGCTCATCACCAGGGAGTATTTGGAGACCGCAGGACGCGAGACCGCTAAAGTGCGCTTCCTGCCGGTTGGGGCCACCAATCCGGAATTCACCTACAGGATTGCGCTCTCAGTCGTGAACGAGCTATTAAAGAGACATCAGGAGCTCATGGTACTTGCGATGGGCCATATGTCCGTTGTGGCTAGCCTGGCTAAGGCCTGCGCGAGATGTGATAAGCCAGAGCGCATCCATTTAATCGTCGTCTGAGGGGGTTCCCATGCCGTTCGTGCTAGAGGAACTCGGCCTCACGGGCCTTAGGTTGGTCGGGAAGCGCGCGGGGCCTATAGTCCTCACAGGCGAGGCATGTGGCACAAAAGGTAGTTTGAGCCCGCTGAGATCAGCTCTCTTCGGTCTTAAGGAACTCCACTAACTCCTTTAGCTTCATCTCGTCCCCCTTCCTCGGGTCCAACAACATCTCAAGGGCTGAACTGCCACGCGCCTTAGTGAAATCGCAGAACCAGGCCCTGCTGGCCTCTTCATCCACCTCTAGGAGGCCTAGGCCACGGCTCTTGCTCCCACCGACCTGGAGGCCCAGCTTGCGAATGAAGTCCAACGTGTTGGCAAGGAGCCTAGCCTCTGGCGTGCCCGGCCTAACGTTATCGGCTATCAGCCAAGTCTTAAAGATAGCGCCTGGCTCCACCACCTCCTCTTGGTATAAGATGTTCTCGGCCGAGGTGAGGCTGCGCCTGTCTATGCCCACGTGGATGCGCATCGCTGTACGCGTGGCGTTCACGGGCAGGGCGTCCACTAGCCTAAGCTTGGCGGCCAGGCCCGGGCTGCCGTAGAGGCGGCAGATGGGGCAGAAGAGGGCAAGAGCTCTTTCCACTAGGGCGCTCACTAAACTTCTCACATGCCTATCTGCTAAGCTCAGACTGCCTAGCATGCCCGATTCACGCACCTTATCCCTCAGCTCCTCGGCCCTCTCACGCATCACGCCCAGCGCTATGGCCAACTTGAACGTCTTCTCAGGCCCGAGGGAGAATATATCCAGTACATTCAGCAGGTGCCTCAAAGCCCCCTCCTCAAAGATGTCCTCTCTGTTTTTGTTCTTCTCAGGTGCGTGGCGTATTGGACCGCCCTCGGGCTCATGGTGCCAGCGTATGGCCTCTTCCTCGGCCTCCAAGTTGGTGAGCGCTCTGCAATCGCTTTTGGCTATTCTCTCCGAGAGAGCTCTTAAAGCACCCTTCAGGCTTGTGGCCAAGAGCATGGGCACCTCTCCGCCCCTATCCGGCAACCTCACCTTAAAGGTCATCTTGAGCGATGTGCCAGGCTCAACTCCTCTGCCCGGTAGTACAGCGCTCTTAGCCCTGAGGTGGAGCTCCACCACGAGCCTTGACTTCAACACTGCTAGATGGAGGCGCCCTTTCAGGAGGTCCTTCACCCAATCCAGCCTTACGGCGCTCAAGCCCTCACCACCCCCACCTGCTTAAGCCTCTCCTTCAGGCCTTCCAGGCTAGGGAAGGGGTCTTCCACGGCTATCTCCACCCTGTTAAGGCAGAGCTTGGCCAACCTGTCCATGCCAGCTAGCTCCAAGAGGGCCAGGGTCTCGGCTACCTCACCTCTGGCGCTCACCACTTTATAGAGGCAGAGCGAGCCCTCGCAGGCGGCCGTGAGTTCTGGCCTAGCGATGCCCTTCCTCATGGAGTACCCCTTCACCCGCTTCTGCTCGCCCAGGCAATCTATGCGCCTGAGCGTCAGCCTACCTCCGGGCTCTAGGCCAACATGCCATTCCCCCGGCACCTCGAGCTCCTCCGGCGGCGAGGGCAGGCTTGTCAGCCCCCTCTCGCTTGGCTTGAGTTCCACGAGAGGCGCTCTAGCTAGGAGGGGGATCACACCTTCGTTTAGCGCCTTAGCAGCCCTCTCGACCACCTCCCTCAGTTCTCCCTCCGGCACCTTCCTCAACCTCATGACGGCATGCCCAAAGCCCCTGGAGGCACCGCGCCCTATCCTGATCGGTAGCTCAGCTCTTCCGTTGGCCAACAGGCCGTGGCCGATCATGAGGTCCGTCAGCTCTCCGCTCAGGTCCGTTAAGGTGGCCGAGAACTTGGCCCCTACCGGCAGGGCCTCGTAGGCGAATATCATGCCGGATTCAGAGGCCCCCCTCACGTGCGAGATGCCCACGCTTATCTCTAGGTTGGTGGAGTAGCCGCCGAACTCCAATGGCATACCCTTCTCATCCACCTTGAAGACGCTCCCCATCCCGAACTCCAGCAGAGAGGGCGAGAAGGCGAGCGCGTTCTTCCCGAGCTCCCTGAGCTTGCTAAGGAATGCCTTCCGATAGCTCCTCAGCTCGGACAGGAGGAGTTCTCTCAGCCCCCTCGTCCTCGTGCTTGCGTTACCCAGCGCCTCCAGCCATTTACCGGCTAAGAGGCTGAAGGCATAGCGCCTCCCTCTCTTAAGCAGGCCCACCTTAGGCATCATCACGAAAGGATGCCCGAAGTAGAACCGAGCTCCCTCCTCGCTCGGCAGGCCAGTGGTAGCGGTTATGCGCAGCTTAGCGAGTTTGCGGGGATCAGAGCATATGCCAGCATCGTGGAGGGCCGTAAGCAATGCGCCCCTAAGGGTCTGGCCCGGCAGCCTATCCCTTATGCTCGTGTAACCGCTCTTGCCCGTGCGCTCCACGAGTATGGTGGGCGAGAGGAGTTCTACCTCGGCCTCATAGACCGTGAGCTGGTTCAAGCTCAACCCCACCACCCCTCCCCGAGCCCCTTCAGGAGTAGACGGCAATCTGGGTCTTCCTCGGCCAAGGATCGGAGCTCCTTGCTGACCTCTAGGAGCACCACGTCCGTAATGCCAGCTCTACCGAGCCTGTCCAGCCTGAGGTTGGCCAGGGCTGCCAGCACGAGCTTGAGGGCTTTCTTCTTCAGCTCCTCGTCCTGCGTCCTGATGACTATCTCGCCGTAGAACATGGTCCCAATGGGCAGCTGCTCGTAGGTGTAGAGCAGGCCGGGCGAGGCCACGCCAGCCCTATCGGATATGCTCACGCGCGTAATGCTCAAGGGCCTGGGCTCAGCAGACGGCTTGACCGGGCTGAGCCAGAACTCCCCGCTCGCAAACCACTCCCGCCCCTCATCTGGCCCGGCAACGGGCAGGAAATGCGTAACCTCCACGCAGGAGCGCCCGTGGCCTGGGTGGCCAGGAGCCCCGAAGACCTCATGGACATCACAGGGCCTTGCCCCTTCTGCTCCCATACACGTGAACTCACGCTCTGGCCTGACAGAGCGGCAGGAGGTGAGGCCAAGCAGGTGAGCTACCTTCGCTGCCGACTTCCTGAGCACGCCCTTCACCGTGGAGCCCGGGATGCAGGGAGTTGCTTTTCCATCGCGCTGGTGCCTCCTGTAGAGTACGGCATCCGCAGGGAACCCCTCCCTGCCTGAGGCCACACTGAGGAATGTCCTGGCCTTCAGGAGGATGCCTATCCTGAGCTCCGGGACCCTCACATCGCACCACCTCCCAAGAACTTCGCTGCCTGGAAGACATCCCAGACGGGCATCTTGTGGCCCAGCTCTAGTGCCAAACCGGCCAGGCGCCCGTAAAGGTCTTTCTCGTCCTCGTCCTTAGCTCTCGTGGCCATGGCCCTGGCGAAGAGCTCCCTCAGGAGGCCAGCATCATCGGCCTTGATAACCAATATGCCAGCTTTGGCCCGCCCAGCCACGTTGGCCAGGGTTTTGGCTACGTCCCTCGCCTTCTTCACCCTCTCGCGCATCTTGAGGAAGTCCCCGGCCACTCTCTCGATTACCTCCCTCTCCCTCGATGCCGCGTAAGCCATCTTGACGAGCGTGGCGTAGAGGCAGGGACCCGGCTTCACGTTCCTCAGCCCCAGGACCACGCTCAGGAGGCATAGCAGGGAGCGCGGGTCGTCCTCATCCGCTATCTTGTAGGGTTGGATGGAGAGCTTGCCATTTCTCATGGCCTCCAGGGCGCTTCCGACCACGCCGTAGGCTAGAGCACCTCCCTCCGTGAACATGAAGGCCGCACAGCCCCTGAGACCTGGCTCCTGGTGCAGGATATCGAGCCTAAAGCCGTCCTTGGCCTCCTTCAGGAGAGCGCTCGCTGCCTCAAGGAGGCTCCAGATGTTATACTTAGCCTTGGCCGAGGCGGCTCCCACGGCCAGGGAAAGGGCGCCCCCCATCTCCCTGTAGAACTCCTCTCCCAAGATGAGCGCAGCTGGCAGGGCTAGCCAGGCTGGCAGGAGCAGGAGGCCGTCATCACCGCCTATATAGAGGTAGCCGAGCGCTAGCCTGGCCTTCTCTAAGCCTACTGGGTCCTTAAGGCCAGCCTGGGCATCTAGCGCGGGTGCTAGCTCTCCCACGCCATCCTCTATGGCCTTCATCAGCGCCCTCACGGCCCTCTTCGCGGCCACGTCCACCCTGATGCTGCGCTCAACGGCGTCTGAGATGGAGCAAGCACCGGCCATGTAATGGCCAGCCATGTTGCCATCGAACTTCAGGAGGCAGAAGTTCCTCAGCCTCCTAATGCGCCTAGGGTCATCGTGGCCAGCTATGAACTCCATGATATACCTGCTGACTTCCTTCCACGTTAGGTTAGTGAGTTTCTCTAACCCGAGGCGCTCCCACCTGGCCGCCAGGCCCATGACCAGGTTGTTGGCGAAATCCAATCTAGCACCACAAGCCGGACAAATGAGCACATCTTCTTTTTCCTTCACGGCAGGCCTGCGGCCACAGAGCTCGCAGGAGCGCCCTATGCCTAACCTGATAGACCCTTCAGGGGGCTCTTTCAGGAGCTTCAGCTTCTCCGCCTGAACCAGCGCGTGTGCCTCCCTGAGGCTGGCTAGGAAGGGGTCCTTGAGCTTCACGAGCGCAAGGGCTATGTCCAACCCGTGGCTCAGCTCACGGCCTAAGAGCTTCCTGATAGCCTCCTTGAGCATCTCAGGGAGCTCCTTGTCTCCGCCCTGCTTTGTTGGCACTAAGAAGATCAGCGTGCCTCCGCCAGCGTAGAGGATGCACTCAGGAGCTAGCCTCCCGAGGAAGGCGGTCTTCTCTCCGCCTTTGGCTAAGCAAAGCTCTAGGTCGCAGAGGGCGCGCGGCAGGGCATACATGCAGGCCGCATCTACTATAAAGCTGCCAGCCGCCAGGCCCTTTAGCTCCTCGGAGGCCATGATGAAGTTTTGGATGTGCCTTATGTCCACAATGCCGAGGCGTAGCTCTTCCTTGGCCATGGGCTTGCCCTCCTCTCCTAGGCCCTCCCCAGATGCCCACTTCCGGAGCGCAATAACGGCCTTCTCCGTGGCCTTCCTCAGCTCCTTCGCTTTCTCCCTATAGAGCTCCAACCACTTTCCCCAGGCCTCCTTACCTCCGGCCTTGAGCATTTTCTCGGCCTCGGCCTTGCTCACTCCTAGGGCCTCGGCCAGGGCATCAGCGACCACATAAGCCAGCCGGTCTGCCGCTGAAGAAATCCCGTCTGCCACGCTCAATCTTCGAGCAAGGTGCCTGATGTCCTCCGGAGCTCCATCAGGCGCGTGATGGTACTTAACCAAGCTCGCGAGCCTGCCAAGCAAGTCCTCCTCCAACAGGTCCTTCAGGAGTTCCTGGGCGAGCTGAGCGCTTACCTTGGCGTGGCTCACATAGATACCCTTCTCGCACATCTCTCGCCAGGCCAGCGGCTTGCCTATGTCGTGCAACAGGCCAGCTAAACGGAGCAGCTCTAACTCCACAGCGTCTAATCCCTCGGCTAGGCCCAGGACGTAGGCGATGGCAGCAGTCGTGAGCAGATGCACCACTAGGCTGGAGGTGTTCAGGCCAGGTCTGGTGTCGGCGGGTATTCTAAGGAAGAGCTCGTAAACCTCTCTGTGCGTGTCCTCGTTTAAGAGCGCTGAGAAGGCGTGAAGTGGGGAGCCCTCTTTGCGCACATGCTCCTCCAGCTTCCTGAGGAACTCATCAGCCGTTTCTCTATCAGAAAGCGCCTGGAGAGAGCGGATGCCCTTCTCGTCCCCAAAGAACTCGCCCTCTAGCTGCGTGTCTCTTGTGAGAAGCCATAGGTAGAAGAAGCGGGGAGCGGTGATGAGCCTCAGCTCCTCGACAGGAAGCGGCTCCAGCAGGAGAGGGGCTGTCAGAGAGAGGTAAATCGCATCGGCCATTTTTCTCAGCCTTATGGCTGGGTCATTCTTAAGCCCGGCCTTGACCGAGGCCTCAATGACGGTTTTCACGGTTCTGAGCCAGTAAGCATCCCACTTCTCCAAGAGTTCCACGTCCAACTCCGTTATGTTCAGGGGCTCATCGCAGGGCCCCCTGATCGGCGTTATGTGGCCTGCTAGGAAGACCGGCTTGGGCTGGCTCACGGCTCATCCCCCCTCAGCATCGCTAAGACCCTCTCTAGCGTCAGGGTACGCCTCTCCTCAGCGGGTACCCTGAACTCAAGCTTGAGCTCCTCGCGTAGGAGGCGTTGGAAGTCCTCAGAGCAAATGATATCGGGGCGCAGGCTCATGACCTTCAGCTCCACGTCCTCTACTAAGAACTTGTCCTCACGGGCTGACCAACAGATGGCCCTGTTTCTATCCAGGCTGAAGGCTATGCCCATCATGGAGCGTGTTAGCTCCTCCTCAAGGCCCTTCTTGTCCGGCCTGGCGAGGGAGGGCGCTAGCTCGTCATCGAAGATCACCACTAGGTCGAAGCCCTTGAGTTCCTCCAACAGCTCAGCAGGCTTAAGCTCCCTGACCACGCCCCTCCCTCCAGATGGCCTCAAGCTCGGCTATATCATCGAACTCGTAATTGAAGCCCTTGTAGGCCTGCTTGGCCTTCTCCACCAGGTGCCCGAGAAGCTTTGCCAGGGCCTCGCCCGAGAGGACGAGCTCCTCGCCCTCCTGGGCCAGCGTGAGGGAAACGCTCGCCTCCTTGGCTAGTTCCTCAGCCAGCTTCTTACACCAGGGCGCCAGCCTCAGCTCCACAGCCCTCAGCAGGAGCCTCCCGAAGATCAATTCTTCGCCTGTGTCTTGCCTAATGCGGCGTCTGTACTTGTTCTTCCCGATGAGGATGGGCTTGCCCTCGTGGAGCCTCATGCCGAAGGCCAGGAGGCCCAGCTCCTCGGGTTCAAGGCCCAGGAAGGATATCTCGCCCTCGAAGACAGCCCCTAGCTTGATGGCCCTGATGCGCTCGCCATAATCAAGCTGAAGCTCATCTATCCAGTCCTCAAGCGCTCCCTTCAGCTTGAAGTTACCGAAGAAGACGCGGGAGCACTTGCCAGGCGAGCCGAAGAGGTCGCAGATTACGCAGCTACCACAAGCCACGCGCCTCGGAGGCTCTACGGCATCGTGCCAGAGCGCGTAATGTCTCCAACCGTGCTGTCCCCTCCTCGGCCGGTAGCTAGGCCTTCTCTGCATCACGAAGCAGACGCCAGCCCTCTTGCCCAAGAGCTCCAGCCTAGCCCGGACAGCCCCCTTCAGGCTTGAGCCAGGTATGATCAGCTCCCCGCCGTAACGGACCAGCTCAGCGGGCTCTATAATGGCCTTCTTGGCCAGGTCGGCTGCTCGGCGCTCAAGAGCTTCCATGAGTTCATTCCTCGGCATATCAGGCCTTATGCCGCTTAGATCGAGTTCTACATGTGTCCTGCCGCTCCAGATGTGGAGGTAGCTCTCGGCCCTCGCCTCAAGGGTCAGCGTGCCAGATAGCCTATTCTTAAGCTCGTGGCGGGGCGTGAAGAAGGCCTGGCTAGCCCTAGAGCTTAAGCTTGGGCGCAATCTCAACCCACACCTCCTGAAGGCCCCTCAGGAGCGTGAGGGCGTCCTCGTGCTCGGCCCAGGGCTTGCCCTTGATTTCGACCTCCCTGTCGAACTCGTCGAGAGGTCTTAGCCTGTCCTCTGGGCGTCCGCCTAGCTCGTAATCGTAAATGTCTATGGTGATGTCCGTGAAGCGGACGCGGCCGAAGCCACGGCTCTTGAAGCCGCCTATCTTCACTCGGCCAGCCTGTATCTCGAAGATCACATCGGCTAGGAGGCCCAGCGCATAGTTCGGGAGGTTCACGGCCCTGAGCTCGAAGTTGAAGATGCTCCCCGGCTCCACGAACTCAGGTGTGAAGGGGCCGTGTGCCACAGTACCCGTGCGCCTATCCAAGGCCACCATAGCTCTATAGCCCAACGCATATTTGCCATCCTTTGGCAGGGAGTCCGCGAAGAAAACATGGCTGGCATACCCCACGGAGCCGAACACCCTGCACAGGATGCAGACACGCCCCATGATGAGCTCAGCAGCCCTCCTGAAGGCCTCTGCCGTGCCCTCCTGCTCAAGGCCATCTATTATGGCGCTCAGCTTCCGCCCTTCCTCTAGCTCACGGTCAAAACAGGGAGCCGCTTCCCCACGGCCAACAAGACCAGTGCAGACCTCGTGGCCGATGTTCCTCAGGAAGGCCAGCTTGTAGGCCGTGGACCTGAAGACGCCCTTCCAGCTGCTGCCAGGTATCACAGGCACGTCTTGCTCTCTCACACGCAGCTTCACCACCGGCAGGTCCGTGGGCGATGTAATGGTGGTCGTCCTTCCCATGCCGACCCGAAGGGGCTCAAGGACCTCGACAGAGGCATTGAGCGTTACCTCGCGTATGAGCTTGTGGTGTAACACCCACTCCACGCTCACGACCCCCTCAAATCTATTACGGCATCAAGGGCCTTTCTCTCTGGCCCCTTCAGCGTGCCGTCCTCGATCCTGTATATCCAGGCCTCGGCTTTCTCTAGCCTCACACGGCCTAAGCCCACGCTCCTCCCGCCGCCTACATGGATGAGGCCCTCCCTAAGGAGCTTGAGCAGCTCCCTCAGGACCCTGGCTCTCTCGTCCTCTTCGTCCTCTAGGTTTATGTTGATGATCCTCATGCGGAACTTCCATTTCACGCCCGGTTCCACGAGCTCCACGTTGAAGAGCCTCTGGCCAGCCGCGCCGCCCTTCAGCCTGCTTATGGCCACCCGAGTACGCGTCCTCACCCTCACGCTATCCAAGTCCTCGGGGAAGGCATCATAGACTATCACGTGGCTGGCGATACGCTTCTCCCGCTCGCCACCTCCACCGAGTATCTGGCATATCACACAGGGACCCTCTCTGTCCTCTCTCTGTTTGTCATTCCTGCTGAAGGGATTGCAGACCCACATGTCCTCGCCCAACAGGCCAGAGCGCACTAGCTTCTCGGCCATCGAGCGCAGGACGCCCTTCAGGCTTGAGCCCGGTATATAAGGGGTTTCCCGGCCTTTCTCGGGATGTACGCCCCTCTCCACGGGGTTATCTAGCCCCATCTGGGCCTTTGCCCCGACCGTACCTATGTGCAGAGCATCCTCGTTCACCAGAGTGCCCTTTATCTCAGTTATCAGCTTGAGCTTGTCGAAGTCAAAATATGGCTCCTCAGCGCTCATTTGATGATCACCACGTTCAGGTTATGGTTCTGCGGCCCAGCCGACTAAGGAGCCACTTGGCATTTACATCTTCCAACCTGACTCTTGGAAGCCTGACGTTCTCTGATGCTTCAAAGAACCAACGAAGGTAGCCTAAGAACTCCTTGGCGAGGTCCTTGATTTTAGCCTTTTCCTCGGTGTTCTCGGCTATATCTAACAGCACGTCCCTTATGGCCGTAGCCACGTTAGGTGGTATAAGTGATGCCTCCCTCTCTTTCCTCTTTGACTGCCTTATGGCGAAGAGCGCAGTAGCTAACAGAGCCTCCTCGGCATTCGTAGTACCCTCCAGCACTTCTATCAGTCTGAATAGCTGGCTTCTTTTTGTCTCAAAGCGTCCTCGTGAAGTATTCATTAGATAGGCGACCTTGGCTGCCATGTCCATGAGCCACTTGGTATTTATAAGAGGCTTTTTCTCCTCGGACATACGACACCCCGCCCTCTTCTTGACTACTACGAAGACGTATATAGTTTTAACTGGCGGTCGAGCCTCTGGCGCCCTCATGACGCTGATCACAGGTATCTATCGAACTGTGTTGAGAACGCCTTACCTAACTCGCTACTTTATAAATACACATGTAACGACCGACGGCCACGAACTCTACGAAGTCCCTCTAAACGGCGAGGGAGGCCGTGGAGGTCGTTGGGGAGATTAGGAGTAGGCGGGAAGAACATTAAACATCTTTTGCACGCTTGGCCCTCGATGCCGCTATCTCGACTGTGGGAAGATGCAGCTTTGGCTCATGTTATAGTACGGTGATAACCGTGGGGGTGAATAAGTCTTATTAAGGCCAGAGCTAGGAGAGCGATTTCGGCTAGGGTGGGAGGATGGCGTGGGGGTCCAGGGCCTTCACGATCCTCCTGCTGCTCCTCTGCGCCTCCACGATCCTCACGAACACCACCACGGCCATGAGCATGCCCACGGCTAGAACGGCACCGCCAACGCACCACAGGCCCAAGGGCGAGCTCCACACGACCGTTGTGAGCGCCGAGGGGAGCGATTTCCCACACGCCTTAATGGGCGATGAGCTCACGCTACCTTGGCTAAGGCCGTGGGAGCCCCTGGGCCACATCAACGCCGGTGCTGAGCCATCCGATCTGCACCAAGAAGCACTGCCAGCGCCAGAGCCAACGTCACTAACGCCCGGGCCAGACGACTGGGTCGTTACTGGCGAGGAAGTTAGACGTGATGAGCCCATAATCCTGACCGGGACTCTCATCATCCAATCGGGCGGCAACCTAACGCTCATAAAC
>Ga0180302_10001005_pt1 | contig 13184 bp, 13 predicted proteins | sample GuaBasSediGuay17_FD_121794 | JGI IMG/M metagenome (GOLD analysis project Ga0180302, IMG submission 121794) | Subseafloor sediment microbial communities from Guaymas Basin, Gulf of California, Mexico - Guay17, Core 4571-4, 12-15 cm | ecosystem: Environmental > Aquatic > Marine > Hydrothermal... | reverse complement strand
GAAAATATATCAGATGCCGATAAGTAGACCTCTACCTCATCAGCACCCAAATTCCGTGCTTTTTCAATAACTTTTCTTCCAATACCTATTAATTCATTAACATCCGGAATTCTCATAATCTTCACCTACCAAAGCTAATAATAGCTTCCTTAACGGCTAGATACGGACCGCCCAATCCCACGGGTAATGGTGCTTGACCACCCTTTCCACAGCCTCCTAGAATGGATGTTTTCACAATTACTTCTTTTGAAGCGCCTATTACGTTTCTCAGGAAGTCCAGAATATGCCCTCTGACAATAACGGATTTTAATGGATATTTTATTTCACCATCTTCAATCCAGTACGCTCTGTTAGCTGCAAATGTAAATGTACCCGTATCCTCCGTTTGTCCTCCGCCCGATTCTTCAGCATAAACGCCTTTACCTATTAGCTCCAAAATTTCCTCTTTATCCATATCCCCTGGGCCAAAGTAAGTATTTCTCATCCTTACGATTGGTGGAAATCTATAATTTATCGCTCTAGCGTTTCCCGTAGGTTCCGTATTAAGAATCTTAGCCGTTGATCTAGCGTGTAGGTATCCAACTAAAACGCCACTATCTAGTAACTTGACTTTTCTAGCGTCCACTCCTTCATCATCATACGGTACCCAAAAACCATAATTTACTGGATCTCCAGAATCATAAATGTAAACATAATCCGATCCTAATTTTTCATTGAGCCTTCCCGCGAGTATTGATGCTCCAGTTGCTACGTAATCTCCCTCCGTTAGATGCCCAAAACTCTCATGCGCTAAGACACCAGCGAATCCTGGATTTGCAACAAACCCATATTTGCCGCTTTCTAAGGTTTTAGCTTGAGTGACTTCACGTGCTCCTTTAAGAGCTATACCTGCTATTTCCTCCGGCTTCTTTTCATCAAATAATTCTAGCCCACTCGATGCTGAAAACTGTTCACGACCATTACCTATTGTCCCATTTTTCCTTACTACGACCATATAATATAATCCCACCATAATAGGATTCCACTGTCTCCTTACTCCCTCACTATTAATGAAATACTTTTCACCCCACAATTCACCGTAAACAGTCCTTATGCCAATAACATCTGGCTGGCTTACTTCTCTTATTCCTTGCAAAGCTAGTTCGATTTTGTAATCTATTGAAATATCTTTGGGGTGCTTTATAGTTCTTGGCGTACGTCCTTCATACTCCTGGGGTTTATATTCAACTGGTTCAGCGGGAAGCTCAGCGATTGATGCTGAAGCTTTTGCTGTCTCGACGGCGCTTTTGACGGCACTCTTTATGTCTTCTTCCTTTAATCTAGATGTAAATCCGTACCCCCGAGCACCCTTTACAACCGCAGTTACTCCAATACCAATTTGATATGTATCTTCAACGTTTCTGACTTTTTCTTTCTCGAAATAGATGTATAGCCTTTTTATAATCTCTCCTCTCGCTTCAATAAAATCGGCCCCGAGATGTTCTCCATAGTCGATCGCGATTTCGAGAAAACTCCACAAATCTGACAAGAATGTGCCCCTCCTTAAGGATGTTACTAGTTTCTTTAAGATTTAGGGTATTACGAATTATAAAAAATAAGTGCATGAAGATGCCTATTCTATCATTTTTTTAGTATCTAACATTATTGACCATAATTTAGCCACCACGAGCTTTAATCGCCTGTTCTAGAAACTCGGATCTTATTAGAATAAGCGAAAGTAAGGGCATAAGTACAGCAACCATTTGGATAGCTCTCTTAATCGGATTTTTGCTTAATACGAGTCCTCGTGCTTTCTGAGCAACAATTATTTGCTGAATTTCGTTATAGATTGACGGCATTATGTTATAGGTTATTGTTAAAACCTTGATAACAGATCTCGGTAGGTGGAGTTTATAGAGAAATGTTTCTAATTGCGAAACGCTTGTGGATGCAAGAAATATTATCAGCGAAAACCCTATTGCCAACAAAAATAGAAACCAATTAAGATATCTTGTGAGGAAAATAAATGGATTAATTACCGGCGCATATAATACTGCGAGGAAAAACCACAGTAATATATAAGCTACAAAAATGTCTTTCACGTAAGCTGGCTCTCGGAAATAAACGGCTATTATTAGAGATGATGATACTATGAATACCGCATATATAAATGTAGAATACTGCTTTAGCCATGCTATATAATTTATTAGGAGAATAATAATCGTGGGAATTATTTTGAGAGGTATTGGTAATCTATGAATGAAGGTATCTTTATTCTGTATCTCAATGAATTTAAGGAGATTCATTCTTCCCACCAATCGAGAGGCATAACGCCTACTTCTCTTAAAAGATCACGGTCTGTTAATAGTTCAGCATTTCCGACTCTCACTATTCTACCATCGTTTATTATGATGATCTTCCGCAATACTTTTCTAAGCTTGTAAGCGAATATAGTATTGTGAGACGCGACGATGATTAGTTTTTTATGCTTATTCCTTTTTATATATTCAATTAAGCAATCAAGTCCTCGAAGATCCATTTCAGCTTCCGGTTCATCAAGCAGAATAATTGGTTGATCAGCGACTATAACGCTTGCTATACTTACCCTCTTTGCTTCGCCTCCACTTAATGTGAAAGGTGATCTTCGCAGAAAATCTTCAATTTCGAAGAATTTTACTATTTCAGACATCTTTTCTCTCGGGATATTTAGATTCTTCAATATGAATGCTATTTCCCTTTCCACTGATGCTTCAAAGAAGCCATATAGAGGATTCTGCCATACGTAACCTATTTTTCTAGCTAGATCTGACCGCCTTATTTTTCTTATATCCTGACCATTAAGGAGAATACTCCCCTTAAATTCAATTAAGTTGGCTAAGGCTTTTAATAGAGTTGATTTTCCACTTCCATTTGGACCCAGAATATAGTATACACCGGGGCCCCTAAAGGAGACTGTTATATTTTTGAGAATTTTTTTACCATTGAGTATGACTGATAAATTAAGAGCCTCCAAGATCATTCATTAGTCACCAAAAAAAGAAATATGAATGAGGAATAGATTACTCCTCGGGAATATTTCTTAGTAGTAGGCTTAATAGGACTGTACCACCAATCACAATCGCTATGCTCTCACTAATCAAAAGGAGAATTATTGCCTCTATATATGGTATCCCCATACTTAGCTCTGGGGGCGCTAGAAATATTAGCTCATATCCTATTATTATGGCTATAATTAACGCAGCTAGAAATGCCCCAATAATCGCTATTATGAGCTTTTTGGTTAAAGATAATTCGTACTTCCGAGAGACCACCCCTAAATAGTATACCACTAAACAAGCAAGTAGGTTAGCTATTGGCCCAAAGATAAGATCCCATGGTTGTATTGGGGAGGCTAAGTTCGCGAAAAAACCTCCGACCATTAATCCTAGAACCGCATTTTTTCCGTACTTTTTGTGAAACGGAATTATCAACATTGCGTCGCTTATCCTTATTTGTTGTATTAGATAGGCAATAGGTGCTATAGCTATTGTTATAGCCGCATATGCAGCTGCAATTATAGCTATTTTTACAATCGAAATTTCTTCCTTCATGTTTCCCCCTCAAAAATACTCTATTATACGTAAATATACGTATTCTGGAGTACAAGATTTATATCTCGATAGTGGTATAAAAAACTTTCGGTGAGGAGTATGAAGAAAAAGCTCACACTTACTGTCGATGAAAAATTAATAATTGAATCGAAAAAGAAAGCTTCTGAACAAGGTTTGTCCTTGTCAAAGATCGTTGAAAATGCCTTAAAATTCTATGTCGAACCTCAAGTATATTGTTTTAAATGCGGATCGAAATTCAGAATCAATGATGCAGAAATATGCCCTAAATGTGGTTGGTATAAATGCCCAAAATGCTCGGCATGCGCATGCTCCTTAGGTGAAGAAAGCGCGAGAGTCGCTTTTTATATGCGAAAAACGCTGATGGAAGTTTTTGTCTCTCCCGAAGTATGAATAATTCATTCAATGGTAATTTCCAGGATTCCATTGTAATACTTCTTCTCAATTTTGTTCTTTCTGCTTAGAAATGGAAGGACGAATTCATCACGATAAAATCCATCTACTGTTAGAGCTTCTACGATAAGCTTATTTCCTCTCTGCTCAACTCGAATAGAATCCTCCTTTGCCCCCCGTAAATCAATAAATAATTTCAATTTATCGTCCTCTTTGAGGTGCGCAACTGGACGCTTTTCGACATTGGTCTCGTCAACAAATACCTTATTAATTGTTAAGGGTCTTCTGGGTCTAGCATGAGGCTGTGGAGTAAAGAAGGCATCAAATGTGCTAGTGAAGAATCTTATTATATTTGCTATGAATTTATCAAACTCGTCGTCAAAATCGTCTGTTCTCTTCTTCTTGTTAGTCAATACTAACCTCTCCATTTTTTGTCTAATTAAAAACATGACTTTGTTCAATATAAAAAGGTTGTTAAATTATTTGCGAGAAATCCAGTATATTTTTAACGGTCTAGTTTAGTATCTATCATAAATATATCATTGCCAGAATCACCGCAAAAATGCCGTTTAGGAATATACCATCAAAAATTCCTGCACCTCCAATACTGGCAACAGGAGCCCCTAATTCTGGTATTTTATTTAGATTCATTAAATCTGCACCTATAAGTGATCCGAAAGTTCCTATCACATAAGCAACTGCAAATATATTTCTCCCAAATCCAAATGGTAAAAGAAAAGATGTAATAATCACTGTGAATATTGGGGGTAATAAAGCTGGCGTCACTATTCCTAAACCTTCAATTGGTCGTGATACTGCATGTATTAGGAAAGAATTAACGATAATTCCTACGAATAAGGGCAGTAATACTCCAATTCCCAATGAATCAATCATTCTTATAACTAGGTATGATGATAGGATAATAGGGAGCACACAACCTCCTAGATTAGCAGCTATTAATGTTTTTTGTTCTATCCAGTCAACTGTCGGCACTATAAAGTCTATCAAGAACGCCCTAATCACTTGTGCTCTTATTATGGGTTTATAACTTTTAACGTAAAAAAGTGGGATATTGATATTACTGCCTATCAAAGAAAGAAGGAAAACTATAAAGATTATATGATATGATAGTCCTAGTCCCACCCCGAATACGAGACCATAAACTAATATGAGCCAGCTCATTGTTAAAAATGTCAATAGCGCATACATCAGAAAATAGATTCCTTTGAATGGTGGATAAAATATGTGGCTTTTTCTTTTCAATATATGCCCTCCAAGAATTCTAAAGATGTAAACTTTAAAACGTTTTTAAAGTTGTTTCTCAGAAACCGAACCTTTCGTCATTGTTGCATCGGTCCTCGGGAATTTCATCATTGACGCTCCAAATTGGGTAGATTTTAGTTAAACTTTAAGCAATTGATACAACTAAAACCATTTTCGGTATTCGTATCAATTTAATTCGTTTAATGAACTTTATAAAAATTCTGAGAACTCTTTAGAAACAAAGACATATTTAGCTCGATGTATATGAAAGGGGCATGATAATTATGGAAAAAGAAGTAGGGCCTATAGTAATTGTTTTTTCGCGCAAAAATAAACTTGAGGATGAGGAAATTAGAAAAATAATTAGACAGCTTTCTAGCTCAGGGGTTTCTAAGATTTGTATAGTGACGGACGAATACCAAATAAGGGTCCCAGAAAAATTCGTTTATACTATAATTCCCAACCTTGGAATAGTTATCGAGCATTTTAAGTCTGATATCGCTGATTTTTGTCGAAAGAAATGTGCTGTGGTAATCACGGAGGAGAAATATTTGACTAATTTTTCCGATTTTAATGTCATAAGGATTTCTTCTTTTAATGATTTTATAAACATATGTGAAGACATAATTAGAGCATCTAAGAAATATGCGATATACTTAGAACTTCCAAAGATTAATTGTAAAAAGTGCGGCTATAAGAGCTGCTGGGATTTTGCAGAAGCCATTGTAAGGGGGGATGAAACTTTACAGAAATGTGTGGTACTAAATACGATGCACAAACTTACAATAATCCATAAGGGAGAAATAATAATGTTAAATCCTTGGGTCGAGAATCTCTTTTACAATATAATAAGGAGCATGTTATCCGCGCTTAAAAATGTAAAAATCACGGGGAAGGAAAAAATCATCCTCAATGTATCTGATTTTTAATTAATTCGTAATACGGATAACCGTTAGGTTTAAATACGCATACAGCATGCCAAAAAAATTAGCACTAAATTTGTTCAGGTTCTCTTTGAATGGCTACCGGAAATCGCCGGTTATAGTTAAGGGGATATTCTTGTTAATTTTACCTCAAACCTACTTTGAGGATATTCCCTATACTTATTGGCAGAAGGTAAAGAATTACCCATTCGCGGGCTATGATTTCATAATTGGAAGAGACGGTCACTTATACTTCATAGAAGCTAATGCTATTCCTGGAGGATTATCAGTTATAACTCATGCATATAGACTTCTCAAATGGCACTTACCCCCAAGATATAGGAAATTAGGCAGTTATTTGGAAAAAATTGTAGAAATGTTCGCTAAAATGAGCATTATTCATCATGTATTAAACTCTGGGAATATGCCTAGATATGCTATAATCACGGTGCCGAAGGATAGAAAAGATCTATTGAACCCCGAGAGAGAATATATCAATTATATGCTAAGAGCAATGGGTGTTAAGAGTTGGCTTGTTAATTTAGCCGATTGTTATGTAAAAGATGGTAAGATAATTGCGAAGATAAATGGTGAGGGGGATATATCGCCAGATTTAATAATCCGAAGAAGCTCCGGATTACCTAAAGGTTTGAGACAAACAGTAATTAATCCAACAGAAATAGGAGTTATTACGGGGAATAAACAAAAAACGTACGATACTATAATAAACGCTCCTAACAATAGAATTCTCAATAAAATTGTCCGCATACCCAAAACATATTATGCAAAAAGCCCAGATGACATCATTAAATACTCTAGAGAGATCTTAGATATGGGAAAACCCGTAATAGTTAAACCCATTAATGGGAAAGGAGGAGAGGATATTATAATAATAAAGAATAAAGAGGATATTACATACAAAATTAGACATGCTAAAATTAGGAGAAAGTACTTGGTTCAAGAAATCGTAGAACCGGTCCCTTTTCCCGCTCACGATGGTTATGTATATGCATTTGATGTGAGAGTATATGCTTTCCTTGGATATCTCCTGGCAGTTCAAATAAGAAGAGCCCCTTTTCCCTTGAATGTTCATGGAAGTATAAATCTAACTGAAAAGAATATCGTGTCTAATATCTCTGCTGGCGGAACATTAGGGCTCGTATTATTAGATCCTGATTTCGATGGCATGATTAAATATGTAAATACTCCTAGCAAGGTGCTTCCATTGCCTCATAGAAGAATACTCATAGATGGTAAAGTGTTAGTATTCGGAGAAAGACTCATTCGTATGCTAACGATGGCCGTTAGAGAGCTCACAATAGCGCTGAGCAACGCTGTGGAGGGAGCTTAATTTGATAGCTAAGAGACATGCCCTAATTAGTTTTATAAAACTGTATGCCGACTTGAGTAAGTTAGAAGCGATATATGCGAAAACTAAGCAAATTGATCCTCAAATCATTAAGAGCATTGTGAGTAGGTTAAGGAGATTAAATATTCATGGGTCTATTAGTTGGAGAGCTCTTCTACTGTTCACACCCCTGGAGATCTACATTAATAACCCCATTAATGACAAAAAATCATTAGTTCAACTGGTTAGGATATTGAGATCCTCTCTGGAGAAAGTCATCTTATCAAAGAGAATACAAGTATTAATTAAGAATGAGACTCAAGCACGATCGCCTAAGTTCGAGCTATATCATAATTTTGAAGAGCTATATCCAGGGTATATTTTTAGACCCGGAGAAATTCCAGTACTCATAACGGTTCCTCATGCAGTTCAGCCGCTTAAAGACATAGGCGCTGTGCAAATAGCAACTAAAGTTGCAGAAAACACACACTCTTATCTCTTATTACCTACTGACTCCCGAGTAATAATGGATTATAACAGGATGACATCGAGATTAACGCCTTTCAGGAGATTAATTGAAATATTAACGCTAAGAGAGAAGAAAGTCAAATTAATACTTGATATTCATACCTCTCCGCATCTGAGTCATTATGATCTCGAAATAGGCATATTAAGCGGTACATCGTCGCGTCTAAAACTAGCTAAATTAATGGCCAAAGCTTTCGATAAGAAAAACCTTAGAGTATCAATTGAGAAAAAAGGGTATGTTGGAGGAGATATCCCAAGATATCACGCATTTGTACCTTGGGTAAATATCATACAAGTTGAAGTAGGAATGAATGACCTACGACAAAAAAGAATCCGTTCAATAATATCAGGGTTATCCGAGTTTATTACTGTTTCATATAACTCACGATAGGGGAGATAGGCCTTGGTAGTATTAAAAATAGACGATATTGACATAAAAATCGGACTTGAAGAGGAAATCTTCCTGACAAATTCTAAGGGATTTCTCCTTCCGTATTCCGAGCACGTATCTTCAATACTGATATCACTCCTAAGGAAAAATGAAAAACTATTAGAGAAAGCTCAATACTACTTATTTGGATTACAATGGGAACCAAATCCTTCACAGATCGAATATGTGACAAGACCTCTGAGTATAGATCACCTACGTGATGCGATTATATTCTCCCGAGAACTAATAGCTAAGGCTGTAAGTGAGATAGAAGGAAAAATTTATATTGGAAGCGCGCATCCCGTTCAAAGCACACCTTATCCCCTGAATGGGGTTCACATAAGTATATCCATCAAGAGAAAAAATAAAAAAAGACCAACGATAAAAGCGCTACAATACATTCATAATCATATACGAAATCACTTGCCAGAACTTATAGCCTTATCTGCGAACTCTCCTATTTGCCGTGGAGAATATACTGGCTACGTGAGTTCCCGACTTTATTATAGTCGTGTTCTTAGCCCAGCGAATTATGCTGTTATTAAGAGAATTCCTATCTCCTTTGTTCCTAGGCAGAAAAGAAGCATTTTTAGATATATCGTATTATTCGGTAAGAAAAAGACAAAAGAAGCAAAAATCATTGCACATGATGATGGATTAAGGCTTCTGGATATAACTCCAAGAGGTCCCTTAACTAATATAATCGAAGATATTGCGAAAAGAGATAACGAAAGTAGGATTGAAATCCGTGCGATCGATGTACAATCATCAGAAGATTACATTATGGACATAGTAAAAATAATCATTGGCTTATCTCTAGAAGCCCTTGATAAAATGTTACGAGGAGAAGTTATTAGGGAAAGAGAAAATCTAATGGAAAATAGACAGCGCGCGATTAAGGACGGTATCAATGCAGTTTTTATCAATAAGGAAAAAGAAATAATAGCACAAGAATCGATACTTACAATGATAGAACGCATTGAGAAATACTTAGATCTCTTAGACTTAAAATTAACAACTCCATTACGGAGAGGTATCCCAGAAATTGAATTTTACGGTCTGCCAGAAATTGTAGACGAAAATCCTAAGCTTTTTGAATTAATTAAGAAAGGTCGCGTAATAATAGGTCTTAAATGTAAAGACGAAAAAAGATACTATCCTATCATGCCTTATGATGCAAAAGTAGCGAATCATGAAGACTTAGAAGGTATCTTATTCGCCGATTATGACTTAGAATGGTTTGAATCTCCTAGGAATATAATCAGACGATTTACAAAAATCGAGCGGAGATACTGGATATTAACTAGCCTAGGTTATGTGAAAATAGGTAGATTTGATAGGATAAAATACGCCAGAAATCCTATATCTCATCTAGTAAGAATATTTAATAAGATGGCAGGAATCTCATAATTTGATCATCATAATATACAAAATATGTATATTCTTATCACCAATTTTTTACAATGAACTCCTTAACTATCCTCTTAACTTCTCCTATTACGGGCGTCTTTAAGTTGCTGGGAAGATAATCTTGTAATAGAGCCCAGTCACTTTCACTAACAAAGTCAATTGCCTTTAATATTCTATCTAGTGACAGATTTACACGATCATTTAATCTAATGGATAATTTAAATCCATGTTTAATCAAGTAATAGATATCCCATAAATCCTTGGCATTTGTTCTATCATAAATGGCATATACTTTATCTATGAATATATCCTTCAATGATAACACCTTAATATCCCCGCTAGTTCCTTCAAAAGGCTCTACGAGAATCCTTCTCCAACTATACTCTTTTTGTGACAGATTAGCAAAATTAACATCAATTCTGAGAAACGATGCCATTCCTGGCATTTTGTAATCTACGGCTATTGTAATCCACTTACGAGATATTATCGGAGGATTAACTACCCCAAATAGAACACTTCCTGACACTTCCCGCTCGAACACGTTTTTAAATTTCCTCCATATGTCCTCAGCAATAATGCTAATTTGCTCTTCCAAAGCTAATTGATCTATCTTATACAGGTAATCGAAATCCAAATCTACGGAAAACCTAGCATCAGGAAAATACGCTCTCCTTATCGCAGTACCTCCTTTGAAACCTAAGAATTCCTTTAACTCAGAGAAGGCGATAATATCTAGGGCTGCTAGAGCTGCATAGTCTTGTTGCACTATTCTGACTGGTACATTATACTCTCTTGATAAAATTAGAAAATCATTATTATCTAACGGCTTGATCATCAGAGTTCACATCCTACATTTATCATTAACTATTATCTTCCATTTATTTGATTTTACACCCCCGCGTCCCTTTGCCGGGTTTAAGGGAATAAACGTTCTTCCAATATGAGAGTACATTTTCTCCAAATATCCATCATAATTAAGCAGTTCGAGAAGAAATCCTAATCTCTGTATCAGTGATTTGTTATTCAATCTTAGTGCATAATCGATAAGTTTGCTTACTTTGAGAATTTCTTTCCCAAGGATTAAAGCTTTACATATATCGTTGAAGCTAATATACCTATTTAGAAAGAGAAGACAATCTATAATCGTTTTTTCTTTATCGGAAAGATTAATGGTCAGAGATCCCAATGGCACTCTTATGTATCCGAAAAATTTTTCGGGTGATAAGTAGATTAATCTGAATCTCTCCTCTCTCAAGCTGATAACGCGCCCGCTCAGTTCTCTCTTTGAGGTTAATACATGAATAATTCTGGTGGGAGCATCATGTAATCTCCAAAAAAGTAATGAATATCTAAGCCCGATATAGTAATCCTTTCCAGAAAAGAAGGCATCAATAAGGCCTTCAGCTGGGACGCCAATTAAAAAACTATCCGATAGGATAAATGCCCCTCTCCATATTTTCTTAGCTAATCCGTCTCTCAGCATTCTTTTAATTATTCTATAAGCATAAAAAGATGATACACCATACATTTCCTTAATATCTGAAGATCTAAAAACAAATTTCCTTCTTTCAATAAGATCAGATGCCACCTTACCAGCGTTTGGTAATCTCGACAAAATGATACACCATTTTTTTAAAAAAATTCTCCTCATAAATATACATTTTCTGTATATTAAAATGTACATAATATTCATAAAAAGATGAATTTTCCCCGCATTCTGTAAGGAATAAAGAGAAAAAAATATAAAGATAAGAAAGGTTATTCAACGCCAGTAACTTCCTTAGCTCTTTTATAAGTCTGATATATCGCTTTAGCCGCTTCTACAATTCCTTTCTTCTCTTCATCTGAAAGAATATTCCAGATATCTGGACCAAAGAACCTACCAATTTTTCCAGGTATAGTTACAAATACAGGTTCGGGAACCTCATCAAACTTCCTTGGAATAGCGTAACTTAATAACTTACCTGTATTTAAAATGATTCCCCTTATAATCTCTATGAATGAACCAGCTGGCCCCCATCGCGTACCTCCAGTGACTCTAATGACTTCTCTGCTGATTTCCTTAACATATCTCTCAACTTTTGCTTTATCAAGAGTTTTTCCAGTCTCTCGGAGGTATTCCTCTAACGGGATACCATCAATTTTAACAGTACTCCATAGAAGTACAGCAGCCTCTCCATGTTCCCCGCCAACAAACCCTTCTACCATCCTCATCGGAACTCCCAATTCACGCGAGATAATCGTTTTAAATCTCGCTGTTTCAAGATTGGTACCCGTTCCAACAACTATTCTTTTACCTCCCGCCGCTTTATAAGCCAAAGAAGCCATGGCATCGACTGGATTCGTTATTACAAAATACCATGCCTTAGGATTGTTATCCACAGTGGCCTCCATAATTTCCTTAATTATTTGAGCATTTTTGTCAGCTAGATCCCTTCTACTCATCTCAGGTGTTCTCGGGAATCCCGCAGCTATAACTATTAGATCCGCATTCTCAACGAATTTACTGTGCTCATATGCACGAATTTCAATGTCAATTCCATGAGCAGATATTCCATGATAGAGCTCCTCTTTAACCATTTCAGCTAATTTAGGGACAATATCAACCAAAGATAATTCAGTTACATAGGGCTCCCAAACAAGAGTATAAGCTACAGCACTTCCAACACGTCCAGTACCTATTACCGCAACATGCACCATTTAAGACCACCTAAAAGAATTCGATTAAATATTCACAAATTGTTCCCAAAATATCCCTCTAAATGTGTAATATCTTGTGGCGTATTTAAGGCTTTTGGAGGCACCAGAACCAGTATTAAGAATCGTAATGCATCTAAATAGAGAAAGCCATGTAATAGCCATGCCGCCAAGAAAACTTGAAAAATTGAGCTTAGGAAAGCGTTGAAAAAGGTAGGCATACCCCAAATCGTTAAAAAGCCGTAGAAAAAACAAATGCAAATAAGAAGAAAAAGAAGCATGACGGGGGGAAGCGTTATACTGGGCTTAATAAGCGCGATAGTCGTTAAAGCTAGGAAAACAGAGCAGATAACAGAGTTCGCTAGAGAGCTAAAAGAATACATGGGGATCAAGAGTTTTCCAGAGAGAAACTCGCTGCAGAGACTTCGGCGAAAACTAGACAAGCCCTTATACGAAGTCTTTCAAGAATCAAGCTTAATAGCGTTAAGGTTGACTGGCAAGAAAGCAAGTTTTGGCAACGTAGTTGCATTAGACGTTCAAAGCATTCTCTCAAAATCAGAGATAAGTGGCGTAGGTTTTGTGAAAGGGCGGATTGTGAGAGGATT
>Ga0180302_10001004_pt1 | contig 13186 bp, 14 predicted proteins | sample GuaBasSediGuay17_FD_121794 | JGI IMG/M metagenome (GOLD analysis project Ga0180302, IMG submission 121794) | Subseafloor sediment microbial communities from Guaymas Basin, Gulf of California, Mexico - Guay17, Core 4571-4, 12-15 cm | ecosystem: Environmental > Aquatic > Marine > Hydrothermal... | reverse complement strand
GTGAATAGTACTGCGTAGTTTACGTCCCAGGGGTTCCTAACAAGGGATTCCAGCTCTGAAGCTGATTTAGGGCTAAGCCCTCTAGCCCTAAGGACTGAGTACTTTATGAAGGCCGAGAACATCTCAGCAATATCCCAGATCCTGGCCCTTACAGCCACGCTAACAGGTCTCGGCAGGATCGCCCCCTTACCCGCCTTAAGGCCCACCCAGGTTGAGTAGACATGTGATGGAATGGATACCTTAACTCCCTCAACCTCGAGTAGGTACCTCAGCCTCATAACGTCTGTTGACGAGAGCCTGACCCCATGTACAGGTATCGAGATCGTTAGGACGAAGACCCCGTTGCTATGGATCATTAGCTCCACGTAGCCCTTAAGCTGGCTAACACCCCCCAACCTCCCCGCGCTAACGCCCTCAAGGTCTAGCGTGATACTCCCTAAAATAACCCTTAAGTACTCGAGCCTCTCAAGGAACTCCCTCGAGAGCAGGGATGCGTCAATAAACCCCCTACACTTAGCGTAGTTGCTAACCTCCTCAGAAACCTCGCCGAGCACCTTTAGGAACACCCTTACCCAGGGGTTAGGAGCACCGCTCTCAACCCACCCCATCCCTGCAAGCTTAGCGTGCAGCTGTATTGGGGCAGCTAGGATGGCTACCGCCCGTGAACCCACCTTAAACATGCCCAGCAAGTCCTCAAAAGTTTTTAAAACATCTACATCCCGCCCTACATCGAACGCGCTAATGTAGTATAGGTCGACGTACTCCGTTAGGAGTACGGGCCTTCCACGACCCCTCCCTACAGCCCTACTCCTCGCTACGCCGCTCTGAGCCCTCTCATCACGGGTAGGCACCCGTGCCACCCTTACTAGGAACCCCTACAGAATTATTGAATATGGCTGGCGCCCAGGAGCCCTTCAATGCTGAGGCATGGGTGCTTTACCGTAAGCAGCGATGCCACAGCCTACCTAACCCCCTACGCGCTTAGCTAAGTGCTGGAGAACCCCCCCTACAGGCACCTCCTGAGTGTAGCTTAGCTGGGGTTTAAGTTTGCCTCACCTATTAAAAGCGGTAGCACGTAGGCAGGCCCCTCCCCTTAGTTTGAGCTTACTGCCTGAAGGGCTTTTACTTCTGCAAGCTGTGTTTTCATGGATGAATGTAGTGGTTAGGGAGGCGTTGCTTCAGGAGCCTGTAGGTGGTGGTAGGGTCAGGTGCGGTACGTGCTTAAGGAGGTGTGTTATACCCCCTGGCCTTACAGGCCTGTGCGGCAACTACAGGAACGTTAATGGGAAGCTGATTAACGTGGGTTACGGTAAGCTATCGGCTTTCGAGTCTAGACCCATTGAGATAAAGCCCCTCTACCACTTCTGGCCGGGGAGCTACGCGATGACCTTTAGTGGGTGGGGCTGTAACTTCCTGTGTCCTTGGTGCCAGAACTGGCACTTAAGCAAGTCTAGGCCCCCCGATAACGCTGAGGAGACCCCGCCTGGGGAGGTGGTTAAGGCAGCTTTAAGGGTGGGTGACGACGGTGTCTGCGCTAGCTTCAACGAGCCGACAATACACCTCGAGTACCTAGTAGATGTGTTCAGGCTGGCTAGGGAGGCAGGGCTGTACTCAACAATGGTTAGCAACGGCTCCCTAACCCTGGAAGCCCTCAAGCTTCTGAGGGATGCAGGCCTTAACGCTATGAACGTAGATATTAAGGGGTGCCCGGAGACCTACAGGAAGTACGTAGGTGTGCCGAACCCTGTCGAGGTGCTTAGGACGGCTAGTGAGGCATTAAGGCTGGGCATCCACGTAGAGGCGGTGTACCTCATCGTTACTGGGGCTAACGACTGGGATGAGTGTGTTGAGTGGGTTATTGAGGCACACCTAAAGTACCTGGGGGAGGACGTCCCCCTACACATAAACAGGTACTACCCGGCCTACAGGTACTTTAAGCCTCAAACCCCTTGGGAGGCTATTGAGAGGGCCTACAGGGTAGCTGTTAGGGAGGGTGTTAAGTACGTCTACATAGGTAACGTAGGCACCTCGAAGTACCTACACACAAGGTGCCCTAGGTGCGGTGAGGTGCTCGTAGAGAGGTTCAGCTACGGCGTCCTAAGATGTAACCTGACCAGGGATGGCAGGTGCCCTAGGTGCGGTTTAAAGGTCCCTATAGTCGGTGAGTGCAGGGTTTCCGTAAAGGGGTTTATCTAAAGCAATAACCCCTAAAAACCCCTTACTACCTATTTCTTAGGTGGGCAAGACGGATGTTGAGGGTAGGTTAAGGCTCGTGTTAAGAAATGTTGAGGAGGTCGTTACTGAGGATGAGTTAAGGGGCCTCATAGAGGCTGGGTGCGGTAAGGGGTACCTAGGCTTCGAGCCCAGCGGGCTGTTCCACGTTGGGTGGCTCGTATGGGCCTTTAAGTTTAAGGACCTCGTTGATGCGGGGTTCAGGATGTCCCTCCTCGCAGCTACATGGCATGCCTGGATAAACGACAAGCTCGGCGGTGATATGGGGTTGATAAGGTTTGCGGCAAGACACGTTGCCGACGTCCTTAACGGGCTAGGCCTTGAGGGTAGGTACAGCCTCGTCTACGCTGAAGACTTAGTTAGTGACGTGAGGTACTGGGAGAAGCTCCTTAAGGTCGCTAAGGCATCGTCGCTGGCCCGGGTTAAGAGGGCTTTAACGATTATGGGTAGAAAGTCTGAGGAGGGTGAGAAGGACTTCTCTAAGCTCATCTACCCCCTAATGCAGGTAACGGACATATTCCACATGGACCTAGACGTAGCTCTAGGGGGCATGGATCAGAGGAGGGCCCACATGCTGGCTAGGGACGTAGCTGATAAGCTTAAATGGAAGAAGGTGGTGGCGATCCACACACCCCTAATACCCTCCCTCGAGGGCGTTGGGAGGATGGATGTTAAGGCTCTAGCCAGGGGGGTGGTCGCAGCTGAGTCGAAGATGAGTAAGTCGAGGCCTAAGTCAGCTATATTCATCCTGGACAGCGATGAGGAGATAGCTAGCAAGGTTGCTAGGGCGTACTGCCCGCCGAGGGAGGTTGAGGGGAACCCCGTCCTAGCTATGGCTAAGCACGTAGTGTTTAGGGGGCGGGAGGTCGAGTTCACCATCGAGAGGCCGAGCAGGTACGGAGGCCCCATCACGGTCTGGAGGTATGAGGAGCTTGAGGAGCTCTACAGGGGAGGTAAGATCCACCCGCTGGACCTAAAGAACGCTGTAGCTAAGAGCATCATCGACATAGTTAGGCCTTTAAGGGAGAGGATACTTAGCGCGCCGGGCTCTAGGGAGGCTGTAGAATCCATTAGGAGGTACTACGAGGGGGAGTAAGAAGGGCCGGGGGTGGCCCTCCCTACCTCATTGAACCCCGAGACACGGGGTACTTAGTAGGGCCGTGGTAACTACCTAACAGACCTATTAAGGTTTATTTAACCTACCCTCCCCACGCTTCCTAACGTTGAGGAGCAGGTCGGGTGACTCTATCTCCTCGATCCTCCTCTCAAGCTCGTCGATCTTGTTAAGGACCTCCCTAAGGATCCTGTCAATAACGAACACCCTCCCCTTAAGGTAGGTAACGTCCCTCTCCAGCTCAGGGCTTAACCTAGAGTAGGCGCCCTCCTGCCCGTAGAGCCCGCCGTCGAGCCCCGTCTTTATGAATAGCTTGATAAGGTCCGTTATCTGAATACCCATATCCCGGGCCACCCTCTTCAGCTCAGCGTACAGCTTCTCAGGTAGCGATATATGCACTGTCGGTATGTCCGTTCCCTCCAAGAGGAATACTTACATATTCGTATTTAAAATTGTCTCTAATATGTCTTACTATTTAAAGGATTGTACATAACGTGAAGCAACTCAGTGTAGATAGCAATTCATAATCTGCTCAAAACTAAACCTTCCTGGGGTGCATTGATATGAGGGTTGTAACGTTTAAGGTTGATGATGAGCTCCTGAAAATGCTTGACTTAACAGCTTCGAGGCTAGGTGTTCCTAGGTCCGAGCTTATTAGGGAGGCGATAATTAAGTACTTAAGCCGTAGCAGCCCTGCTAAGAGGAGGGGTTATTTAAGGGTTAGGCACGTGGTTTTAACGTAAGTTACACGTACTTAAACACGACTACCTTGGTTTCACCCCACCTATCCAGGGACTCCTTAGTCACGCTCCACTCGTTTGAGTTAAGCCTTACAACGTCTAGGTCGATAACACCTAGGAAGTTTTCAAGGGGTGCTAGCGGTAGGTTAACCCCGGGGATCCAGTAGTGCATTGGAATGGCCGCCTTAGGGGATAGCTCCTTAATAACTTCGTACGCCTCCTTCCCATCTATGGTGAAGGTACCCCCTACAGGGACCATAGCTATGTCTACAGGCCTTAACCTCTCAGAGGTCTCAGGGCTTAGCATGTGGCCCAGGTCCCCCACGTGAAGTATGTTAACGCCCTCAACGCTCAGCCTGTACATGACTACCTGCCCTCTCCTCCTACCCCTGTACTTATCGTGGTAAGCCCTCACACCTAGAACCATGTACCTACCCCCAACAACGAACTCGCCCTCACGCATAGAGTACCTCTCGCCGCCACCCCTAAGAACTACAGGGTACGCGTTGTGGTCGAAGTGCTCGTGGGTTATTAACACCGCGTCGGCTCTAGCCCTAGGGGGTTTAAGACCTATGCTGCCACCATCATGTGGGTCGATAACTATGCTGAACCCGCTGGAGTCAACGATCTCGAAGCATGCGTGGCCGTGCCACCTAATCACGACCATAAACACCACCAGTTAGTAACATGCATTTAAACCTATTATAGGTTAGGAACTACCTACTATGTAGCCAGGCCCTAAACACCTCTAACTTACGCCTCAACCTAGCTGGCATACCCTTACCCAGCTGCCCGCCTAGCGATGGCCATATAACGGAGTCTATGTGCAGAGGCGGTATACCTACATCCCTAGACACCTCGAGCCAGGCGCTAGCTACCGCTTCAGGGCACCTAAACAGGTCCCTCCATGAGTCGAAGCCGTTAACTAGGCCTAACCTAAACGTTAACCTAGAGATCCTCCTATCAGCAGGTATGGGGATCTCGTGTGGTAGCGGGTTAACGCTAGGTCTTAAAGCCCTTAAGCCGTAGTAGTACATCTTAACGGAGAAGACGACGGTCTTGCTGTACGGCTCGCTGCCTAGAGCGCTGTAGGTCGCCCTCCACAACCCTACGTAGTCCTCACTACCCATTAAACCCCTGACCGCTGAAGCTCTGCTTAAACGCCTAATCCTTAGAGCCTTACGGCTAGCGCCCACCCTATTACACCTACTGCTACCAATAAAGGAGAGGACGAGGTCTACGGCCCCCGCGAAGTCCGTGGGGGCGCCCTCAGCGCACACCCTCCCCAGGTAGGTAGAGAACTCCTTCCAGTAGTCCTCACCCCTACACGATAGGGCGTAGCTCACCAACGCGTTTAGGTAGGTTAGTGTAGGGGTTAGTGAGCCGCAGGCGCTGCTAGCCTCCTTAATGCTTACTAGCTGGGGGTCGAACTCCTCGATCGCTAAGGCATCGCTTAAGGTGAACGCTGATAGGGCTTTAGAGACCTCCCTAACAGCGCTGGGGTTAACTGCGTAGCTACGCCTGCAGCGCATCACCTATCCCTAAGGTTAAGGCTTATACGTGGGTTTTCAAAACTACCTCTGGAGTTAGGGTTGGTGGTTAGGGATAGGTGGTTAGAGGAGGTGATGGGGAACTTGCTGCTATACCTTGACTTCGGCGGTAGGTCAGGTGTCCTAGCCCCCTGGGTACCTACGAGGGATGAGCTGATCCCGTACGTAATGATGGTTGCTAAGCCTAAGAAGGGTGATGTCTTCTACGACCTTGGGTGCGGGGATGGGAGGGTAGCTATCGAGGCTAGCTTGAGGGGCGCTAAGGCCGTATGTGTTGAGATAAGTAAGGAGCTCATTGAGAGGGCCCGTGAGAGGGCCGTGAAGCTAGGGCTTAGGGATAGGATAGAGTTCATTAACGAGGACTTCTTCAACGTAGATCTGAGGAACGCTACGGTGGTCTACATGTACCTGTTAACATCTGTTAATAGGATGCTTAGACCTAAGCTCGAGAGGGAGCTTAGGCTGGGCACCAGGGTCGTTACGCTGGACTTTGAGATACCTGGGTGGAGACCTGTCCACATAGTGAGGGTGTCGCTGGGGTATAGGGATGCAACGATATACCTCTATATTAAGGGGATTTCGGACTCTGTTAAGGCGTAGTTAGGGCCTGGTTTTAGGGAGCCCCACCCTAGGGCATAGGTCGTTGATGGGGCACCTACTGCAGAGGGGCTTCCTAGCCCTACACACCTCCCTACCATGCTTTATTAGGATGAGGTGGGCTGTGAGGTACTGCCCCGGATCTATCGACTTCATAACCTTAGCCCTAATCTCCTCGTAGCCCTCCCCCTCACTAACAATACCGAGCCTTGTGAGAACCCTCCTTATATGGGTATCGACAGGGAATGTAGGGTGCCTCCTAAACATTAACAGAAACACGTCGGCTGTCTTAGGCCCTACGCCGGGGATCGATGTAAGGATCTCCCTAAGCCTCTCAGGGTCCTCCCTTAAGAGGGCGTCACCGCCGTCCAGCGCCTTAAGGATGTTGAATATAGTCCTCGCCTTCAACCTATGCATCCCTGAAACCCTTATTAGGTCGGCGACCTCGTCCACGCTAGACCTCATTAGGGCTTCGGGCTCTAACCTCCTGCCAAACCTCCTAACTAAGTTCTCAAGGGCTTTAACAGCAACCCTATCGGAGGTGTTCTGGGTTAGGACTATCGAGATGAGAACCCCTACCGGGTGCATGCCGTTAACTAACGCCTTAATAGCGAGGAACTCCCTACTCCTCACTAAACCCCCATAGTACTTAACCAGCCTATCAATGATCGTGCTTAAGCTAGCGCTCACCCCTACCCCGGAGCTTAAGGATTATGGAGCTAACTTTAATCTTACGCTTTAAGGTGGGGTGCTGGTAGTAGTGGTGATACCGAGGGAATACTGGTGAAAGAACCCACCGCTCTTTAATGCTTGCAGGTTGCCTAAGGTTTTAGTGGTGAGCGGGGTGAAGTGGAGTAAGGCGCTAGTATACGGCGTTAAGTTCTTTCTCGCGTCAGCGGTGTTTAACGTTATCGGCATATCCCTAATACTTTCATCGCTAACCATAAACGCCTACTTCAGTGAGGGGAAGTACGTAATAGTGTTTAACGCGCTAGCAGCGTTCACCAACATAGGGGCCCTAGCACTACTGATAGTGGGCTTCGCCACCATAGCTATAGGTAACGTCGCAATACTCCTAAAACTGTTCTCAGACATAGTTAAGGAGTCGAGCAGGGACTACGTGTGGTAAACGACTACCGCTCCCACGCCCCCTTAAAGTAAGCTTAGCTGGTATTACACGTTAAAGATCCTAACACGTAAGGGTGCTTACCTTAGAACTTACAGATGATCTCACAGAAGCTGTTTTATTCCGCCATGAAGTAGCTTAAGAGTAGGGGGGTTAGGGAGCTCAGACGATAGCGCTTAGCTACGGCTCCGGGGTTGGCAGTGCTTATGAGTTGCCGCAGCCGCTAAACCTTCACGGCTACCGGGCTCGAGCATTGCTAGTGGGTGCATGGAATGTAAAGTAGCGGGGACGGGTTCCTACCTCCTCCTTAAAAACTTAACTACCAGGACGGCCATTAACGCAGCTAGAGATGCTGTAAGTGCTGCGGCTGACAGCACTACAATGTTTAAGCCCTCAAACACGCCTCTAGGTTCGGGCTCCCGGCCCACGTGCGTGGGGCACCCCTCAGGCGGTTTAACACCCACTATTAGCTCCCTAACGATGTTAGCCCCCTTAAGCTCTACATACATTGTGAGCACCCCCGAGATCGAGTCCGTGCTCACCGGGGCGGTGTTCCTGTAGTATAGGAGTAGGCCGCTCCTACACTCATAGGCTGCCTCCCCCTCACTACCCACAGCGTACACAGCACCGTTGAACACCGCTCTATCGAGCACTACTTCACCGCATGAAGCGTTAACAGGCCTAATAGGAACCACCCTAACCCTCCCCAGTAGGTACGGGCCTAGCTCGCCCTTACTAACAACCTCCCCCTTTATCGACGGCGGGGTGAAGGCGCTGATAAAGCTCGATGCGTTACCCCCAAGCCACCTATAGATCGCGTCTAGGGCTAGGTAGCTAGGGGAGGAGATGGAGGTCACTATGTCACCGTCGAGGAAGCCGAAGACCTTAACGTGCGTTTCATTAACGTTGAAAACAGCGATTATGTACGTGAAGTTAACGGTTATTGAAGCCCTCGAACCACCTACGTCGTTAAGCTCTATGGTGTAGCTGTAAGCATACGCAGCCTTAACCGAGCCGTTACCTATGGATAGAGCCCTATCCAGGGAGCTCTGCTGGGATACCGCCACGACACCGCTACCCGCTAGCGGGGCTACAGCCACCACTAGCAGTGCTAGAAGGGCAGCAACCACTCCTCCAGCAATACCCTTCGTTACCCACACCTACTAAGCAGTAGTAAAGCGGTATTTAGGCGGTAATGAAACCTACCCAGCAACGAGGAACACTAGGTGAACCCCTCCACACCTACACCTTGAGTAGCTAACTAGCCTAAGCCTAACCCACTCACCCCTAGAACCGAAGCCCTGACCCTCGACAGGGGTTACAGCGCTACTACCACCAACAACGTAGGGAGCTATAGTTACCCTAAACTCGTTAACCAACCCCTCCCTGAACAACCCCCACAGGAGGGTTCCCCCACCCTCTACGAGGACGATCCTTAACCCCATATCGTGGAGGGTCCTCATAACGTCTGTAAGGCTAACCACGCCTGGAGACCCCTTAACTGACGGTAAGGTAACTACATCAACCCCCAAACCCCTTAAGGCCTCAACCTTATCCCTAGGGGCCGCATCCGAGGCCACGACGACGGTTCTTGAGGACCTATCCCTAACCACCCTAGCGTTAAGAGGGATCGATAGCCTACCGTCAACCACCACCCTCACGGGGTTCGGGCCCTTAACATACCTAGTAGTTAGTAACGGGTCATCGATTATAACAGTTCTAGCCCCGACCATGACGGCATCGGAGGAGGCTCTTAAGGAGTGAAGCCTCCTTAAGTCGTGGGGGCAGCTAAGCCTCGACTCCCCCGTCCTTGAAGCTATCTTCCCGTCGGCCGACATGGTTACGTAGGCTATTACATAGGGTAGAGGCATCCCTTAAACACCACCTAGGGGTACCGCCCACTACGAGGGCTGAGACGGCCTCAGGTCCCCCTCTCTTAACCACCCCTAAGTACATATTCCTAACCACGTCCAACCCTACTACGCTGGTCTTTAGGAGGAGCAGGGATGCTGGGCAACCCTCACAGATGTAGTTCTTAAAACCGAAGATGCCGGCGTTAACGGTTAGCGATTTAAGGACCCACTTAGGGTCGTTAATCCCCCTAGACCTCATTATTAGTAAGGCCTCCTCACCCTCCCTCCATAGGTCGTTCTTAACCCACCCAGCGTTGTCCGTTCCGAAGCCGACCTTAGCGCCGACACGGTACATGAGGTCTATGGGGGGCGTCCCCGATAGGAACCACCTATTAGACCTAGGGCACGACACGATGGCTACACCCAGCTCCTTAAGTAGCTGGAGGTCTTCTTCGGTGAGCCACGTACCGTGAACCACAGCTGTTGGCTTAACAGCTCTTAGGAGGGCCTCAAGATCCCCGCACTCCCTGACCTCCCTAGTCTCAGCTACGTGTGAAGCGATGAACCTACCCTTAAAATACCTAGACATATACTCGATGGTTTCAGGACTGAAGTAGTTGGGCGATGAGATAGCCAGCCCGTCGGACATCACGCTAAGCGCGCCTACCTCAGCCTCAACTACGTCCCTATCGTGGGATGAGGGCATGCCTAGAACTACGTGGCCGTAGGGCCTGGAGCCGTAGTCTATGGCTAGGGCCTCAGGCCCTAACTCCCTGAACTCAACTACGTAGCCCACACCCATACGGTAGGATAGCTTGAGAAACCTGTGGACAGCCCTAAGGTATAGCTCCCTACCTGCCCTCCTCAGCAACACGTACTTAAGGCCGTACGGCTCGCCGACAACGGAGTCTATATCTAGGTCCCACCCTTCCTCAGCTATAGCTAGGTCTAGGATGTGGGTGTGTAGGTTAGCTAGCGGTGGCAGGGCTGTAAGGCCCCTTAAATCTATAGCGCCCCTACCTGAAGCAGCTCCCCTACTGATCCCGTTAATCGTTCCGTCCGGCAGGATGCTTATCGTTAATGGGCCCTCAACGTACTCGAGGTCCTCACCTATGAAGGCAGAGCTAACGACTAGCTGGAGATCGGTCCTCAAGCTAGGAGCCTCGGCCTAAACGGGATTACGTCAGCCATGGTTATTAACCCGGGCCTACACGAGCTAACGTACTCCGCTAGGTTAACGAGAACAGCAGCGGTTCCCAGATCTCCCGGTGTCCCGGAGCTCCTCCACTCCACGGTGAAGTCCCTGCCCTCAACAACCACCTCCTCGAAGTCCTCAGCAGTTACGTGGGCCTGTACCTCCAATGAGATAGCTGGCCTCCCGTTAACGTACCCATGGCCGTAACCCCTTACACCCAGGACCTCACCCTCTCTGAACAGCCTACCGCTAACCACGATTTCCCGATCAGCTACAACCGGTTCCTGGCCCTCAACGACCCTCTCCAGCTTAACCCCCATAGAGCTAGCTATGAGGGCGACGGACTCAGCGTAGCCTACGTGCCCTGTTAGGACACCCCTCCTTAAGAGCTCCCTAAACTCCCCGGCCCTAAGCCCTAAACCTACCTTACGTTGAAAGGACTCCCTCCTCTTCAACGCGTTAAATGACCTAACCCCCTTAACCCTCCTAACGAATGGGTGGGGCGCTGATAGAACCACGATCAAGGTGTCCATGATGAAGCCGGGGTTTATACCTGTCCCCAGCACCGTTACGCCGCGGGCTCTAGCTAGCTCGTTAAGCCTCCTAGCTAGCTCGGGGTACTTAAGGTATGGGTAAGCGAGGGTCTCGCATGTTGAGACTACGTTACACCCCGTCCTAACAGCGCTTACTAACTGGTTGAAGACGCCGTCTAGGTATGAGGTGGTTGCGTGAAACACTACGTCGGACCCCTTAAGGCTTCCCGGGTCGCTGCTAACCCTGACCCCAACCCTCCCTACACCCATTACCTCACCTACATCCCTACCCACGAGATCCCTGCTAGTGTCTACAGCGGATACGAGCTCCCAGCCCCTCTCAATAGCTAGCCTAGCAACCAGCCTGTTTATCTGCCCGAAGCCGTAGAAGCCTACCTTCACCTATGGCACCCTAAGTATCTGTAGGAAGGGCTTAAATTTCCCTCACCTAACCTATACCGGAAGGATGATGAGGCACGAGCGGAATGAGCTTAATGATTAGTAGCAAACCAGCTGATAGACCAGTTCTAGACCATGACCAGGTAGAGGACGTGTTGGGTAACCTATACGTGGTAGTAGGTAATACGCACCCGCCGAACGCCTTAGTAAGCTACGTTAAGTACGTACCGACGAAGCGCTTAACCCTGTGGTGTAGGAGGGGTGTGTGCTACGATAGGGTGGTGAAGCACTACGGCGTCAAGAACGTTGTTAACTCTACTGAGAGGCTTCAGGAGTACGTCTACGACCCCGTTCTAGGGGCTAGGGTCCCCGTAGTTAGGTTAAGCCGCGTAGTAAGGCTGTACTACCCCGAGGTAAGGCTTGCTGAGATAGTTAAGCGCCCGGTGGATAGGCTTGAGGAGGACGTTGTAAGGGCCTCAGAGATCCTGAGGAGCTACGGGGTTCCCTGGAGCTCCCTAGGCGTTGGGGGCTCAGCCCTCCCCTCAATACACAACGTTGGGTGCTCCGACGTAGACATGGTTGTCTATGGGTGTAGGGAGTCCGTAGAAGTTGTTGAGAGCAGGTTCGAGGGCTTCAGCAGGCTGGGAGGGGATGTTGTTAGGAGGAAGTTCGTGGAGAGGTCTAGGAGGCATGGGTTGAGCGTGGAGGTCCTCAGAGCTATCTACCCGCCGTACAAGGACTTAGTTATCGGGGGTAGGAAGGTGAACCTATCCTTCGTGTGTAGGCAGGTCCAGAGGTATGGTCACGAGGTTTTCAGGGTTGTAGGGATTGTTGAGGCAGTAGTGGATATCCTTGGAGGCGACTGCCGATCCCTCTTCTACCCATCGAGGGCTGAAGTACTGGGTGTTCACAGCATTAAGGTCTGGGGTGCTAGGAGCTCTAGATCCCTGAACGACTTACGTAGGGGGTTGAGGTACGTAGTAAGTTATGAAGGGATCTACTCATACGTTATGTATAGAGGGGGTAGGGTGAGGGTTAGTGGGGTCCTTGAGGAGGTGCTGCCCAGCGGTGACTACGTAGTAGTTGTGGGGGCCTACGAGAACCCCGGCTTTATTTACTGGGGCCCTGCCCGGGCTTCTTAAGCATTGGGAAGGGGATTACCTCCTTTATCGACGTGCTACCGGTGAGGATTAGCACCAGCCTGTCTATACCGACACCTAGGCCACCCGTTGGCGGCATGCCGTACTCCAGGGCCTCTATGAAGTCCCAGTCGTAGGGGTGTGCCTCGGTATCGCCTGCCTTCCTCCTCTCCTCCTCCCTCCTAAAGAACTCCTCCTGAACTACTGGGTCGTTGAGCTCGGTGTACGCGTTAGCTAGCTCTACACCACCTATGTACAGCTCGAACCTCTCAGCGTACTCTGGGTTAAGCCTGTGGGGCTTGGTTAGGGGGGAGGAGGTAGCGGGGAAGTCGATGACGAAGGTGGGCTGGATGAGGTGCTCCCTACCAACGAGCTTATCGAATAGCTTAACTATGGCCTTACCCCTATCGAAACCTCCTGGGAGGCTTATTCCGTGGACCCTTAGGAGCTCCTTAACGTCCTCATCCCTCATAGCCTCAGCATCCAGGCCCGCGAACTCCTTAAGGCCCTCAACAAGCCTAATCCTTCTGTATGGAGGGCTCAGATCTATCTTAACCTCGGACCCGTTCACGGGGTAGGTTACCTTAGCCCCCCCGATCACGTTACGAGCAACAGTGCTGATCAACTCCTCGGTAAGCCTCATGATGTTGTTGTAGTCGGCGTAGGCTTCGTAGGACTCCATCATGGTGAACTCGGGGTTGTGGAGGG
>Ga0180302_10001003_pt1 | contig 13187 bp, 9 predicted proteins | sample GuaBasSediGuay17_FD_121794 | JGI IMG/M metagenome (GOLD analysis project Ga0180302, IMG submission 121794) | Subseafloor sediment microbial communities from Guaymas Basin, Gulf of California, Mexico - Guay17, Core 4571-4, 12-15 cm | ecosystem: Environmental > Aquatic > Marine > Hydrothermal... | reverse complement strand
CGCTCCTACAACTAATGCCCTCTCTCCCGGCTTCACACCAAAGACGTTCATCAGGGTTTGAACTCCTCCGGCCCCATAAACTCCAGGAAGGTCGTTATTCGGAAAGAGCAGCATGTTTTCCCTGGCTCCTGTACTTACAATGACCTTATCTGCCCTAATAACCCTGATCTTAGGTTCCGTCAATGATGGAACTAATAGAACGTGTTTTCCTCCATCCAAGTAGTCCGCAACCACAGTAGAGCTTAGAAGCCAGCTTCCTCCAAGCTCCTTCAGTTCCTTAAGCAAAATCTTGGCTATTTCTATACCACGAACTCCTGCGTAATTTTCTCTAGATCCGAAGAACTTGTGAGTTTGCTTTATCAGCTGCCCCCCAGCCTTGAAGTTCTCATCGATTACGATGGTGCGACCCCCAAGTCTCTTAGCAGTTATGGCTGCTGAGAGGCCAGCTGGTCCTCCCCCTACTACTGCCAGTTCCACATCTATCTTTTCCACCTCAGGATTTTCGTGTGAGGTTAAAGGTAGTTTTCCTACCCCTGCCTCCTGTCTTCTAACGTCAAGCCCATCTCTTACGGGCACTATACATGTTCTTACGTTTGGGATGCCGTTTACGGTCATGAGGCAGGAGGAACATTTGCCGATCCCGCAGAACCATCCTCTAGGTCTCCTTCTCTTATGGCTCCAAGTGAAAATCCTTAGACCAGAGGCATAAAGTGCGGCAGCTATGCTCTCTCCCTCATAAGCCAGGACTTCTCTTCCCTCAAATGTAAAAGTGACTACCCTCTCCCTAGGGAAATCTAGAATGGGGTGATTCTTTATTCTAAGGTTCAAGGGCACCAAGGCGATCTAGTGGTTCACATGTATAAAACTTTGGCAGGAGGGTAATGCCTTCTCACGATCCTCTCTATGGCTGATGACTGCAGGTGAAAGAGTCTTTAATTCCAAGAGCCTATCAGGAGGTCAAGTCCTACGTTCGTTAGAATAAGATTTTACGTTTTTATCGAAGGCTTAGCCCAAAGACATCTTTTTAAGGCCCATTTTGCTAGAAATTTCGATGTAGAATGCTGAAACTAAAAGTTAAACCCCTTGGATTTCCTGTCGGCAGGCGTCTCGTCCTGATAAACGAGAAAGATGCCAGAAGTCAAGGCATGAGGGCTAACGACAGGGTTAGGGTCGAGCATAAAAGGAGAAGGGCTTCTGCCTTCCTATCAGTATCCAGCAATCAGGTGGAACCGGGTTTTGCTTCTTTGTCCCAGGAACTCATAGAAATTTTGGAAGTAGAGGAAGGAGACGTGATATCCCTTTCCATAGGAGGGAGACCTCCTTCTTTCAGGTACATAAAGAAGAAGATGGAGGGCAAAAAACTGCTTCCTGAGGAGATAAGAACTATTATAGAGGATGCTGTAAGCTACAACCTCACCGATCTTGAAATAGCTGCCTTCCTGCTGTCTCAAGAGTTTCATGGAATGAGCATGGATGAAATTGAAGCCTTAACAAGGGCCATGGTGGAGACAGGCGAAACCATAGATTTCGGAAGACCGGCTTTCGAGAAGCACTCCATAGGTGGCGTCCCGGGAAATAAGGTCAGCCTTCTGATCGTACCCATCGTAGCCTCGCTTGGTGTACTCATACCTAAGACCTCTAGTAGGGCTATAACTAGTCCTACAGGGACGGCTGATACCATGGAGGTTCTAGCTCCCGTCGAATTCACGGCAGAGGAATTTAGAGAGATAGCCCTGAAGGTTGGTGGAGCTATCGTTTGGGGAGGAAGGCTTGGACTCGCTCCGACAGATGATATTTTCATAAGAGTCGAACACCCTCTCGAAATAGATCCAAGGGGACAGATGCTGGCCTCAATAATGTCGAAGAAGCTGGCTACTGGGACAAAGGGGTTGGTTGTAGATATCCCAACAGGAAAAGGGGCCAAGGTGAGGAGCATTGAGGAGGCCGAACTCCTCTCAAGCCAGTTCGTTGAGCTGGGAAGAAGGTTCGGCATAAGGGTCCAATGCGGCATTACTTACGGAGGACAGCCAGTTGGGCATGCTGTTGGACCAGCTCTAGAGGCAAAGGAAGCCCTTGAAGCCCTGCAGGGAAGGGGACCAGCTAGTCTTATAGAGAAATCCACTTCGCTAGCAGGTCTTCTCTTAGAGATGGCTGGTGTCGCTCCGAGAGGAAGTGGTAAAGAGCTAGCTGAGGAAGCTTTGACTTCTGGAAAGGCGTTGAAGAAGATGAGAGAAATTATAGAAGCCCAAGGCGGAAATCCTGACGTAAGACCGGAAGACATTCCTATAGGAGAGTATACGGCAGAAATAAGGGCTCCCTGCGATGGATATGTCACGGATGTCGACAACAAATCGATAAAGGAGATAGCTTTAGCTGCTGGAGCTCCAGCAGAGAAAGGAGCAGGGGTTCTTCTGCATGCAAAGGTCGGGTATAAGGTGGAGAAGGGAGATCCTATCATGACGATATATGCCGAGAGAGAATCAAAACTCACGGAGGCCTACAACGTCGCTATAAGAACAAAACCTATTACCGTAGAAGGAATGCTTCTTAGAAGGATACCAGATTACATCTAAGCAATTAAAAAGCGTAAGCTAGTTAGTAGAGATTTCTACGGCATTTCTCCCTGACTTGATGCATTGCTCCTTCGTTTCCCTAGAACCCACAACATTTTTAGCTAGTGGCATTAACTATGTCCTGCCTCCTCCCCCCTCTCCCCTCCCATAATGAGAAGGGTTCTTTCTCATCGGTCCCCTCCCACTTTTCCATAATTACATCGTGTTGCTATCTCACCGAGCTAGTTCTTCGCTTCAGAGATACGCCCTTATTATCCACCCCACGTCGCTTGCCCTTAGCACAGATGATCTTACGCGTATTTCGTTTTTGGGCAAGATCTCCTTCTAGAGCAAATTTATGCAGTAGACTATGATCTTGGTGGGAAAAGCATCAATTAGAATAAATAAGACGTAAGCCCCCTCATTATCGGACATGAAATCAATTTCCGACAACTCAAACGCGTTTGAAATGCTCGCAGAGCCAGTCAAGAGACTCATTGAGGAAAGGGGTTTCATTAAACCGACAGATCCGCAAGCCAAGGCCATTAAGCCCATATTAGAAGGGAAAAACGTTCTTCTAATAGCAGCGACTGGAACAGGTAAGACTGAGGCGGCTTTTCTCCCCATATTAAGCAAACTTCTGGAAGAAAGGGGGGTGAGGGGCGTCAAAGTCTTATACATTACTCCCTTGAGGGCTCTAAATCGAGATTTAATGGACAGGCTTCAATGGTGGTGTAGCAAACTGGATCTTTCCATAGGAGTCAGGCATGGGGACACCTCGGTTAGGGAGAGGAGAACTCAAGCAGAAATGCCACCAGATATAATGGTAACGACACCGGAGACCTTGCAGATAATGCTTGTGGGTAGAAAGCTTAGAGAGAACCTGCTAACCGTGAGACACGTCATAGTAGATGAGGTTCATGAGTTAGCTGAGAGCAAAAGGGGAGCCCAACTTGCTTTAGCTCTTGAAAGATTGAAGTGGTTGAAAAAAGGTGATTTCCAGATAATAGGGCTTTCAGCAACTGTTGGAACCCCAGAGGCTGTTGCTCGTTTTCTAGTTGGATCCTCAGGTTCCTGCGAGACGATATACGTGCCCATCACCAAGCTTATGAAGGTTGAGATAGCTTATCCAGAGCCCTTCCCAGAGGACATCAAGCTTGCCTCGAAGCTTTACACATATCCTGATGTTGCAGCCAGACTCCGTTGCATAAAGGAAATTGTAGAGGCCTCAAGATCCTGCCTTATATTCACTAACACCAGGCCTATGACCGAAGTTCTCGGGAGTCGTTTCAAGCTCTGGGATGTTTCCATGCCAATAAACGTACATCACGGATCTCTAGCTCTTGAGAGCAGGCTTAGGGCGGAAAGAGGTCTTAAGTCAGGGAGTCTTAAGGCGTTAATAGCTACATCAAGTCTGGAACTTGGCATAGACATAGGATCTATCGATATGGTGATACAGTACAACTCCCCGAGGCAGGCGACGCGTTTAGTCCAAAGGGTTGGCAGGAGTGGGCACAGGATAGGCGCGGTTTCGAAGGGCACGGTGATAGTCCAGAACCCTGATGACGCAATTGAGGCCCTAGTTGTGGCTAGAAGGGCTATGTCCGAGGAACTTGAACCTGTAAAGATACCTGAGAAGCCCCTAGATGCTCTAATGCACGAAATAGTTGGATTTCTCCTCACAAAGAAGAGGTGGAGCGTGGAGGAAGTATATGCCATAGTTAAGGGAGCATATAACTACAGGAACTTAGAGTTTGACGAGTTTATGGACCTGCTGAGGTTCATGGCCCATATGAGAAGCCCCTTCTTGGGGCTTTCCTTTAAGGAAATCGAGTTCTTTAGGGTGGGACCTCCTGAAAGGATATACACCTACTACTTCGAGAATCTCTCCATGATACCAGACGTAAAGCAATATCTAGTTGTAGATCAGGAATCCAATGAGCCCGTTGGTGTTCTGGACGAGCCTTTTGTAGCCGAATATGGAAAGCCGGGGGTCAAGTTCATAATGGCCGGAGATGTCTGGAAGGTAATCCAAGTCTTCGAGGATCGAGTATACGTTGAGAGAGCGGAAGATCTTTTAGGAGCTGTTCCAAGCTGGGTGGGAGAGGAGATCCCAGTACCTTATGAGGTGGCACAGGAAGTTGGCCTGGTTAGGAAGTTCGTCGAAGATGGGTTCAGGGAGGGAAAGGGCCTCCTCGAAATAGCGGAGGATCTGTCCAAGAGGTACGGATCTACCCCTGATTTCATAGCTAGAGGAATAGAACCTGTTTTTGAACAATGTAGGCTTGGATATGCTGTCCCAACGGACAGAAGGATAGTTGTAGAGGGATACAAAGACCTGGTCGTGGTTCACGTCCTTGGAGGGACTCTCATCAACAGAGCTCTCTCAAGATTCCTCTCGGAGGTTTTGACCGAAAGATTTGCGAAGCCCGTGGCTGTTAGCGAAGATCCCTATAGGATATACCTTAAGGGGCAGGTGTCCCCCGAAGAAATTTCGATCATCTTAAAGGAGGCGAGCGGGCCGGATATCTCACAAACTGTCAGAAGAACCATGGAGAGAAGCGGGTTCTTCAGGTTTAGGATAACGCAAGCGGCTAGGAAGATGGGTATAATTGAGAAGGGGGCTACTCTTAGCAGGGAATTCGTCGATAACCTGATCGACGCTTTAAGGGACACTCCGGTCTATAAGGAAGCTTTTAGGGAGGCCATTGAAAGGGACATAGACCTCAAGGGAGCGGAAAAGCTGCTGAAGAAGATTACTAAGGGAGAAATTGAAGTAGTCTGCCTTGGAGAGCTGGAAAGCCCTAGCCCTATAGCGAGAGTAGGGATAGATCTGATGACTAGAAAGTTGGAGAGGGTCCCTCTGGAGAGAAGGAGAACTCTTAAGGTGGCAAAGATGAGGGTGGAGTTGCTTAGCCAAACCAGGACATTTGCCTGCATTGAGTGTAAGGGATACGTCGAGGAAATTGAGCTTCACAGGTTGGATGAGGTACCGAAGTGCCCGATATGCGGTTCTAGGCGAATAGGCATGGTCGATGCCGATGAATTTGAAGTCGGATTGGTTCTAACAAGAGCCAGGGAGGGGGCGCTCACTAAGGAGAATAAAGGGATTTGGAGGGACTTGAAGAGAACGGCTTCCCTCATATCCAAGTTCGGAAAAGTAGCTGCTGTAGCTCTGGCAAGCGGTCTTCCGCGTAAGAAGGTAGAGGAGATCCTTAAGAGTGAGCCCAGACTTTCCTCCAGGTTTTACGAACTGCTTTACGAGGAAGGGAGAAGGCTCGTTCTAAGAAGGTTTACGGGAAGGCGGGAACAGGATCAATCTGAGAACAGTTTTTCTAGCTCAACGAATCTCTCAACGTAAAGGTCCGCTCCCTCTATGTTCCTCCCTACAACCACGGTAAGGCAGCCCAGTTCTTTTCCTGCCATCACATCCCAAGAGGAGTCTCCAGCAAATACGGTTTCTCTTGGATTTGCTTTCAGTAGATCCATTGCCAAGGAGAGCTGCTCCCTTCTACTCAGAGAGTACTCCCTCGTTATTAAGAACTCAAATAAGTGGTGGACCCCCAACCTCTTCAGGGTTATGGTAGCTGGTTTAAGGGACTGTAACGTGACAAGTGCTATCTTTACCCCTCTCTTCCTTAATCTAGAAAGCATCTCCTTGAGCTCTGGGTCAGGAGAGGCTCCGAGAGCTGCTCTAACCTCTTCCCTCTCAACGAGCTCAAAGGCCTTTCTCCTGAGATCCTCATTACCTCTGGTGGTCTCTACGATACTAGGGCCCAGAGGTTTCAGGGGATGATCTGTCTTTATTATCTTCCTGACCTTCTCCCTCAGCTCATCCCAATCTATGTCAAGAGTTACGAGAGTTCCGTCTAGATCCGTCACTAAGAACCTGTATCCCGCCATTTTAGTTCACTCGATGATCAACCTCCTGAAGCCCGTGAAAGACAGAGTACCTCCAAAACATGTCCCAGGCGTCTTTCTCTCTTAAAGTCCCTGCTCTGACTATCATGTTGTCTATTCTAAGGAGAAGCTGGTGATGCCTCTTCTCATCCTTAAGAATGTAATCCAGAAGCAACTTAACCCTTTCGTCCAATACCTGGTCAAGTAGAGAGGAATAAGTTTCCATAGCAGTTTTTTCAAGTTCTATATGCCTCTTTATCTGATCACTGATCTTTTCCCTTTCTTCGGTTAAGAAGATCTTAGCCCCTGAAAGCAGAGCTATTGTTGCTCTTAACATGTTCGCGCGCTTCATGGAGTCAAGGGCTATTCCCCTTATTAGCTCTCTCACAAGTTCGTTCCTGATACCTTCGACGCTCCTGTTTCCCTCCTCTACTATTTCGTTCTCCAAATCTATCTGCTTTCTCAGAAATTGAATGAGTTTTTCTCCTTCCAAATGCTACACCTAAGGTTTATGTTCCGAGATAAAAATTAAACTTCTTGAGAGCTCAGAGCCAGTATTGAGGGCCTTACCAATACCACATGCTGTTTGATCCAGAATGAATAGTCACTTAAGTCTCCTCTATGAGGTTGCCAGCTAATGAGCAGAATAAGCAGGTCGTAATTTAAGGTATGACCTTATCTCTATGCCTCATACTTTCAGAAGTTAACTTAAGCCGCTTAAGAGGCTTTATTCAAACTTCAATCTCTAATTTACCTGCTATCTCCGTAAGAAAGAACTTAATTGCGTAAAGAACTGCGTTAAACTCGGATTGGAAGTTGCTTATGTTTAGACCCTCCAATGGAATTGATTGGGTCGTCCCTATGTTTCCTTCTTCATCTATGTCATATCTTACCTCTGCTAAGTTATAATGACTGTTTAGCAGTTCTCTGTAGAGTTGAAGTTCCTTTTCCCTTGGTATCATTGATTTCGGAAGTATATAGCCTCTTATTATCAACCAGGGACCGGAAGTCCAAACGCCTACGGTAAAGGGCTTATCCTCGATTGACCAGTTGCTCAGGATAAGCCCCTTTTCCTCATCTAGGGTGTATTTAACACCCATCTGATCTAAGAAGGATCCAACTGTTTTCAAGGCTCCAGACACGAGCTACACCTTGTGCTAGCATAGGGGACATTCAGTTATAAGTTTTTATGGATTTTGGGTCATTCGGTTCTTCCTGTTTCCTTCCCTAGGAGCAAGGTCATGAGTTTTTGTAGGTCTATCTCCACCCTGCTCCTCCATCCTATGATGACCTCGTCCTCCTCGCCCAATGAAAGGTATCCCATCCTGAAAAACCTCTCGATCATTGCTCTAGCCCTCCAAGAAGGTATTTTCCTTTCAAGCAGCTCATCTATCTCTTTCCTCTTAATTTTACCGCCCCTAGAGAGAATTAAAGATAGGCAAGCTGTAAGGGCCGCCATTTCATCTATCCTCCACCCGGATCCCCTAATCTCGGGCCAGTCTGGAGGATCCTTGAATGTTATGAAGAAGCTGCTATACAGGAAACCTTGCTCATCTTTGGGCTCCTCTCCCTCCTGCGATATGACCCTCACCTTAAGGCCTATCTTCTCCAATTCCTTGTTTAGGAGTTCAATTACCTGAATGTAGTTCTTCCCGAGGCCTTTCTTCAGTTCCCAGCCCTTAACTCCTGGCTTGGAGTGGATCCTGAAGAAAAGCATGTGAGCTGCTCTCTTCAATTTAGCCCTCAGTTCTGCCTCCGACATTTCTCTTCCTCCACATCTCTTCATCTATTGGTATTGCGAGGGAAACTTTGTTCTCCATCGGTTTTTCTAGAGGAATCAGCCACATCTCGCCTGAGATCGGATCCTTCCTTATCGTGGCCCTCCCATAACTGCAAAGGAAGCTAACTAGATAGGCCCTTCTTATAGTCTCCTCAAAAGTTTCAGCGCCTATGAACTCCCAGTAAGGAACTTCCCCGCCCCTCTTATCAGCTTCCCTTCTGAGCCTCTCCTCCTCAGACCTCAGGAAGGATAAGAACTCCTCCTCGGAAGCAAAACCCAGAGATTCTAGATCGGACATAGTTAAACTTCCTGTTTGCTCCTCTTCGGCTCCTAACTCAATTTTCCTCTCATCAAGTGCTGGAAGAGATCTCCAGTATTCTAAAGCTCTTTCCAGGAAGAGAGGGGAGATCCCCCTAGCCTCTACAATTGGTCGCCAACTTCTCCTCAGCACATCGGCGAGATCCTTATCTTCCAACTTCTCTATTTTCAGGAGAACTAGAAGCGGATCCAGAAACATCAAGGAGGACCTATACCGAATCCACTCATCTTGCTTCAGGATAACTGAGGTTAAACCCAGAACAGCCTCCAAATCCAAGTAGAGCTCTTCATCGGTCTCCAATTCAGGGAGCAACTCCCTTAATTTTCCAAACAACTGGACAACATCAACTTGGAAAGGATCCATCTCCTCCTTAACGGCTTTCTCGCATAAATCCAAGATCCTTAGCAGGATCTCTCTCCTCTTCTTTAACTTGGAACTCATTAAGAGCACCTGCTACTTATACTCAACCGGTGGAATAAATATGACAATTTCCATGACAACTCCAGATCTTAGTTTCGCAAATCGATACCTCACTTCATTGACTTTCGTAGTGGAGATATGTCTACAGGTATGCAGGTAAAGTAGATGTTAACAGCTCTTAACTAACCTCCCGAATCCTGGAAGTTCCAGCGACGTTTTGAACCACGATTATGTGGGTGCCCCCTTTTAGCCCTACGAGCCTTCTAGGCGTAACGAAAATGCTTTGTCCTCCAGCCTCCTTCAGTATCTCGAAGATCTGCTCGAACACCCTTTCTCTATTTGCTGGATCCATGTGAACATCAAATTCGTCTACCACTCTTATTGGAGATTTCATTTGCCTTTGCAGGGCAAGCAGGAAGGCTATTATTGCTGTCGTTCGTTCCCCCCCGCTCTGTGTGAATGGGTCCAACTCGGCTAAGGGAGCCCCCCTATAGCCTACGAAGATTCTCAGGCCAGCCTGCTCCACGTCATCTAAGTCGATCAGCCTTACTTCGCCCTTAGCATCTAGCCTCTCGAGTATCTCGTTAAAGGTCCTGTTTACTTCGTTAACTAAGGATCTCAGCTTCCTCCTCCAAAGCCTGCTCCTCTCTTCTAGCTCTTCTAGAGCTGCTCTTTTGTTCTCTGCTAGTATTTTGGCTTTTTCCTTCAGTTCCTCTAGCATCTTCGAGTAGTTCAGGTACATCTGCTCGGTGTCATCGGAAACATCCGCTAAGCTTGAGAGCCTGGCTGATGTGAATCTGATCTCCTGAATTATTTCATCTGGAGACCTCTCGGTTTCTACCTTAGGTCCTAAACTTTTTGCCTCGCTTTCGAGCTCTGAAAGCTTCTGTCTAGCCTCTGATAGCTTCCTCTTAAGCCTCGATATCTCGCTCTGGATCATCTTCAGCCTGAACTCGCTTATGGCCCTCTCCACAGATGCCTCTACTAGCTCTTCCTGTTTCTCGAAGAAGGAGGATTTTAGAGCTTCAACCTTAGCTCTTGCCGCCTCTACGCTTTTCATGGCGTCTTTTATCGATTCCTTTGAAGAAGCCTCTACCCTGCCCAAAGCCCTCTCCTCTACGGACAATTCTATGAATGCCTCTTCTAAATACTCCCAAGCCCTGTTTAGATCCTCTCTAGCCTCTTTGACTCTTTTCTCAGCTTCATTAAGCCTATTTTTCCATTTATTTGCCTCTAACTCCCTTTGAGCTATTCTTGCCCCTATCTTCTCAACGTTCTTAAGTTGTAGATTCCACTTAGACCATGCAAGTTCAAGCCTAAGCTCCTTAAGCTTCTTTCTAAGCTCTCTTTTCTCAAGAAGCCTTCTGTATTGCTCCTCCCAATATCCCATAGTCCTCTCGCTTTTTGAGAGCAGCTCCTTCAGGGACTCCTCCTCGCTAACTATCGCCTCTAACTTCTCTCTGGCGCTAAGTATTCTCTCTCTGTATTCATGTAAGCCAGCAGCTTCCTCCACAAGCCTCAGTCTCTCTTGTGGGGATAGACGGCTGAACTCCGGCACCATGCCCTGGTGCATAATTATCAGCATGTTGTTCGGGTTTATTCCCAGGCGAGATAGCCTGTAGACAACTTCCGCTTTGTCTACAGGCTTATAGTCCATTTCAAACCAGTAAGTGCCATCTGATCTCAGGTACCTGGATATCCTCACCTCGTCCTTCCTTGAGAAGGGAATTGGCCTCTTCCCATTAACCGGCCTGTTGTCAAATACGACCGTAACGCGTGCAACATTCTTCCCTCTCCTTATTAGATCCCTAAGTCTTCTAGACCTCTCGGTATATGTCTGTCCCATTGCAACAGCTATTGCAAGAACTATTGATGATTTTCCAGCTCCATTTGGACCTGTTATTATGTTTAGCCCCGGCTTAAGGGGTACTCTGGAGTACTCATAGGACATAAAGTCCTCTAGCACTACCTCCTTGATGTAGGTAGACGGCATCTCTGGTCTCCTTTAAGTTGTTTCTTACCCCGAAAGAACATGAACTTATGTCGACCTAAAAAGAATTTGCAGATCCTTTTCCTTTCGCGTCTTACCGATTCCTCATTCCAGTTAACATAGCTCTTCCTTAGAGAGCTATGTGCTCTTTGTCCCTGTTGGAGAACGGATGTCTTGGGATGGGTTAGTGTTTAATACCTATCCACGAAACCTACTTTGATGGTCCTAGCAGGAAAGCTGTTTAAGCTCGAAGAGAGAGTTCCATTGGAGCTTATTGCTGAGAAGCTGAAGGATTGGAGGATGGAAAGAGTTGAAGAGTATGGGGAGCAGGAGCTCAAGCTGATGAGCGAAGTTAAGGAACTTGACTTCAGAAGGGATCTCCTGTGGGGAATCTACTCAGAGGACAAGGTAATCCCCACAACTTACAGGGGAGAGCTAAGGTACAATCTGTTTACGAGGGAATCTGGCTTCTTCTTCACAGAAAGGGAGGGAACAACTTTGCTCTTCGTTGTAGAGAAGTGGAGGATAGCAAACAACATAGCATCGAAGCTGGGTGAAATAATAGTTCCCAGGCCCGGAGCAGTGATCGAGGCCAAGATCTCCCATGAGACCTTAAAGGAATTGCATGAATCCAATCCGGAGGCCACAAAGGTCATCTACTTCGACCAAGTGGATCTGCCCAACATAAACAAGCTGGCCCTTTACGGAAATGCCCTCCAGGATACCACCTTGTATCACGAGTACCTTAAGCATGGAAAGATATGGTACGTTGTCTTTGAAGACAAAAAGTATGGATTGGTTGTGGGACTCACTAGAAACTGCGTCGTGACGATATTCAGCAAAATAGACGAGGAGACCTTCATAAACTACGTGCTTGAGCGCATACTTCCCTTAATAGAGAAGGAGTAACCGTCGATTTAACTCCTAGCATATCTTATGGACTTATCATCGATTTTGAGCTTTTTGAGCTAAAATCGCTCCACTAAGCACAAGAGCCATGCCTATCACGTTGTTAGGGAGGGGATTTCACCTAGAAAAAGCATGGAAAGCAAGATTATTTGGATTAGCATGGTATTCTGCAAAACTGAAGTTTCAAAGGCCTTGAGTTCCTCAAGAGAATGGACCCATAATATGAAGGCCAGTGCTGTGTTTACCACTTCCTAACCAAACGATGTAGATCCAGGAAGGACCAGTTAACATCGAAAGTAGGGGAAGAGGCGTGCTACCCAGACCCATTGAGATCGTGGTTCTCGTCAGAACATCTACCTCGGATGTTCTTCCTCCGGCTAGTACCATATAAATTCCCCAAAAGATGCCGGATATGGTCGTGAGGACAATACCTAGGAGTTCGCCCGATCTAAGCTCTATCTCCTTTAGAAAATAGATAAATGCCGAATCGGTTGCTCCAAGGTAAAGCAAACCTAAAAACTGAAATGCGGGCATTCCAGCATATCCTGAGAGACCTAGACAAGCTAGATGAATCAATTCTTTCTTCCCTACTGGTGGAAACCTCCGTCTGAGGAGGAAGACAGATAGCAGGCGGAGAAAGGCTAAGAAATATCTAGTACCAGCAAAGAGCAGGGAATCTATCTTTAAGAGCCTTTTTTTATCAGATGTATGAGGAGGACCATAGAAAGGTGGTAATAAGGGCCTCAGCGAGAGCTCTTGTTATATTCGAAACCAGCAATATGTTTCGTTGGGATCTTGATCTGTCCCTATTTATATGTAATCTACGAACAGCTCCTCACTAACAATTGGGCCTCCCTCAGCTTCTAATTTTTGAAAGCTCAGTAGAACTCTCCTCCAGTGCTATCTCAACCGCTCTCCTTATCAGGTCTAGAGACATGCTAGGTGCTGGTTTTTCCTTTTTTGCAGCCAGATCTGGTGTGTAGGGAACGTGAATGAAGCCAGCCAGAGTACGCATGCCCATCTTATCCACGGTTCTCAGGGAGAGGTACATGACGAAATTGCACAAGTACGTCCCTGCTGAATAAGATAGTCTTGCTGGGATTCCGCTGGACTTCAAGCGTTCCAGAATCCTCCTCGTGGGCAGGGTTGAAGGGTAGGCAAATGGACCTTCAGGATCTATTGGTTCGTCTATAGGCCTTAAACCGTCATTATCCGGTGTCCTAGCGTCGATTATGTTTACAGCTACTCTCTCTATGGAGATAACCAATCTACTAGCTGCAAGCCCAGTGTTGATTATTATGTCGGGCTTTACCTCCT
>Ga0180302_10001002_pt1 | contig 13205 bp, 11 predicted proteins | sample GuaBasSediGuay17_FD_121794 | JGI IMG/M metagenome (GOLD analysis project Ga0180302, IMG submission 121794) | Subseafloor sediment microbial communities from Guaymas Basin, Gulf of California, Mexico - Guay17, Core 4571-4, 12-15 cm | ecosystem: Environmental > Aquatic > Marine > Hydrothermal... | reverse complement strand
GTATCATTCTCAGCAGGGTTGTCTTGCCAGCGCCTGACATCCCAACTACGGCCACCACCTCGCCGGGGTCTATCCTCAGGTAGGCGTCGCGTAGAACGTACCTCTGCACAACTCGGCGTGTAACCCCGAACGCTGCGAGGATCTCCTGAAGGTCTTTCTTAAGCAGGCTTATGTCTAACGTGCTGGTGTACATCTTGGTCACGTCTCTGAGTTCAATGGGGCCCGAGAGCGGCTCTATGCCTCCGTAACGCGGCCTATAGAGCACACCGCCGTGTTTCCGCGCGTAAGGATCGCGCGTCAGGAAGTCCTCGATTCTTCTCTTGGCTTCGTCTGAAAGTGGGTAGTAGAGGGCGGGCCTGCCGCTAGCGGTGTCCCACAGGTACTTGAACCCCACTTTTTCGAAGAATGGGTGGTAACGCGCCATCATGGCTATGGTTTCAACGAAGTGCTTCCTCCTCTTCATCTCAGGGATCCAGCGCTCTTTTATCCAGTCGATTGCCGCCTTAACGGCCAGCGAGCCCAGCCCGTCTCCCCTATAATCCGGGTGAATGACTACTCGCGCTATCCTAGCCCCCGCGGAGTTACAGCGCTTTAGGGCCTCTTCCTTAACCTTCTCGCCGAGCATGAACAAGGCTCTCTTCTTGCCGTACTTTTGCGCGAGCTGATCGAGCTCTCTTTTTAGCTTACTCATGAGGAGCTCGGGCCAGAAGGTCGGGTAAACCCAGTTTCTCGGGAACACCTTCAGACGTATGTTCCTCTCTATCTCTACCTTTCCATCGAGTACTAAGCGTCTGTGCATTAGCGGTATGGGTGGGTCGACTCTGACGTAGCCGACTATCCTGGGCTCGAACGCCTGCCGCTTGGCGAGCTCTAGCACGAGAAAACGCGAGGCTGGCAGCGATCCCTTTATCGCTACAAGCTCTGCCCGCCCATCTTCACACTCGGGTGGAATGTTGCTCTCTACGAGCCGCCCGTCAGGGCACCGCCATAGAGCGACGAGCTCTTTCCTAGAGGCGTAGTGGTACTGCTCGAGCTCAACAACGGCCATGTAGTCTTCCTCGCTTGAGGCCTCGCGGGCGACGAGCTCGTACTCGTAGAGCGTACTCCCTGTAACAGGGTCTTTGCGCTCAAGCCTGAACCTCTTCTCGTAAAGGGGCCATAGGAGTACCTCTCCGTCTCGCGTCACCCTGTAAACTTTAACCTCTCCTCCCGTCTCGCCCTCGACGCGTACCTTATCTCCGGGGTAAAGCCACTGAGCAATTGTTCCTATAACCCTGACGGATACCTCAGCCCCACGCTCTCCCCTTACCTTTACGGTCGCGGGGCTCCAACGGACTCCTCGCTCGGGAAGAACTCGCTCAATTACCTCCCCTACAAGCGAGAAGAAGGCCATCTTACCCCCTATCCAATGTATAAGTTTCCATATTTGTTTGTAAGCATGTAACCCCTCTTACGCAACGGGTTTAAGGGACCGCTAAGAGGAGCTTAGAGGAGGCATGCGAGCGAAACGGGGCAGAAGGATAAGGGGTTTAATTGTTAGGTGGCCCTATGTTGAGATGCTAGCTGAGGGCACAAAGAAATGGGAAATAAGAAAGGCGAACACGAGGTTCAGGGGTGTTGTCGCCCTCCTCTCTAGAGGGTGGCTCTACGGCTTTGCGGAGCTGACCGACTCATTCAAAATGAGTGTGGCGGAGTTGAGGAGATACGGCCGTCTCCATAGGGCTAACGACATGCTAAAGGAGTATGCTGGCGACAGGGACACGCTGTACGTATGGGTTTTCAGGCGCCCTCTTAAGCTCCCGAGGCCGGTTAAGGTGACCTATGCTAGGGGGGCGAGGATATGGGTGCAGTTGGAGGAGAGAAAGGTATTCGAGGCTCTCAAGGAAAGGAAGTATTACAAAGAACTGCAGGCACTCCTCAGCATGTTAAGAAGGTCGGGATACAATTATCGGAAGTAGACGCGCTCAGCCACTATCCTTTTCTCTATCTCGTCGACAAATACCTCCACGCCTTCAAGCTTGGGGAGCTTAGTTATCACGTCGCGCTCTGTGAACATCCCTATGGGCCAGCCTTCCCTATCGACCACGACTAGGCTGCCTACGCCTAGGTCCCTCATGATTCTTATAGCGTGCCCGATATCCTCATCGACGCTGACCGTGGCTACTCTCTTGGCTCCGAGGAACGACAATGGTGTTAGCCAGACTCCTTCTGTTCCCTCTTCTCTTAGTCTCCTCTGTGTGGAGACTGAGGAGAAGAACGCGACTACGTCCTTTATTGTGAGGATGCCACACAGCTTTCCTTCCTCTACCAAGGGTACACGCCTTATATGGCGGGATATCATGAGCCTCATGCCCTTTATCAAGGGTTCCTCTGGTCTCATCGATAGCAGGGGGGAGCTCATGACCTCTCTGACGTATACATTTGTCCTCACATCGGCGAAGAGAGCCATTATGTGTCTCTCCGATATTATCCCTATAGGTCTAGAATCGTTGTCAATTACGGCTAATGCGCCGACGCCTTTCTGTAGCATGACTTCGATGACTCTAGAGAACTCATCCTCGCATCTAATCCTAGGGGCAACGTACGATAGCTCGTGGGCGCGGACTTCTCTGAGGGCTTTGTAAAGGTCTTTCCCGTACTCCTCTTCAACTATTCTGAACCGTGCTCCTCCTCCGAGGAAGCTGACGATGTCTCTAGCGGAGATCATGCCTGCAAGCTTTCCTTCCTCATCCACTAAGACGGCGTGCCTGACCCAAGCATCTGAGAGCCCCCTTAGGACCTTAAGAACAGTGTCATTGATGTCGGTAACAACAGCGGGAGGGTAGCGCCCAATGCCGACCTCGCACACTCGCATTGTCGGACCCAGTAATATTATAGTCTACGGGTTAGTATAAGTTACCTATACTACCTTAAGAGCTATTGTATCATACCTGCTCGTCGCCAGCTCAATCTTCAGTAACTACACTGTTAGGAGGCTTCTCAACCAAGGCCCGGTCCATATACTACTAGCTTAAAATATATATGTTGAGACAGTATGTATATGTTTGGTGGGCGATTATTGGAGAAACGTAGGCTCGTGAAACTCGGCAGGTCGACCCTAGTCCTATCTATGCCTGTGGACTGGGTTAGGTCGAACAGGTTAAAGCCTGGAGACACCGTGCTGGTGGATGTTCAAGAGGACGGCTCTCTAGTGATCTGCCCAAGAGAGCCCAATGTGGCCAGAGAGCTCGAGGCAACCATTTACATTGACCAGACAGAAAGAGAGAGCAAGCTTGCTAGGGAGATACTATCTTGTTATCTGAACGGCTACACTACGATAAGGGTGGTCTCCAAGAAGGTCTTTAGTGTCGAGCAGCAGAGGACGATACGCCGCCTAGCGCAGAAGCTGTACATGGGGATTATGGACGCAAGCTCTCGTGAGATGGTTCTTCAGAGCCTCCTAGATCTCTCAAAGATACAGCTGGACACGAGTCTAAGGCGTATGCACAGCATAACTTACTCGATGTTTAAGGACTCGATGAGAGCGCTAGAAAACTACGACCGGGAGCTCGCCACGGCTGTAATCTCGCTAGACGACGAGGTAGACAATTTCTCCTACCTTCTTCAGAGGCTGCTGCGGACAACGCTGATGTACCCATACCTCATGAGAGAGGCGAGGATCGGCCGCGTCGACTGCCTAGACAGCCTGGTGGTAGTTCAAAGCATCGAGTACATTGCCGACAACATTGTCAGTATAGCGCGTAAAACGTTAATTCTAATAGAAGAGAACAAACGCCTCCCTGAAGAGCTGCTTGAACCTTTACTTAAGCTAGGAGAAAAATGCATGAGATACTACGATGAAGCCTTTAACGCCTTCATGTTCATGGATGTTGACCGTTCGAATAACTTGCTTGACTCGCGTGAAACGTTCGGTGAGAGCAACCTGGAAATACTGGGAAGCCTGTCTATGCAAAGCGACCCAACCATCATCTGTGCTACGTGCTCCATTAACAGCAACCTACAGGCCATAGTCACGAAAGCCTCAAGGATAGCGGAAGCGGCAATAGATAGGTACATGGGAAAACAAATAAGTCAAGCTAAGTAGATGCCTAGTACGGTAGGTATAATCAGCATATACCTGCGTGCTAAGACATTATCTACACCGCCATCGTACTTCTGTCGGGTGAGAGAACATATACTACCTGTCTACAGCCCTATAAGAAATGATGAAGACGATGGATCTATGCTACTAAGGCCGGCGATGCAGATAAGACTGATATAAATTAGCCTTGGAAAGGTGGTGGTGGCGCCTTGTTTCAAAACGAATACTTGACGCTAACCACTACGCTATGTTGTCGGCCTAGTGAGAGAACGGGTCCTCGGTTAAGGGCGTGCTCTTCACGGATCTGCTGACTCTCTTTTCCTCATCGGCACTATGACTTCTACGTTGAGAAACTTAACGTTAGCGGCGACGCTCGAAAGAGGCTCAGAACCTCGCACTTTCGTCACGGGTAGGTTAGCCGATCCCTCATCATAGCCCTAGGGTAAGAATAAAATCCCGGCTATTTGTGTTGTACTTGGTGTGAGGATACCCCACGTGCTGAACCGTGAGGAGCGACAGGTAGACTGACCCGCCCCACCTCTCGCACCCGTCCCAAAAGCCGGCGCGCGCCGAGAGATGCGGGACGCGGCCGGTAGGTGGGGCGACAGACCCTCACAATTTTCCTCTCATATGACTTTCACTATCCTCTCTTCTCTGTAATCCACAACTACTCTCACATACCCCCTGAACCGGGTGTCTACCTCTGGGTCTCCTGTATCCACCCTCAGCAGGGGAGTTTCTCTGAGCTTTGTCTTAGTCGCTAGAACTAGCAGGTCTGTCTTGGGTATCTCCCTAAGGACCCTGGGGCTTATCTGCTGATTGCCGCGTCCTAATATAAAGCCCTGCCTGCCTATAGGCGTCACCACAACGACCGTTCTCGGGAAGCGCTTCATATAGCGCAGAATGGTTTCTTCGTCAACGTCCTTCGCGATTATCCTGCCATCGGCGTACAAATCAACGCCCAACAGCGTCTTCTCGACCCCTAGCTCGTCTGCAAGGGCCTTAATTGTTGAACCAGGGCCAAGCACATACAGCACACCATCCATGATCTTCTCCTCAGCCACGTAGCGAGCTATAGCCTCCTTGTTCTCCTCCTCCGTTGCTCCGCCGAACAGCCCCTTTGAGGGCTGTAGCAGGCCGGGGACTTTAGGTGTTTTCACGATAGAGTGGAGACGAACTCTGAGCGTGTCCTCTCTCAATGCCTTCTCGTCGATATCCAATATTTCGGCGTCAACTAGCTCGGCTTTGCCCTTCATCCACGCGTCGAATATTGCAGCGGCGTCCTCGGGCGTAGCTCCGAAGACACCACTGTAAACCTTCACACCCGCGGGGACCCCCAGCACAGGCACGTCTCCCCGTACGGCGGCGACGTCTCTTGCCGTCCCGTCGCCGCCCACGAAGACTACTAGCTCAACCCCCTCGTTTAGAGCTTTAGTAACGGTTATACGGGTATCAAAGGGGGTTGTGTACTCGCCCGGTTGGTGGATAACCTCATGCCTGAGCCCCGCCCCCCTTAATTCCTCAGCACCCATGAGCCCCCCTGCGGTTATGAACTCCACTTCTTTCTCTCTAAGCGACATGAGGAACCTGAATGCTCGTAACGGTGCGCGGGGCCTCACGCCTTGTGCCAGGAGGTTTCTGATAGCCTCCGGATCATCACTACCCTTCAGTCCGAAGGGGCCGCCCAAGCCAGCTATGGGGTTCACTACGAAGCACACCTTCCGCGGGTGGCTCAATTCCCATCACCACACCACTACATTGTCTATACGTAGCTAGCTAAAGAGTTAGCTAGGGTACTAACTCATTCCCAAGATCTGGGAGAGTCTGCTATCTGTGATTCTTAGACGCCGGAGGATGGCTGAATAATCATTAAAAGTACCAGAGAAGGTGGAGGAGCTGGTACGAGATAAGGGTAATAGGAGCTTAGGGAATGGGAGGTAGGTGTTCGTGGTCCCGAGGATCATAGACGGTGATATATTAGTGACGAAAGAGGGGTTCATCTTCTATGCCTTTGGTTACTGTCATCCTCCTGGCAGAGTGATATCTTTCCTGAAGTACGTGCCTGAAGAGTTCGCTTACCTGTTTAACATTGAATGGTTGGACTATGAATGGGTGTACTCCGGCAAGCGTTACCTAAGACCAAGGCAGTTGTACTCACCCGGAGTGTTCTCGGAGATAATAAGAGCCTTTAAGCGCAGTTTTCCGCAGTACTTATACTACCATGAGACTCTGAAGCGCTACCTCATCAGCGTACCTTTGGCAAGCATTAGAGAGCTTTATACTCCTAGAAGTGCGCTTAGGCGCCTACTGGAGAAGGATCATAGAGACCCACTTGAGGATAAAGCCCTTAGGTTAATTCGCATGCTATCATCGAGTTCAGGTGTTGCCCCCGACTTCTTCGGAGTGCACGGCTCGATATGCCTAGGAATGCACAATGAACGCAGCGACATCGACATAGCGGTCTATGGTGCTAGCAACTACAGGCGCGTGCTTCGGGCTATTCAACACCTCGAAACGGAGGGCGCTGTAAAGCTGCTCAGGGGAACCTCTGTGGAGGCCCTTAGAGGGAATACAGGCATGTTTGAGGGGACAAGGTTCGTGGTGAATGCGGTTAGACTGGACGCCGAGATTAAGTGTTCCGATAGTATCTACAGACCACGGGGCGAAGTCGTAGTTGAGTGTCTAGTAGAAGACGATAGTGAGTGCGTGTTTAGACCGGCAATATATAGGGTAACAGACTGCGTGCTCTTAAAGGGCCAATTCGATGCAAAGTCGCTGAAAGAAGTAGTGTCCATGATAGGTCTATATAGGTGTGTGGCTAGGAAGGGGGACCGTATAGTTGTACGTGGGATGCTGGAAGAGGTTATAGGCGAGGAGAAATACTTTAGGGTGGTGGTAGGCTCAGGCCTATCCCGCGAGTACATAGCCCTGGTGCCTAGGAGATGATGCTCAGAGACAGAGATTACGTAGAAACGCTGGAGGGCTTATTTTTCTGCGTAGTTGGATACCTTCATCCCCCAGACAAGTACACAGCCTACTTGAAGTACGTGCCCTCTCAAGACGGCCTTTGGTCGAGGGGGGGCACCAAGTATGCCCGGGTCATAAGGCGCTACCATGCCTTGGAGGTCAAGGAATCAATGCGAGTTCTTGAAGAAAAATACCCGCACTACGTGCATTACTGCCCAGTTAGGCACATAAGGATCTCCATGGTACCGCGGGAGGACATAAAGAAGGCCTACGTGCCGCGTGAGAGACTGGCAGAGATAGTGTCATCTCCAGGCGATAGGCTTGAGGAAGAGGTTTCTCGTCTCGTCGACATAATAAGCGAAGTGAGCAAGGTTAACTGCAGCGACTTGGGCGTCACGGGTTCAATTCTCCTGGGCATACACAACCCGGAGTTCTCCGACATAGACCTGGTAGTTTACGGGTGTTCGGCAGCTCTGGAAGTAATGGAAGCCCTCGCCGAGCTGTCCGGTCGTGAGGGATCGCCTATAAGAAGGCCGGGCAGAGACAAGCTCGGGGAGTGGACGGCTAATCTAATCAACCTCTTTGGTCTTAGCCCCCGTCAAGCGAGGGAGATAGCGTCGAGGAGATGGAACTATCTACGTTTCCATAACAGGTTCTTCTCCGTCCATCCAGTCAGGAAGGACCATGAGATAAGGGAGAGATACGGCGAGAAGGTCTACTACCCTGTGGGCGTTGTTGAGGGAGAGTGCTTAGTGCGGGATGCCAGCGAGTCCGTATTTCTACCGGCAGTCTACAGAGTGGAGGAAGTCGAGATTCGAGGGTGGAGGGATGTGCCGGAGGTTCGTGAGATAGTCTCCTACGAGGGCGTATTCTCCTCCATATTTAGGGAGGGCGAGAGGGTTGAATTCAGAGGCAAGCTTGAGAGAGTGCACGTTAAAGGCGGTAGGCCGTACTACAGGGTTGTCATCGGCACCTTCGAGGTCCGAGACAACTACATTGCGCCGGTCCTGTAATGCGGTAGGCTCTTAACGGCGTAAGTATCTCAGCTTTGGGAACCATGCTAAGAGTTAGGGACAGAGACGGCTTAGTCACGAGGGAGGGCATAATATTCAGAGTGCTGGGCTACGACCATCCTCCCAACGCCTGTTTCTGCGACGTCGAGTACGCTCCAGCCACGCTTTTCGTATCTAGGGACCCCAGAGCGGTGAGAAGCGGCGGCAAGGTGCTCTACTACAAGTTCTACGGGGACGAAGGGCTGAGGTTTGTGGCTGACAAGTACCCTCAGTACATGGTTTTCCATGAGGCCATGAACACCTACCTAGTTGGGTTACACAAAGAGCAAGTAGCTGAGGTGAGGAGACCCGACGAAAAGCTTGCCAAGATAGTGGAAGAGGGCGCTGTCGACCCTCTCCTCGAGATACTCTTGGAGGTTCTCGAGGCCGTAACATCAATAACGAGTCTTACGCTGAGGGATTTCGGCGTCTTCGGTTCAATACTGCACTCCTTTTATAGCGTGGACTACAGCGACCTAGACTTCGTAGTGTATGGCTCCGCGCAGCTTTGCGAGCTACTAGAGGGCCTAAGAGAACTCTATGGCGACCCTTCCACCGGCTTCAGGAACGAGTACGCTTCGAGTGCCTCGCCGGACTCTCGATACCTGCATTTCCGCGACTACCCCCTCAACGAATACCTCTGGCACCAGAGGAGGAAGCTTATCTACGCTATTTACGAGCGGGCCTGGAGACCCGTGAAAATAGAGTTCGAGCCGGTTAAGAGGTGGGATGAGATCTTTAACGAGTACCCTCATGTCCGATCGATAAGGAAGCTGGGGATGGTCGAGGCTATCATAGAGGTGACCGATGACTCTGAGTCGGCGTTCATGCCGTCAAAGTACTCCGTTGAAGTACTCGAGGCAAGCCGTAGGGATGTTCTTGAAGCGGAAAGAGTTGTCTCGTACATCGAGGAATTCAGAATGCAGCTTAAGCGGGGAGAGAAGGGGTTTGTGAGGGGGTGGCTTGAGAGAGTCGAGAAGAGGGATGGCAGTTGCCTCTACCAGATCACGCTAACATATACTAGGGCAAGGTACTCGGACCAAGTACTAAAAGCGCTGAAACCTGGCACTATATAGTACGCCAAGTAGCTTTACCGCAATAAGCCTGCGGTGAGGGTAAGGATATATATAGTACTTAGCTAAAATACGTTGTAGAGTTGTAAAACACATGCGTGGGATTATGCCTGACCCCTCGTCAGCTGCTAGCCGTAAAGCCGCTCTTGTGGGTGTAATGGCTGCTGTCTACTACGTGTTCCTGTGGTTGCCTAACGTGCCTGCAGTGGGCATACCCGAGGTCAAGATAGACCTAGGCGCCTCGTTCGCCCCCATATTAGGCCTGCTACTAGGCCCCTACCTTGGCTTTCTAGCGGCGTTAGTGGGCGACGTGGTCAAGTTCCTAACAACTCCTAGCGTCTACGGTATTCCCTTCCTACTATGCCCCCCTGTCAGCGCCCTTGCGGCAGGCTACCTGGCTAGGAACAGGTGGAAGGAACCCTTCATACTGCTAATACTGCTGCTTGTGGCAGCCACATTCACTCCCGTGTTCTTCCCGATCACTGAACACTATGTTGTGTACCTACTGGGGTTCTTTGACAAGATATTTGCCCTGCTACTGATACCCGTTGTCCCGCATCTTCTCAGGAAGAGTGGTAAGCTCTATCACCACGCGGCGCTGTTCATAGCCATGTTTGTGGGCAATGAGACGGACGCGTCCCTTGGGAACCTGGTGTTCTCGCTGCCCGTGGTCTACAAAGGCATATTCGGTATCCCCGATGCCAACGCTGTGCGCGGTCTGTTTACGATAAGTCCTCTGGTGTACCCGGCCATCAGGGTCCTTCAGGCTTTCTTGGGCTACTTGATTGCTCTCTCCCTGCTCAGGGTAACCGCTAAGGTGAGAACCCTAAGGGAGTTCATTCGCTTGCACGAGATTGAAGTGAGGGTATAATTGAGCGCTCATGCCGACCAATAGAATAGGCAAGGCAGTAATAGTACTGGAGAACTTAACCTATTTCTATCCAGGCTCAGACACCCCAGCTCTGGAAAACGTCAACCTCAGAGTCTGTGAGGGCGAATTCGTACTGGTAGCTGGGCCTTCGGGGGGAGGCAAGTCGACGCTGTGCAGAGTACTGAACGGACTAATTCCCCACTTTTATGGGGGGCGCCTTAGAGGGCGGGTACTGGTAGACGGAATCAACGTCTCGACAGCGCCGGTCAGGGAGCTGTCCAAACGCGTGGGGATGGTCTTTCAGAACCCAGTGAATCAGATAGTAAACGTAACTGTAGAGGAGGAGATAGCGTTTGGCCTGGAGAACATGATGTATCCGCCCGAGGTTATAGGCGAGAGAATAGAGTGGGCCCTGAAAGTTCTAGGCATAGAGCACTTGAGGAGGAGACCCACCCACGCTCTCTCAGGCGGCGAGCTGCAGAAGGTTGCTCTCGCTAGCGTGCTGGCGTTGAGGCCAAAAATCCTTGTTCTCGACGAGGTGACCGCAAACATGGACCCTTATAGTACTAGGGAACTCCTGAGACTGCTCAGAAAATTAAAAGCTGAGACCGGCACGACCATAGTTCTTGTAGAACATAGGCTCTCTGAAGCTATGCAGTATGCGGACCGCCTAGTGCTACTTAACAGAACCGTGGTGGCTGAGGGAAGGCCTAGGGACCTGCTAAAGGAGGATGTGGCCGAGCTTCTAGGCGTCGAGGAACCTCCCATAACCCGCCTCTTCAGAAGACTCGGCATCGATAGCCTACCGCTCAGTGTTGAGGAGGCCGTGGAGGTGATCAAGGAGTGCGTGGAGGCGAAGAGGTAATAGTCGCGGAGAACGTGTGGTACAGGTACCCGAACGGCTATACAGCCCTAAGAGGAGTGAACCTGAGGATAAACCGAGGCGACGCAGTGGCCATTGTAGGAGCTAATGGCTCCGGAAAAACCACACTTATAAAGCACTTCAACGGCCTGCTAAAGCCGTCCCAAGGAAGGGTCTTAGTGCTGGATACAGACACGAGAAGTGCTAGTGTGGCGAAGCTAGCACGCTGGGTAGGTATAGTGTTTCAAAACCCTTTGAACCAGTTCTTTCGGGATAGTGTTGAAGCCGAGGTGGCCTTCGCCCTTGAAAACTTTACGGGGGAGGTCGACCCAGAGAAGATTTGCAGTGTCCTCAGAGAGCTCGGAATCGAGCATTTAAGGCGCAAGTCGCCGTTCGAGATATCGCTTGGGGAGCAAAGAAGGGTGGCCCTGGCTTCGGTGCTTGTTTATGAACCAGAGATCCTGATTCTCGACGAACCGACCGCAGGTCTTGACTACAATTCCAAGATGAAACTGCTAAGCATACTCAAAAGACTACATGAAAAAGGAAGAACTTTAATCGTGGTGTCCCACGATATTGAGTTTTTGGCCAGGATGCTGCTGAACCGCGTGGTAGTGCTGAGCGATGGACGCGTGGTCTTCGACGGAAGCCCTAAGGAGGCCTTCTATAACGTTCTGCTACTGCTCTCCTCTCGCCTGGTACCGCCGCAGATACCTGAGCTCGTAATCAGGCTCGGCCTGGAACACCTGTTTAACCCCTTAAGCGAGGACGAGGCGTACGACTTCCTGCGTAGCCTGATAGGGGGGTCTTTTCTTGCTGGTCGAGAAAGTTAGTCAGGCTCTACTGTACGAGGGTGGGGACTCCGTTCTCCATAGACTGGACCCTAGGGTGAAGCTCCTTTACGCCGTGCTGACTGCCCTAGCGGTGTTCTGCACCGAGAAGCCCGGCGCTTTAACGGCGATGCTTGTCGTACAGCTCTTAGTGGCTTACGCCAGTAGCCTCCTGGGCAGAGTTGCCTCATTGGTAAGAGGCTTGGTCCCCTTCCTCTTGACTATAATGGCATTAAACACTGTGCTGATCTACGTGGTTTCCCCGGGCATCGAATACCTAGAGCTAGTGCGCGTATTCTATGCAATGGTTATGAGGGTCTTGGTAGTGCTAGTGGTCTTTACAGTGTTCATATCTACAACGAGCCCGCACGAGCTAATGCAGGGGCTCGTCGAGATGGGGCTGAGCTACACCGCCGCGTACCCACTGGTGGTGGCATTCCGCTTCATACCGATAGTTTTCGCCGAGGTCCAGAACGTGTACGATGCGCAGAGGGCTAGAGGGCTAGAGTTCGAGAGGGGCAACGTTCTAGAGAGGTTGAGGAAGCTCGTGCCCATAATCGTGCCGTCAGTGGTATGCTCGCTACTAAGGGCCAAGGACCTGGCTGAGGCGATGGAGGCTAGGGGGTTTGGTGCTTTTCCTCGGAGAACCTTCTACAGACAGATGAGGATAAAGGCCCTGGATGTGGCGTTCCTTGCCATGATTGCTCTAGTCGAGGTGCTATGTGTTACGTTAGTGATCTTCTAGGGTTAGAAAGCGAGAGGTGGTTTGGTGAGGTGGACACTTAGCGTCGAACGGGGTAGGTACTTAGGCAGACTTCTTTCCGCTTCGAAGGGTCTCTTAGAGGACTGCATGATTGCGGATCCTCAGATGAATGCCGTGAGGCGTATTGTGAAGACTCTGGGTCCCATAGAGGGTGCAGCCTACATCGTTGGCGTAGCGCTGGTTAGCTACATGCTGAGCGCGAGAGGAGAAGAGCACTGGAGACTGGCTGCCGAGTACGCTGGAGCGCCAGTAAGAGACGCTCTGACACGTTTCGTTCTCGAAAGCCCCAGCTTAGGCAGGTTCAGGCGGATAAGGGAGAGAAGAGTAAGGAGGTACGCTGGAACGACTATGCGACGCATACTCTCAAACTACTCGGTGTACGCATTGGATCCCCGAGAGCTCTGGAGGGACTTGGCCGTGGACCTGGGCGCGAGACTCGAGTCGAAGACTGTGGCCTTCGCGGTGAAGATGTTCTGCTACGCCCTGAAGGCCTCCGGCCTGCAATGCGCTACACCTACTGATGTGCCGGTACCCGTTGACTACAGGGTATGCCTAATCTCTCTAACCAGCATGCTGGTTAGGGGGGATGTCCGAGACCTTAGAAGCGCGGCTAAGGAGCTTAGAGCCACAGCCTCGACCATCGTGGGGAGGGGGGGGGGCGTTTCCGCGGCTGAGGCTGGAGCCCCCCCGCGGGCCTTGGACGCGT
>Ga0180302_10001001_pt1 | contig 13216 bp, 10 predicted proteins | sample GuaBasSediGuay17_FD_121794 | JGI IMG/M metagenome (GOLD analysis project Ga0180302, IMG submission 121794) | Subseafloor sediment microbial communities from Guaymas Basin, Gulf of California, Mexico - Guay17, Core 4571-4, 12-15 cm | ecosystem: Environmental > Aquatic > Marine > Hydrothermal... | reverse complement strand
GTATTGTAGATATGCATGTGCATTTCAGGGAGCCTGGTTTTGAGTATAAAGAGGATTTTGAGACCGGTAGCAAAGCTGCAATTGCTGGAGGAACAACAGTGGTAGCAGATATGCCAAATAATAAACCAAGAATAAAATCATTAGAATTGCTGAAAAAAAAGAAAGACAGAGTAGAGAAAAAGAGCTATACAGATTTTCTATTGTATCTTGAAATACCTAACGATCCAACAGAGTTGAATCAATTAAAACAGTCAGACATATTACCCGCTGGTATAAAAGTATATTACTATATAGAAGATGAAGCGAGAGCGTTTCTACAATACCCAAAACCAAATGAAGTTCTATACATAGTGCATGCAGAGGATTCATTATTCATAAAGAAAGGAGAATCATGCGCGACATACGAGGATTTTGAATCTATGAGACCAAAGAAAGCAGAGATAGAAGCTGTAAAAAAAGCTTTAAAGCTAGCAGAAAACGGTTTAAGGATACACATTACACATGTATCCACACTAGAGTCTCTATTAGAAATAATAAATGCAAAAAAGAGAGGCCTACCAGTATCGATGGATGTTACAATTCACCACTTGCTACTAACAAAAAAAGATGGAGAAAAACTTAAAAGCATTGCTAAGTGTTTTCCTCCGCTCCGGGATGAAATTGACCGGCGTTCACTTGTCAATGGATTGTCACAGGGTTATATCGACGCCATAACGACGGATCATGCTCCTCATTCTCCCGAAGAGAAAATGATGGATTTATGCAACGCACCTGCAGGAATAGCGTCTATACAATATACGCTACCTCTCCTATTCACGTTTGCGAAAAAAATACATGTGAAAGACTTAGGCATAATTATTAAAGCATTGTCAGAAAGACCCGCTAGAATTCTTTCTATTAGGAACAGAGGAAAAATAAAGCCAGGATATTACGCCGATATAATAGTGTTTAACCATCGCAGGAGATGGAAAATATTGGGAGAAGACGGGTTTAGTAAAGCTAAGTTGACTCCATGGGAAAAAATGGAAGTACATGGCGATGTAGAAGCAACATTTCTAAGAGGTCAATTAGTTTATGAGGGAGGAGAGATTCTTAAACGTGTTGGAAAATTCTTACAGCCTTCGGTTTAAAAATTATGTTTTTATGGCAAGTAGATATTCATATATATTTGAGGTGAACTCTCATGTCTTCTCCCTTATCAATCTTTGAAATAACTTGGCATGGGCATGCTTGTTTCTCCATATACAACAAAATGATTAATCTAAAGGTTTTCTTCGATCCATTTGGAACTAACACAGGGAAACTAGAACTTCCGAGAAACGAAGCAGATATAGTCCTGTGTACTCATAATCACTTTGACCACAACAATTGCGAAGGCGTAGCCAAATGGGATGCCGCAAAGATTGTGCAATTATTTGGAGACCGAAATATAAAAGATATCAAAATCAGAGGTGTACAAGCATTTCATGATGAAGTGGGCGGAAAGAAGAGGGGAACCACGGCAATATATATTGTCGGATATGGTGAAGGAGTTTTTGTCCATGCTGGGGATTTGGGACATATCCTAACAGATGACGAAATTGGTAAGATCCAGGTTTTTGGGAGGCCTCATGTATTGTTTATTCCAGTGGGAGGGGTCTATACAATAGGGCCTGAAGACGCTGTAACTGTGATAAGGCAGATCAATCCTAGAGTAGCAATACCCATGCATTATTATAGCGAGAAGCTAAACCCAGCGATTTTCAGTAAATTGCATAAGGTCGAGGATTTCTTAAACTACTGGGACGGACCTGTACAAAAATTCTATTTCAGCAAAATAGAAATTGACGTAAACACGCTACCCAAAGAGACCACGGTATATTTGCTTAAACATCCCTGAAGAATGCTGCATGTTGCGAGGTTTAAGGCTTATATTTATAAGTCGAATTTTTCATAATCCTTCTCTCCCAATTTTATCAAAAGGTGTCAGATTCATGCCCTTAAACTACAAGGTTACAACGTGGGATGAGATAGTCAAAAAAACGCTTAAACTATGTGAGGCGATAAAAAATTCTGGATTCAAGCCAGATATAATCGTTTTTATTCTAAGAGGAGGCGCCACACTATCCTCTGTCATGGCTGATTGCTTAGGGCTGAGGGATGTGGCTGCTGTTAGAGCTACTTTATATAAGAAAATAGGCGAACCAGAAGAAGAAGCTAAAATAATTCAACCACTAACAGTAGATGTTAGAGGAAAAAAAGTATTGGTGCTAGATGATGTATCTGATACTGGAAAAACATTAAAGGCAGTAATCGAGCATATAAAAGAGAAAGGTGCGAAGGAAATCAGGGTGGCAACAATACATTATAAACCTTGGAGCATTGTGGAACCAGATTTTTACATAGAGGAGACGGACCACTGGATAGTTTACCCCTGGGAATACCATGAATTTATCGATGAAGTATCAAAACGATTAGAGAATGGGGAATTTCAAGGAGAAGATAGAAAAAAGTCTGAAGAAGCTCTAAACTTAGTGATGCGGTTACTAAGTGATCTCAAAAAAGACGACTAGCTCCACGGAATATCTACTTGATCTATTCTCCACAAAGGTATCACATAACTCTTAGATACCTCAACTGGTTTACCGTATTTATACATTAAGACGGTTGTCCAAGCGATCATAGCGCCATTATCGCCATTCCACCTGCTGGGGGCATAAAACGTGGTATCATGTTCCACAGATACGAATTCGAGCATACTTCTTAACCTTTTATTAGCCGCAACGCCTCCCACGATCAATAGTTCCTTTTTCTTTGTATGAGCCAATGCACGTTCAGTAACCTCTGTTAACATAGCAAATGCAATTTCCTGTAAACTCTTACAGATAATTTCAACAGGAATACCTTTATCAAACTGTTTTTTCGCAGCGGTCAGTATTCCCGAGAAAGATAAATCCATGCCTTTCACAATGTAAGGCAACTCTATAATTCTGTCTGCTTTCTTTGCAAGTTTCTCACAAAGAGCCCCACCAGGAGAAGGATATCCAGCATAACGCATAAACATATCAATTAGGTTCCCAATGGATATATCCAAAGTCTCGCCGAATACACGATATCGGCCTCCTTCTAGAGCAGTAATCATTGTGTGTCCGCCAGAAACAAGAACAACCAACGGATCAGTTGCGCCAGTTAATTTTTTCCCAATTTCAATATGGGCAACGCCGTGATGTACGCCATATAAAGGCACGTTGAGGTATGTAGCGACAGCGCGGGCTATAGTAGCGCCGATACGCAGACATGGACCTAATCCAGGTCCTCTTGAGAAACCAACGGCTACAATGTTGCCATTATGGGCGGATACAAATTTTAATGCTGATGCTAGAACTTTATGAGCTATTTTTGCATGATGCTCGCTTGCATCACGGGGATGTATTCCTCCGGCTTCTGGAACATATTGATCCGAAAAATCCTCAACTATATCTCCATCTATAGAGGCTATTCCTACCCCAAATGTATGTGCTGTACTTTCTATTCCTAGAACGAATTTTTTCATTATCCAACCCTATGTATCTAATCTTCGAACTCAGAGCTCAGCGTAGTCATCATTCCATTGTTTGGTCAGAGACCGCTCCTGTCATCTTCCAATAAGCTTGAATAAGTGGAACAAAGTTCTTAATTATTTCTAGTTGCTCCATCAGATTATTTTTAGATGCAAATTCTTCGTAATCTTTAAAGGATTTTACGAATTCTTCCTTGTTAATTTTCTTCTTCAGATAAAGTACTATTGTTTTTGGAAGGTCTCGTATGTTAGGATAGACAAGTGATATGTATTCGGGAGAAATAACCTTTGCTTCTTCGCGGTAGACGATCAGATCTCTCAAGAATCCATATACTTCGAACAAAAAAGCTCGGTCATAATCTTTCCAAGACAGGGTCTCATTTTTAATTTGATCTAAAAGCTGGTTAAATGTTTCCAGAATTTTTTCTAAATGCTCTTTGTCATCAAGAAACTTATATATTAATAGTATGTATAACTTAGATTCCAAACTGCGTGTAAGTCTATTTTCACCTTTTTCCCACTCGGATATCATGAATAAGGAGTCAGCATATTGTGATAACTTTTCATGATCAATTTGTTCACTTGTAAACAAATCGACAATATCCGATATTATTTTTTCTTTTCGCTTAATCATTTCTTCAAGTTCTTTCTTTTTTACCATAGCCGAAGAAATTATTGTTGAGAGATCTTTTTCACTAATGTCTTTCTTCTTTGGCAAAGGATCACCCATAAGAAATTAAAAACATACTAATATCAAAAATAAACTACATTAATAAATGATAACCATATTGCTCCGCTGACGAGTGATGAGAGAACCTAAGGTCTGGCTCTAAATATTTCTAAAGAACATCAATATATTTTAGTCGCATTTTTAAGTAAGGAAAGTTTTCTAAATACATCAAAATTCAGAAAGTGACAACGAATGAAAATTGATAAGGCTTTGCTGAAAAACAAAGTCATTATTTCAATAGTAGCAACATACGTCATCCTAGCGATATATCCTATCCTATTTTTTACTGGAACGACTCATAACCTAGAGAATAACCTAGCAGTTCTAGATGTCTCAAGAAGCTCAGTTTTATTCACATTTGACTCTGTTTTTCTTCTATTCATAGTTATGGTACCGTTTATGTTATTACTAATACTCATAGTAAAGAGACGGCTAAGGATACTCAAAGAAGCAATCATAGTATTGCTACTTTTCATGTTAATCATAACGCCGAGTTTAAGTATCGTTAATAATTTTATAATTCATGCAGAACCCGAAAGAGAGACTCCATTATTGAACAAGGTAATAATTATAACTTTCGATGGTACTAGAGCAGACGCATTTTGGAAACATGCAGATTTTATAATTGCACATAAAAATGAGGGTACATGGGCAAAACGAATAGTATGTACCTATCCCACAGTCACGTATCCAAACCATGTATCGCTCTTTACTGGAACATGGCCTCAGTACCATGGAACAGAATCTAATCCAACAGAGTATAGAAGCGTACAATTCATGTTAAGAGTATATAGAGAACCGAAAGCCCAAGATATTTTCACTGTGGCTGAAAATTATGAGATAGCCACGGCGATATTTACTGCTCCGCAAACCTTAGCTCAAATTTTAGGTGGATCCGCAACATATAGATATTCTGGCGGTGCTGGCGGAGAAGTAGTTTCTGAAGCTATCAATTTTATGATTTCGAACAAGGCTACCATAGAGTCAAAAGGTCTTTTAGCGTTTATACACATAGTGGACACAGACGACATAATGCACCAATATGGCACGGACTCGGTACAATACTTTTCAGCGATCAAAGGAGCGGCAGATTTAGTCGGTCAAATATATGATGTGATCCACGATCTAGGCTGGGAAAATGACACTGCTATAATAGTCACTGCTGATCATGGTGCGACTGATAGGAGACATTATGGTGTATGGCCAGTAATGGTGGCAGATACACCGTTATGGCTATGGGGGCGGGCTTTTAAGAAAAATTACGAGTTGGGAGGCGGACGAATAATTGATATTGCTCCAACAGTAGCATATATCCTAGGGATACCTCCACCAGCGCAGAGCAAAGGTATAGTTCTCTATAGCGCATTCGATGAAAGTTATATCGAATCAAAACGAGGAATTGATGTTGACTTGAATGCGTTGGCTAAAGGAGCACTTAACAAAGCGCTATTAGATGAGACTATTGAAATATACTTATGGGGATTCTTAACACTAACTATGATATGGATTATATTGATAGAGGCAAATTATGCGTTCAGAAGCATTAAATTACTTGCGATCGAAGAAAAAAGAAAAAAAGCAAAATAAGCTTATTCTTCAACTAGCTTCTTTCTTATTTTTTCGAAATAAATAGGGATCGCTATTAAAACAGCAAACAGCGCAATAGTTATTGCAAATCCTATTACAACTTTTTCATATGGATAACCTGGTTTCGCAATTGATATTACCAGGACATTTACAGCCCCACCACCCAATATCTTTCCATCACCATCCACGATGTATCCATAAATCGTATACGTGTCCTCAATGTTTAATGTCATATTGAACGTCAAACTGCCCTCCAAGTCGCTGATTGATTTCTCATCGCTTACAATTTCGCTACCAGTACTATTGTACACGACAATTTTAGCTTTTCCATCCGAAATAGGTCCTGTGATAGTGTAATTTAGTTCGATTGAAACGGTATCTCCTGGGCTAGCAATACCAGGACTGGCAGAAAGGCTTACTTTTGCGGTGGTAGCAATTATATCAAAGGCGCGTCCTGTGGCATTTGGTAAGGTAGCACCGAAGACCTTGGCCATAGTTGGGCCTATATCGGTTATATTTGGTGTATCAATGGATTTCTTTACTAGGAGACCGCCCGCGAATATTATTGGTATGGTCTTAGTAATGGTTCCACCGTGGCCACCTAGACCGTAATACTTGGAGGCGTAGTATGGTGGATTTATATCTAGTACGATATCTCCTGCGTAATCTATGTCCAAACCTATATCGCTAAGTGTTCCAGTTGCATTTTCAACTGGTATTCGAGTCCAGATATTTCTCGCCCAGGGATATTTCTTTAGCTCGTTGACAACTTCTTGTGTTTTCTCTGGATATTTTAAGTATATAAAGAGGAGGAGACCAGCTGTTTCTTGCACTATGTGCTCTGTATGAATCGCGCTTAAATGTGTATTATCCGAGCCTAGTAAGTTATCAGCATAATTAACATTCACGAAACTATGATCTGCTGTGAGTATCATAAAAGTACGAGACCATAAATTGAGATCTTGTAATTTCTTTAATATTCTTCCTATTTGGGCATCGATGAATTCGATCATCTCTATTGTTTCTGGAGAATCAACTCCAAATGCGCCCTGAACGTAATCTGGTTCGGCATAATGCGTAACAATTAGTGCTGATTCTCCATTAAGAATATACTGGTAAAAACTATCTATAGTCTCAAGTGTTGCATTCGTTATCCATTCCATGCATGTCTTTCTTTTTTCTATAGGGTAATCAGGTTCATGAGGATCTCCATCAATCACGTCATCTGGTAAGAGATAATATCTATCAACAGCATAAGTTCTTCCAGACATGATTTCTAACTTACTCTTGGAGACAATTAAACCAACCTTCACACCTTGAGCTTTAACGACTTCAAGTAGAGTATCTACACGAAGCATATCCCTAAAGTTGTACTTAATTGGACTTTCATCTATGGGTGCTAAATGATATTCAGTTGCATTGTATGCTACAGTGTGGACCACGCCGTTTATTCCAGGAGGAGCACCTGTAATCATTGCTACGTGGGCAGCAGTAGTGGCTGAGGGAAGGATTGTTGAAGCGTTTAGAAAGCCCAGCCCCTCATTTATTAGATACGTAATATTTGGTGTATCTGTCATCTGTAGAATTGTGAGATTGAGAGCATCAACAATAACGATCATGCCGAGTTTTCCTAGAGGCTGGTTAGAATTCCGTACTATTAATTTTGTATCTGTCGTAGCCATACTAGCACTGAGAGGGTTTGTCACTATTGCTAGTGATAGAATGAATACGGTTATAATAGAGAAAAAATAAAGCCTATTTTTTACCATTTAGTATCCCCAACACTATAGAAATTGATTTATGACTATTATGAGTTTAGGGTAAATCTTTATTAAAAAATAACCGAAAAATGTGTTAAGATTTTCCTTAAAGCGGGAGGATATTGCAATGAATATACAAGCCTCAAGTGATCCAGTGCTCAAAATAAAAAATCTCTCCTTCAAATTCCAAGGCTCAAAGGAATATGTTCTAAAGAACATAAATTTGGTATTCAATAAGGGGGAGTTTGTATTACTAATAGGTCCAAGTGGATGCGGGAAAACCACATTAATCAACACGATAAATGGAATTATTCCTCATGTAATAGAAGGTATCAGAAAGGGACATGTGTATATCCAAGGAAAAGACACAAAAGAAATGAAATTAGCTGAAATTTCAACACATGTAGCTACGGTTTTTCAGGATCCAGAAACGCAATTTTTTACATTATCAGTCGTCGACGAAATAGTTTTCGGTCCAGAAAATCTCAAATTACCAGCCGATGAAATCGAAAAACGCTTAGAATTTGCAGTAAAAGCCACAGGTGTGGAAGAATTATTAGAGAAAGATGTTATGAGTCTTTCGGGCGGTCAGAAACAACGAGTAGCAATAGCTTCTGCTATGGCTATGATGCCCGATATACTAATATTAGATGAACCAACAACGAATTTAGATCCAAAAGGCGCTGCTGAAGTTCTAAGAACAATTGCAAATCTAAGACACCAAACGAACGCACTAATAATCTTAATCGAGCATAGGTTAGAGGAAGTTACTAAGTACGCTGATAGAGTTTTGGTCATGAATCAGGGTGAAATCATAGCGAATGGTCCTCCAAGAGAAGTATTTAACAATCCAGATCTACTGTACGAGATAGGAATTAGACCGCCATGGGCTGCTGAAACGATCGTGAGGCTAAAAAGAATGGGTCTTTTAAACGCCGATACTCCTGTTCCTATAACGCCCGATGAGGCTGCGGAAATGATAGCAAAAAAGCTTGGAGGACAAAAGATTGCAGTAAAGGAAGATAGCAAAAATGTATTTCCGCATGAAGAAGAGGAATACGTAAAAGCCATGAAAAATGAACCTATAATTGAGATAATAGATCTATGGCATAGATATCCGGATGGAACAATTGCACTAAAGGGAATCAATCTGAAGATTCATCGAGGAGAATTTGTTGGAATAATAGGGCAAAATGGAGCAGGTAAATCAACATTACTTTTGCATGTACTCGGGATACTACGACCAAGTCATGGTGTCGTAAAAGTATATGGAAAGAATGTTATAGCAATGTCTGTTGGAGAATTATCTCAGACAATAGGTCTAATTTTCCAAAACCCGGATCTAATGCTTTTCCAGAATACAGTTTGGAATGAAATTGCATTTGGACCAAGGAACATAGGGGTGAAGGGAGAAGAGCTAGAAGCGCGAGTAAAAGAAGCGCTTGAAATGATGCGTCTAGTTGGATTCGAGAATAGACATCCAAGAGCTCTAAGTAGAGGCCAGAGGCATCGGGTAGCAGTAGCGTCCATATTATCTATGCGACCGAGAATTTTAATCGCTGATGAGCCTACGACAGGCCAAGATTTTGGGGCAAGCAAGAAATATCTTGAGCTTTTAAGAGAATTAAATCGCCAAGGGACAACAATATTAGTTGTTTCTCATGACATGGATCTGATAGCCAGATATGCGAAACGAGTTATAGTACTTAAAGAAGGACGAATTTTAATAGATGGTCCTACTAGAGCCGTATTTTCGAGGGAAGATTTGCTTGCTGAGACAGATCTTGCACCACCATATGTAACCAGAATCGGGAATAAACTGCGAAAATTCGGTATACCCACTGTTCTCACTGTTGAGGAGTTAGTCTATCAAATAGCTGTCACCTTAAAGGGTCGTAAATGGGCTGATAAAATAGCAAAGGAGGCGATGTGAGTGGTCAAAATTATGAACTATTTAAAGGCCGCATGGTTTGGTTTTATTTCTCTTCCGATTTTGCTGGTTGTTTCACAGTTCATAGCTAGGGAGCTAGGTTTATCAGAATACGGGATTGTTATTACATTATACAAGGGAGCCCCTATGTCCATTAACTATATAGTAAGATGGTTGCTTCTCATAGAGAATAATGCGCTAACTGGGTCGAATTTCTACGCAGTGCTATTGGTATGGGGGCTAGGCTGGTTTATTATCATGGATTGGGTGCGAGACTATCCAGCGGTAGTGGGAGGGGTCGTCCTAACCTATCTTTTCTACATAATTTACCTATCGATATATCATCGTTATCCTCTTGTACTAGTGTTTCCTGTTAATTTCTATCCAATTTTAATAGGGGTAATTGCAGCATCATTATCATTTATACTCAGAAAGAGAAGAGGTACGATAACATTTTTTGATCGATTAAGTAGAACAGGAGTACTGGTTCCCAAAGCCTATCTGGTTCATGTAGAGTTGCCGGTGAGATGTCCTCGGTGCAATACGGTGGTGTTAAGTAATGCAAAATACTGCTGGAAGTGTGGGGTCGACTTAGAGAAGGAATTATATGAAAGAGGTGAAATGAAATGAGTATTGTGATTGACTTATCTTTTCTCATAAATTATGCACCGATTATATCCCCAGAGATCAGAGAGCTAGTAGGTGCAATTCTGGTTTTCTTTGTACTCTTAACATTTATTCCTGCCTTCATAGCCTACCTCATATTCAAAATTGTGGGACTATCCGGGTTTAGAAGATTATTTAGCTATGAACGACGAGAATCTATCATGCACAGAATGCATCCACTTCCCAAAATCGTGTTTGTATTGTTCATAAGCATAGGTGTAGCGATGGCGGAAGAGTTTCTTACACTGGTCCTAATGATAATTTTAACAATTTTTGCATGGCTCCTAAGCAATCCGAGTGAGGATAAAACAAGGCTTCTCTTGATTGTGATATTCACGCAATGGCTAATGGTCGCTTGGGGGCAAAGTTTTCTAAATCCTGGATTCACGCGAGGAGTGGGATTAACAGCGATATATGTTTTCCCTACCCCCCTTAGACACGCTTTTAATCTCAATTTTATAACACTAGAAGGCTTCTATTATGGATTATTCCAAGGATTAAGACTCATAGCGGCTCTAGGAGCAGCAATATGGTTAATCACGACAACTCATCCAAGCGAAATAATATACGGGCTAAGATCGTTCAGATTTCCCATGGAGATAAACTTTATGATAGCAGTAACATTTAGGAGTATCCCAACAATTCTAGAAAAAAGCTCATTAGTGCTAGCAGCTGAAAGAGCAAGGGGCCTAAGACTAGTGCCTAAACCAACAAAAAATATTTTCAAAATGCTTTGGGAAGCACTAAGAGTCGTGTGGGTTATAATGATCGCTTTTATACCTATCATCATAGAGTCTGTGCGAGCTGGAAGACAATTAGCACTAGCAGCTACGACGAAAGCCTTTAGAGCATATAGAGAGAGAACATATTACAGAAGGATACCGTTCACAACTATCGATAAGATTTTCCTCATATTAGCATTGCTGGCATTATTATTTATAACAACGGTTCCATTCATATCCTTCTACTTGCATCTTCCAATAAGAATATAGCTTAGCACATATTTTCTAACTTCTTTTTATTATCTATTCTATCTACCAGATATTCTTCTCTAGATCGCTACTTAGTAGAAATATCATGTTAAATCTAAACATAAATAATGCTTAGTGAAAATATAAAAACACAAATAAAGAATAATACATTAAAGTTGCACTCTCCGTATTCAAGGTGTTTATATGAACAAAAAGATCCTTGCACCGCTACTACTTATTATCCCTCTTCTAATATACACAGCAATAGTGGTAATTGATGTATATCAGCTAACAGCTCAAGCAGAAGAAACACCAACAATAACAGTAACAGTTCCTCTCGGTAGACCTGATCGACCACAAAGAGATGGTGTTGTGATAGCTGGGCGAGAATCAGTTACTGTTAGAATAGCGATTACACTACCCGAAACAGCGACAACAAATTGGACAAACATAGAAGTTGTAGGAGATGGACGAGGGACAAGTGATCAGGGAATTGAATTTCAACCTGATACTGGATCAGATCCTACTGCGGATTTAACAGACCTAACTGGAAATGTTTTAGATAAAATAAATGGTGAATGGCAGGGAGATCAAGCTTATTTCAATTTACCTAAATTAGAAGCTGGTCAAACTTGGAATCTATACTATAGAATCATCCCTCCAGATACAATTCCGCAAGAGCCCAGCTATATTGTCTTAACCATAAAAATAAAGCTAGGAGAGGAGTACGGCTGGCAAGAAATAACTAAGACCATCAAGATAATCAATCCTCCGATCACTAGATTATACGTAGTAATAGCACTAACAATAGGCGTTTTTGTAGCTTTACTCTTTCTAAGTAAAACAGGATTTTTCGAAATGTACAGCACTCTTGATCTTGTAAGTATGGCAATGATAGGAGCAGCAATGGTAGTATGGGTTCAAATTCTAGGAAGACAATTCGTTTTCCCAATAACTGATCGAATACCATTTGCATATAATTTCGCTATAGCCGACATCCCATATGTATTATTGTTGATTACGGCGATAATATTAGTAAAGAAGCCAGGAGTAGCGTCACTAACCTTATTCGTATACAACCTTGTATCAGAAATAGGCTGGTACGGTATTAATCCTTTATGGTGGGCGTATCCATTCGCACAAGGATTACCAGTAGATCTCTATTTGCTGCTAAGAGGTAAAGCCGTTTTTACAGACAAAGCATTATTCTTTAAGAGAACAATATCCGAGGAAGAATTCGAAAAAGCGTTCGAAATTAAGGGACTAAAATATATGGATGGATTAATAGTAGGGTTCCTTAGAGGCTTCTTCATGCAAGTGTCGCTATACTTAGTATTCTTCCCGAACCTATTTAGACTAGAGTATCTCTGGGAATACGTTTTCTGGTGGATTGTGATACCATGGTCAATAGGAAATGCAATAGGCGGCGCGATATCTGTTCCCATTGCTGAAAGAATACGAGAGGCTGCTCAGTACTAAAATGCGTTAAAAACGATTTCTTAATCATTATTCTCCCCACATATTTTTTATTTTTACGGGAAACAGAATATTTTAGATTAGTCAGTTTTTTAATACTTTTTCTTCATCATATTATTTGTATTCAACCGGTGATTCTAAATGAATAAGAAGTTTTTCGCCCTTAGTCTTCTAATTCTTTTCGTATTATCTGCTATAGCATCAATATCCTATAATACAACGGCAATCAATCAGATCACAAAAACATCGGTTTCCTCTAGTAAACATCCTATATTTACAGTAGATATTCCCGAAAATAAGGAAAATACAATAAATGAGGATACGACCTTTCACATCAGTGGCAGTTCTTACAAAATATTGTTTGATGTGGGGCACGCACAGTATTACGATGAATCGAGAATGGAAAACATGCTAACTATGCTGGGAATGTTAGCTGATATAGAGATTAACGAAGATAATATTACAGAGGAAGATCTCGCAGATGTAGACTTATTAATAATCACTAAACCAGATGCAACAGAAGCTAATTTTACAGAAGAAGAAATAGCAGTAATTCAG
>Ga0180302_10001000_pt1 | contig 13218 bp, 13 predicted proteins | sample GuaBasSediGuay17_FD_121794 | JGI IMG/M metagenome (GOLD analysis project Ga0180302, IMG submission 121794) | Subseafloor sediment microbial communities from Guaymas Basin, Gulf of California, Mexico - Guay17, Core 4571-4, 12-15 cm | ecosystem: Environmental > Aquatic > Marine > Hydrothermal... | reverse complement strand
GGCTCCGAAATAATAGGGCTTGTGCCTATGCGTGCTCTTGTGGATGTTGCATCCTTCTACCTGCGCCTAGAGGGGTTTGACCCCTCACAGGTTCTGGAGAGCAAAATAAGGGAGGTGCTTTAATGCTCAGGGAAATGAGGGTCGAAGACTTTGTAAGGGAAGTTGGCTCGTCATCCCCAGCCCCTGGTGGCGGCTCTGTTGCTGCGCTTGCAGGCGCGCTTTCCGCAGCCCTTGTCTGCATGGTAGCCGAATTGACGATGAACAAGAAGGGATATGAGGATTATAGGGATGATATGATCAGGATTAAGGGCAAAGCCAAAGATGCTATGGAGGAGCTTATAAGGCTTGTTGACGAAGATACCGAAGCCTTCAACTTGGTGATGAAGGCGTACAGAATGCCAAAAAATAATGAGGAAGAAAAGAGGAAGAGAAAAGAGGAAATAGAAAAGGCATTGAAAAACGCAGCACTTGTTCCACTAAAAACAATGGAAAAATGCACTGAACTGTTTTCTGTATTGCCAGAAATCGCAAGCAAGGGAAACGTTAACTCAATAACAGATGTTGGTGTTGCTGCAGCCCTGTGCAATGCTGCCATATTTTCAGCTGCTCTGAACGTGGAGATAAATCTAAAGGGCATAGAGGACTATGATTTCAAGGAGGATGTTGTAAGCAAGGTTACGGTGTTGGCTGAGGACTCAAAAAAACTCCAAGATGTTATGGACACGGTCATGAGCAAAATTAGGGATATGGATTAGATTATGCTGTGAAGGCTACAATAACAGAGGGTAAAACTGGAGAAATTAGAGCACACTTAATGATACACTTACAAAAATTTATATTCTTGATATGGTTATGGTATAGTGAGTTAGTATAGGAGGATAGGCTTAATGAAAAAGCTAAAAACTTACATAGATACGTCTGTATTTGGAGCATTATATGATATAGAAGATAAGTACAGAGTGGAGATTACTCAACAGTTCTCGATGATAATGAAACAAAAAGATAAGTTTATCCCATGTATTTCTAATGTTGTTATAGAAGAGATTGAAAAGGCACCTTTGACCATTAAGAGAGACCTTAAAAACAAGATAAAGAATATCGAACCTACTATAATCTACGAGAATGAAGAATGTACTATTTTAGTAGAGGAATATTTAAAAAGAAAAATAATCCCTAGAAAATACAGGGACAATGCTAGACACATTGCAGTGGCAGTTGTTCATAATCTAGATATAATAATCACGTGGAATTGTAGACATATGGCAAATATCGAAAAGAAAAGACAAATAAACGGTGTTAATATCAGTTTAGGATACAATCAAATTGATATAGTAACTCCTATGGAGGTGATCGGGTATGGGTAAATGGAAATATAAATCTCTGGAATGGATACACAAAATACGCGAAGAAAATTATAAGAAGACCAAGGATAAGCCTCTGATTGAAGTCATTAAAAATAGTGTAATAGAGTGTAAAAAAAGAAGAAAAGAGTATGGAATATAACAGTGCATACCATTGTATCCACCGCTTCAATTTAGTGCTATTGCACTTTTAAGCATAATTGCACCAATAGTTGATTTATACACCTGTTGCATATTCCCCGCCTTAACTTTGCACTCTCCGCTTTGCATAAATTATTTATAGGATTGAAGATATTTATTTACCATTATGAAGAAATGCCCTGTGTGCGGCGAAAATAACCCTGAGGAATCTGTTAAATGCTCTAGATGTGGGTATGTGTTCGGAGAGGAAATTTACGGTGATTCTCGCGATGATGTATTGAAGAAAAAAATTGAGAACTTTAAAAAATACAGGGAAAAACTCAAGCAAAACTTCAGTATTTATTTTTCATATTTTGAGGATATTGATAGCGGCCTGAGCGAGGCAGAATTCGCTGCACTCCTTTCCAACGCTCTTTCTCTTCTTAGTCTTCCGCTCAAACTATCCTTGGATATGCGTGTGGATTTTTCCACTGAAGAGACGAAGTTGATCAAAATTATGGACGCTAGAGTTGAGGAAATGGAAACTGAAAGGGGGTGGCAATCACTCCCCGTGCAGGTTTATGTAAGGCTCGGAAATGCTTTTTTCTTCATGCAAAATATGGATAAAGCACTCAAGTATTATGACAGAGCACTTCTTGTAAGTCCAAAGTACGATATTGCGCTAAAAAATAAATCTCTGCTTCTCTTTAAAATGGGAGAATACAAAAAAGCAATGAAGATCTTGGACAAGATTGGCGTGGAAGATAGTGAGGTGAGGGCGCTTAAGCAGTTAATTCTTCAATTGATTGATAAAAGTCCTTCCCCGTAATTCTGAAATACATTGTTACATAAAGTCTGCTTATTTCTTTTGCAATATTCTCGGGAAGTGGAGGTATTGGGGGCTCTTCCATCCCTTTCTCCCTTGCCCTCTTCAACTCATCATAATACGATATTTTTTTGTAATACTGCCTGACTGCCTCCTTGCTCAATTCCACATACTTTCCCTCATCATAAGCGTCTGCATCCCACCATCTGTCCTCATCGGGTGTGCCAAACGTGTCTATGAGAACGATCTCACCATCATTACCCAACGCGAACTCCTTTTTACCGTCAACATGGATAAGTCTTCTCTTGGCAACGTCGTGCTTTATCCTTTCATCTATTGCCATTATTGTCTCAAATATTTCGTCTATCTGCTCTTTATTAAGGCACGATACTTCCATCGCCTCCTCCATCGTAACCACGCGGTCATAATGCTCAAACTTCGTAGTTATCTCAAAGTAAGGCTCGGGTAATTCCTCTCCGTACTCGGGTACAGAGTTAGACCTAAAACCTAGAGCCTTCGCATCTATCACGCCCCTCTTTAGCCTATCATATAGCGAGCCTGCAACGTAGTAGCGTGCGATAAACTCCAAAGGTATGACGTAGTTTTTTTCCCCTCTTATCTCTGAGTAGTCCATTATTACTTTAAAGCGTTTCACTCTCATGCGTGATGGAGATAGCAGACCAAGGAAGTGGTTGGGTATCCCCATGTCGTTGGCAACTGAAAACCAGTGTGATGCACTCAGACATAGTACAGCGCCCTTGTTCGGTATAGGTGTGGATATTACCTTATCAAACACGGATATCCTATCGCTGAAATGAAAAACGAGTGTGTCTTGCGATTCCTCGTAAACGTCCTTTACCTTACCTCTGCGGTAAAGCTTCATACACTTGACCCATCATGCAGTATAGTCATTTCTATTTTACGCTAAGATGCCCTTGGGCACCCTTCGCACTAGTACGCTCTGGCACGAACTTGTATCCGTAGTATATTATGCCTCCTTCGCCATCCTCGCCAATCCTACGCAACACGGCACGAACTCTCATCCCGATGTGCACCTCGCTCGGGTCGCAATCAACAATCTGAGCAGTAACCCTTGGTCCTTCATCTAGTTCAACGATTGCCATAACATACGGTGTTTGCATCTCAAAGTCTTTTTGGGGGGTATGAATCACAGTGTAGGAGTATATCTTACCAGAGCCGCTTAGTTTAACCCTTTCCATTGAGCCTAGACTCTTCCTATGACATACTGGGCATACATCCCTCGGCGGAAAGTAAACCTTACCACACACCTTGCACTTCGTGCCCACAAGGTTGTACCTGCTTCCTATATGCCTCCAAAACCTCGGAATTGCCATATCAGTTCACCCTCCTCATAATGTGAACAACTGCCGTTGCCCCAGTACCACCAACATTATGGGCCAACCCGATCTCTGCCCCATCAACCTGCCTTTTTCCCGCCTCGCCCCTCAACTGATACACTATTTCTACAGCCTGCGCAATACCCGTAGCGCCAACAGGATGCCCCTTCGCCTTAAGCCCTCCAGATGTGTTCACAGGAATCTCGCCATCTCTCTCGGTCAGTCCCTCTTCCACAGCCTTACCACCCTCACCTTTTTTGAAAAAGCCCAAGTCTTCCGTTGCTATAATCTCGTTTATTGTGAAACAATCATGCACCTCAGCAACATCAACATCGCTCGGCATAATACCAGCCATCTTATACGCCTCTCTTGCCGCAAACACCGTGGACTTCATTGTGCAAATGTCCTCGCGGTCATGAAGGGCTAGGCTCTCCGATGCCTGCCCTGACCCTATTATCTCTATGGGCGTGTCCGTGTACTTCTTTGCCATCTCAAGCGGTGCAAGAACTACTGCTGAAGCCCCATCCGTAACTGGAGAGCAATCGTATAGCCCTAGGGGGTAGGCAATCATTGGTGCATTTAGGGCAGTATCCAAATCAATCTCGCGCCTGAACTGGGCGTTTGGGTTTAGCGCGCCATTTCTGTGGTTCTTCACAGCAACCATTGCCAGTTGCTCCTTTGTAGTCCCATACTCATACATATGTCTTACAGCCATCATTGCGTAAAGGCCTGGGAAAGTCATGCCAACAAAAGCCTCCCACTCTTGGTCTGCAGCCATGATTAGCGTTGCAGTAGCATCCGCGCCACTGACATCCGTCATTTTCTCAGCACCGCCAACAACCACTATATCGTGTATTCCCGATGCCACAGCCATGAAACCGTGCCGTAACGCTAGGCCGCCCGAGGCACAGGCTGACTCAACCCTAGTAGCAGGTATATGTCGCTTTGCAAGACCTGCATAGTCCGCAATAAGCGCTGCAACATGCTCCTGGTTTATGAAGTTGCCAGCCGACATGTTACCAACGTAAATGGCGTCTATGTCACTCCCAGATATGTTTGCGTCCTCTATTGCCTTTATCCCTGCCTCAATACCGATATCACGCAGGGATTTATCCCACAGTTCACCGAACTTAGTTGTTCCAACACCAATTATTGCCACACGCCTCATATCAATCACACACCTAGGTGTATCTTTCGCCTGAATTTTGCGTATATGGCGTAGTCGACCATCTTGTAGTTTTCCACCAATTCCATCACACTTGGCCCCATATGCCTTGGGTAGTTCTCAATCTCGTCTTCCACGGTTATGTCAAAAGCGTCAGAGCCTGCACCTGAGCCAAAAGATACTGCAATTATCCTATCACCAGGCTTTGCAACATCAAGTACTGCGGCAAGGCCAAGAGGAACAGCCCCTGAGTACGTGTTTCCTATGTAAGGTGTGAGTAAGCCTGTGGTTATCTGTTCTTTTGTAAATCCCAAAATTTTTGCCACACGCATTGGAAACTTGCCATTAGGTTGATGAAAAACAGCGTAATTGTAATCAGAGGGCTTTGTTCCAACGGATTCCATCAAATGCTTTGTACAGTTTATTATGTGCTTAAAGTAAGCAGGCTCACCAGTAAATCTGCCACCATGACTAGGATACTTCTGCCCTTCCCTCCTCCAAAAGTCTGGTGTGTCCGTGGTATAAGATACAGTATGATTTATTCTTGCAATAACTCCTTCCTTTCCTATTATGTATGCAGCACCTCCAGCAGATGCAGTATACTCCAGAGGGTCCCCAGGCGCACCTTGGGAAGTATCTGCTCCTATTGCCAAACCGTACTTTATCATGCCACTCTTAACCATGGCCATGCATGTTTGAATAGCCGTAGTACCAGCCTTGCATGCAAATTCGTAGTCTGCTGCGGTCAGATATGGTGTTGCACCTATCGCCTCTGCTACGATGCTAGCTGTGGGTTTTACAACATACGGATGTGATTCTGAGCCAACAAATACTGCACCAATGTCCTTCGGGTCAATATTCACCCTTCGCAAAGCGTTCCTTGCAGCCTCGATTGCTATTGTTGCTGTGTCCTCATCAGGCCCAGGGACTGATTTGCTGTAGACCGCCAATGACTTGCTCCTTGCCTCTCCATCAGCACCCCATACCCGTGCAATCTCGCCCACATCTATTCTGTAACGCGGTATATAGGCACCATAACTCACAATACCAGCGCTCATTTATCATCCCTCTCTCACTTTATTCTCATATCCTCAAGGCTTTTCTTGAGCATATCTAGGCTCAAATCCGTGACAACGAGTGGTATTCCTTCAATTCTTGCAAGTTTTATTGCCAGATTATCAACACTCTGAGGTCTGTGATAAACAACCATTGCAGGCTTCAGCATGTGCGTTCTCACGGCAATCATTGGAGACCTACCATATTTCACACCAGTGAATATGAGTGCACGCTCTGTGCTCCATCCGTATATTTGAAGGTAATCATTAGGGTCTAGGCTTACTATTGCTTTTATGCTGTCAATTATTGTATAGCCAAAAATTTCACGCTTTGGTGCCACACCAGATATATCCCTCCCACCAATGATTGATAAGAACTTCTCACCTGGGACAGGCTCGGAAAATTCCCCTATGCTTATTATGGCATCAGACTGCACCATAGAATACCTCTTTCTGATTTCGCCTCCTCTCTCTTCATCAATTATAAGCAACGCTCCAACAAATCTCCTTATAAACTGTGCCCCAGGAGACCTTCTCCTTCCAGATTCGTAGTCGCTTATCATAGATGGACTAACGCCCATAGCCCTTGCAACATCCCTCTGTGACGCCTTGAAGACGAGCCTCCATTTTTTCATGGCCGAGCCCGGCTTTTCTGCCATAACAATTTCGCCTGCGATTTTTTCATCCAAACTTAGCATCGGTTACCCATAGTTTTCTCCTATATATATTTTGCTTATCATCATACTCGACAATTGTCGCTTTTAGTAGCAAACATCACATTATCACCCAATATAAAGGCGCTTACCCCTATCACTCCAATATCCAAGCCTTTTTGCCTTCTTTTCCACCCTACCTATGAAAAAGCCGAGGAATGGAAGCAGTGCAGGCTGGTACCATTTATCTTTAAGGTAAACTTTGAGTATTTCCTTACTCATTCTAACGCCGTGTGTTAGACATTTCGTTAAAAGTTCTTTATGAAGGTCAGTGACCTCATATGCCCTGAACCAATCTTTGTTGCTAAGCATGCCCATAGGGACGAAAAACATGGGCATTATTATCGCTCTGAAGTCCCATAATTCTTCTATGAGTTGCAATGTGTATTCAACGTCTTTTTCCGTCTCTTCCGGAAGCCCCACTATTATCGTCATAGCGGGTATGAGGTTCACATCCTCCATTATTGATGCTGCTTCCACAACAATCTCTGGCCACTCTTTTGTAGAGAAGGGTTTAGCCTTAGCAGGCATGATTTTTTCAGCAAGTTGTGGCGATCCCGTCTCGATTCCTATCTCGGCACCCCACCATTCCTGCTCATCATCAAGCACAATCTCGGATATTTTTGTTATGAGTTTGGAATCCCTCTCTGCCTTCACAATGGCGGCAATTGATGCATGAGCCCATGCTATTTTGCGATAATACTTTTTGAAAAGCTTATGAAGGTTTATGAGCGGGGTCTCCTTTGGTATTACACCATTCGCTCCATACAATAACACATCCTCACTGTGCATTATTCCATCCCTTACGCCCCTCCTCACATTCACCAAGATCTCTCTTTCAATCTTATCAAACGGAATAAATCTCAGAGGTCTAAGCGTGACTGAGCAGAACTTGCATCCCCTAGGACAACCCCGCATTACCTCAACAAGACCATTAACACTGGGTGCCTTTATATCAGATATTTCATCAATGCATGGTGATTCTTTTGGTTTGACTACAACATACTCTGGCAACTCCTCGCCATTAAGTGCTTTTTCCACAAGATTGCATATTATTCTCTCGCCCTCGCCCTCAACAACACAATCCACCCCCCATTTTTTCATCAAATCTTTCCTGTGCCTCCAGTGCCATGCAGCGGGTCCACCCGCAATTATCTTAACACCACGTTTCTTCATTGCCCTAATAGCTGGGCTTTCCATGAGACGCTTAAAAGACCTAGCGTTTACTGTTTCTGTCTTGAATATTGATGCAAACGTGCTTGAAGGCGGGCAAAAGCCAAAATAGTCATGATGAGATAGCAACAACAACTTTGCGCTCTTCACATACTTTCCGAGTTTGGAGGGGTCTATTATTGCAGCCTTGTATCCACAATCTATGAGTTTTGCCTCAATTTTTCTCATGCCGTAGGGGGCCTGCCATGGTCTTCCAAACCTATCTGTCTTCATTGGTGGGGCAAATAGTAACAACCACATCCACTCAGGGATAATCTTTGGCGGACCTGTAGTGCCAAATCCCATGAATTCCTTACCCCAATGATTTGACATCATTGTTCTATCGGTGGTCATTATTATGTCATACATATCAAACATCCTCCCTGCAAGGTCTTATGATGCGCTGTTGATGCACTGTATCTAGTCGCCTTCCTTATCTTGCTCACAGGGAGAGGTTGTTTGGATAGGAGACGGACTGCATATATGAGATCGCATCCTCCACGTAACCCGATGTTATGAAGCATTGATGCCTGCCGTTGTGCTGCTGTTACTTCCATGGCTTACCCTCCGATTTCAACACGCCACCATTATCACATACATTACTCAAATCAAACCAATTTTTTAATATCAATCCTTGTTTATCATCTGAATACGCCTTGCTTGCGCCTTGCTTGTGCACCACTCAGTATCCTAGGGTAACACTAATTATTCAATAATATGTATATTTTCGATGTATTTGTGACAACATATAATTTTTTTATTTAAGTGTTCCGCCTCGTCCCATATTTCCTTTGAAGATATCACAGGCCATGGTATTTGCGTACATACTACTAAAAATCATCACATGTTTTTATACTCAACTCTTGCCCCATATTAACTTTACATCTGTGCATCAGGCAAACTATTTGGCCCTATTAACTATGATGAAAATGATGCTTAGATTCCCCAGAATTGATCGCTCTTTCTCTTTATTTTAATTAGTTCCTCAAGTATTTCCATCTCATCATCGTTCAAAAGATTACCTTCAAGGAGTTTTCTCACATCTCCCTCGGGTATGTCCACGTAAAGCACATCCTCCACCCTTACATGCCTTCCCACTGTTGCCCCCTCTATTGCTATTGCCACCTCTTGCCCGTTCGCCGCCTCCTTCAGGCTCTTCCCCTCGCTCTGTATACTCTTTATTTTACCGATAACGCGTCCATCATCCCTTATAAGCCTTTGCCCAGGTCTTATTCTACCACCGAGAACACGCACACCAACAATTGCCGGCTTGCTCTGCCTGAAAACACAGCCGGGGAGTATTTTTATCTTGCCAGGATGTGTTATCTCTATCCTCTTTCCCATTTCAAATTCCTTCCTAACCCTCTCATACCACTCAAAATAATCCTCTATTAATCTGTATATTATGTTACCAGAGATTACATGCACCCCTCTGTTCTCAATCTCTAACTCTGCATCTGGGAGAATTCTTACATTGAAAGCAAGTATTACCCTTCTTATGGGATTATTAACTGTCGAACACTCAACAATATCTTTCTTGGATACATCACCCACTTCCGCCCTCCAAATCCCAACACCCTTATCATTCAACTCCTTTGCCAACGCCTCAAGGGAGCCGATAGCATCAGCCTTTATAAACAAACCCTCAGGGTCAAACTCGATGCTGGGCTTTGCCTCAAGGGATACTTCGCGGATAACATCATCAATATTATCATCACCAACAACTCTGAGGGGCGCTCCTGCAACAGCCCCCTCGATATCCTGTGCTAATATCTTAACCCCCACTGCCGCAGACGCTTCTGCAACGTTCTCAAAATTGTAACGTGGGTCCCTAATTTCATCCAGAGCGCGCGGCTTAAGCAGTGCCCTCACCTTTGTTATAATAGGCTCCTTTCCGCCAACAACTATGGTATCACCACGCCTTATCACACCTCTATATATTATAACATCCATTGTGGGACCAAGACCTCTTTCTTCTTTGACCTCAAGAACAGTGCCCATTGCCGGGCAATCCTCGGTCTCCAGCCTTTTTTCAAGAAAACGTTGGGCAAGCCCAACAAGAATTAGAAGAAGGTCGGGCACACCCTCGCCACTTTTTGCACATATTGGTATCAGGGCAACATTGCGCTGAAAGTCCTGTATTCTATCGTATCTGTCCGCAGAAAAACCAAATTTGTAGAGGGATGATGAAAACTCGTATATTCTGTTGTCAAGATCGTTTTTAACACACTCTTCCTGCTGATTGTATGCCTCATGAAAACACGCCCCCTTGATACTTCTCCATCCCTGAATCCTGTCTATTTTGTTCAGGGCAACAACAAAGGGAGTTTTGTACGTGCGGAGTATTTTCAAAGATTCCACAGTTTGAGGCTTTACACCCTCTATTATGTCAACAACAAGTACCGCCAAGTCAGCAAGTGAGCCCCCTCTAGCCCTAAGTGTGGTAAATGCGTGGTGTCCTGGCGTATCTATAAATAAAAGACCAGGAACTTTGAACTTTTTTCCCTTGGCAAGAGGGCCGCATATTTTCATTATTACGTCCAGTGGTACCTCCGTTGCACCTATATGCTGGGTGATTCTACCCGCTTCCCTACTGACTATTGTGGTACCTCTTATGTAATCAAGTAGTGTAGTCTTGCCATGGTCTACATGACCGAGCACGCTGACTATCGGTTGCCTTATTTTCATTATGCGGAACTAATGCATTCCCGTATTTAAAGGTTGGAGTTGTGCGCAAGAAGCCAATGCACCGTATTTCAGCATATAGAAAAAAGTATTTAAAGGGTAGTATAATACAAAATCTGATGGGAAAAAGAGTTAAAATTAAAAGAGAGGAGAAAGTGCTTTTACATATCTATCATTATTCAAATGTACTCAGGTTTGGCTACACCCCTAATGAACTCACCCAGAGGGGGATGGTAGAGACCCTTGGTTTTAAGCAACCCGATATATCAAATATTCTATCAAAACTCCTCAAGGAGGGAATGGTAGAAAGAAGGTTTGTGTATGTCCCCTCTGCTGGAAAAAATCTTTACGTTTACTCAATCACTGGTCATGGAGAAAGGACTGTTAGGACGCTATTTCATTCCCTCAAAAAGAGAGGAATCTCACTAGATACTATATTTCCACCAGAGCAAATGGTACAAAGTCTACATATGATGCTAATGTATCTCTACACACTCAGGGGTAGGGACGATTGCTATGATAGAGTAATACTTGATCTTGAGAGGAAACTCTCAGAGTATTATTTTGAGATGGGAAACTACCGAAAATCAATGTATCACTTATCTAACGCATTAAAGATTGCATTGGAGAACAACGAAGATAAAATTATGGCAAAGATATACTGTCATATGGGTAGAAATTATATGGCACTTGGAAATACGTATGCTGCGCTTCGTACATATGATAAGGCATTGACACTCGCGAATAAGATAGAAGATGCCGATACAGCAGCAGATGTTGAAAGGGGTATTGCCGCGGTTCTAGCAAAAATGGGGAGCGGTAGAGATAATATTTCGAGGCTGCAGCATGCACTTAAAGAATGTAAGAGTAAAACTGTAAAGGCGTATATTGCACTTACGATTGCAAGCATCTTCGCACTACATTATGAGGTAAGTGACGCATATATGTGGTTTAGAATTGCAAAAAGATACGCGAGAGGAACGCTCAACCCGTTCTTTGACATGCGCTACTATAATAATTTTGGAATGCTCTATAGACACCTTGATAAACACAAAGAAGCACTGCATATGTTTGAGAGAACAATAAGAATATGCTATGATATCAAGCACAAAGTGGGTTTGTGCTACGGATATATAAATGCAGCATACTGCCTCGCACGTCTTGGAAATATTGAAAAGGCTACTGGTTATATTGAAACTGGAAAAAAGTTACTGAGTCAAATAGATAATCCTGACTTAAAAATAGGTCTTGTACTCGCAAGGGCTTTTGTGGAAGCGCACAAAAAAAGACCATACCGCGGTATAAAACTGATAAAGGATGCCATTTCGACTGCCAAAGAAAATTCACTCAAATTTACCGAGGCACTCATGCACTTAGATATTGCCCAGATAGAGATTATGAGGAAAAGACCACAAAATGCCGTTGAGGAGTACAAAAAAGCAATTGAAAAATTCAAAGAACTGGAAATGAACAAATGGATTAAAAAGATAGAGGGGGAGATGGAGGCCCTTTCTCCCCGAAAAAGAAAAATTCAGAGGGGTTCGGCGAAGCCTACTTCGTATGAGAAGGGCAGTAGTTCATCGTGACCTATGTCCCACGGGTTTATGTTCACATTTCCAAAGGGTGTCATGATTTGTATCACCAGTGGTATCACAAAGGCATAACCGTTGTAATCATCAATAAGCGGAAGCACGTATCCATCAGTCCCTTCAGGATAGTTTTGAGTAGGCGCTGATAACTCTATTCCTGAATTTGCACCGCCATCGAGTTTCATGTATATGAGGCCGCTCTCAATGGCATATACCTCTATCATAACATAGATTCCTGCCTTTAGCGCCTCGCCTTCCCTCAGCAACGGAATGTATGGCTTGATTCCATCCCAGCAAACTGGAACGAATATGTTCCCATCACCGTCCGAGACCAACGGCGTATAATATGTTATATTTTCATAATAATGCTCCACAGAAATCACTAAGTATTGCTTCTCCCCCTCAAGAGGCAAGACCCATATTGGTATTACATATTCTTTCCCTCTTTCAATGATCGGCGTTACATCTATCCAAAAATCATAAGCAGCACTTTTCACTGGAACAAAAGATATCAATGCAATGACTGCAACCAAAGCCGCAAACTTCTTCACCATCACTTATCAGCCTCCTACCGCTTTTCGGCAATAATAATTGCCGCCGAGGAGGTTAAATAATTATTGCTATATTGACGATATTATGTGTTTGGGTTTTATAAAATTGGTATAGTATCGCCGAAGAAAAATATATTTTTTATCTTTGATTTTAAATACTTAAAAAAACGTGTACGAGCACATATTTCCATTTAATAATAGCCACACATAGTATTGTTCAGTCTTTTAAACTTTTTATAATAAATACTAATGACTTGTTGACTGCTCAGTGGAAACTTTATACACAATCAATGGTTAAATACCCCAGGTATTACTGAGCCACAGTATGGACATTTCCCATCCTTTATTACGTTCTTCACAACGTTAAATCCCCATCTTTCTATCAGAAGTTTTCCACAATTATGGCAGTATGTATTCTCTTTTTCATTGTGAGGTATATTTCCCAGATAAACGTAGTTTATTCCCTCCTCTTTTGCCAGATTGTACGCCATATTAAGGCGCTTCATGGGTGTTGGCGGGAGGTCAAGCATTTTATAGTGTGGATAAAACCTAGTGAAATGACATGGTATATCGGGTCCTAGGG
>Ga0180302_10000998_pt1 | contig 13228 bp, 15 predicted proteins | sample GuaBasSediGuay17_FD_121794 | JGI IMG/M metagenome (GOLD analysis project Ga0180302, IMG submission 121794) | Subseafloor sediment microbial communities from Guaymas Basin, Gulf of California, Mexico - Guay17, Core 4571-4, 12-15 cm | ecosystem: Environmental > Aquatic > Marine > Hydrothermal... | reverse complement strand
GGTTTATATTTCACGATATCAAGATATCATGTTTCGCAGCGAGACTAAAGGGGTGTTCATATGGGGGGTTGACAGAAGCCTTTATCAGGAGATTAGTGAGCTGGCCCGGAGGATTGGAAAGACCGTGGGGGAGGTTACTAACGAGGCCTATAGGCTCCTCCTCTCAACAGGCTTCTTCCTCGAGGATATGGCAAGGTCTTTTGAGGAGGGGCTCAATGGGGTAGCCGTAGTCGGCCCGGTGGGGGAGCTCGAGGTTACGGGGAGTGACTTGGAGAGTTACGGGAGGAGGGTGGCGTTCAGGGGGATTGATAGGCTGGTGTTTAGGGATGTGAGCCCCGAGACTTTTGACAAGTATGTGAGCAGGATAGTCTTCGTGAAGGAGCTCGTAGTGCCCAAGACGCTGCCCAAGATGATGGTCCTCACCAAGTGCAGGTACGTGGACAAGATAGTGGAGGAGTAGGCGGTTGAGTTGAGGTACCCACGCGTAGATCTTCACGTACACACGACGTACTCCGACGGCAGGAGCCCTATCGAGGACGTCGTCAGGGCGGCTGAGGCTAACGAGCTTGAGGGCCTGGCGATAACGGATCACGTCTACGACCCGTCTCAGAGGGTTGAGTGGCTCGAGAGGGCCTCTGAGGAGCTAGCCGAGGCTGAGCCGGGGATCAGGGTGGTGCTGGGCGTGGAGATCACCAGGGTGGGGCTCTCCGGGCTATCGATAGGGGATTGGCTGAGGAGGCGGGCTGGCATCATAGTGTGCGAGCACCCCATCCCACCTAGAGTCGAGGGGCTCAGGGAGTACCTCGAGCTGGTGCTTAGGGGGATCGAGCTCGTGGTCTCCACGCCTGGTGTGGACGTCTTAGCCCACCCCCTTAACCTGGGGAGAGCGGGCGTGGTTGAGGACTTCCGCGACCTAGGCCGCGAGTTCCTGAGCGAGGTGGCGCGCCTAGTGGCTAGCGCGGGAGTAGCGGTGGAGGTGATGAGCCAGATGTACTGGTGGTATCCGCGCATGAGCGTAGCAGCCTTCACGGACGCCTACGTGGAGTTCATCAGGTTGTGCAGGCATCACGGCGCCAGCTTCTCGATAGGCTCGGACGCCCACTCCGCCTGCGGGGTGGGGAACACCAGGTGGGCGGTCAAGGTGTTAGAGAGGGCTGGCGTTACGCGCGATGAGGTATGGCTGCCTGAGCCCTTACGCTGAGCGCCGTAGTGCGCGGCGAGGGGAACGCTATTTAGCGAGTATAGCGCTGATGGACACGTGTCTCGGCGTGTATGGGTAGCTGCTCTGCTGTTATCCTTGACGTTCGCCACGCTGACGCGTGCCGCGCCGCTGGAGGAGAGGGTCTTGATACTCTACGACGCCAGGAGTAGTGAATCTGTACTGCTCAGCACTTACCTCAGGTGGCTGCTAAGAACCATGTGGAGGATCCCGGTGACTATGGTTGATCTGAACTCCACACCTCTCACCTCCATCCCCCTCCTGGAGGGGGGCGAGCCGGTGTACACGCTAATACTCGTGACGAACATCGTGGATGGCGTAGACAGGATGGGGGAGGATGAGTGGAGTGCGCTGGAGGAGGCTGGGGAGAAGACGCCGCTGGTCACTTTCTGGAAGGCCGTAGCGATAGAGAGGGCTAGCGTGATCTTCGGGTGTAGGTACCTGGGTGACGAGAGGGTGGGCCGAGTCAGTGTGAGGAGGCACCCCCTGACTGAGAGCCTGCCAGCGACTGTGATCTACGGCTATACCGCCAGCTTGGCAGAGCCCATGGGCGGTAAGGCGGTGATGATGAGCGAGGATGGCAGGGCCCTGGTGGTAGCCAGGGGCAAGCACGTGTGGATAGGCCTCAGGGCGCTGCTGGGGATACACTCCTGGGCTGGGCCAGCCGTACTAGTCTACGCTAACCTCCCCAAGCTGTCCCCGAGGGGCTTCATACGACTGAGGCTCCCGCCCTACGCCTCGATAAGGATTGATGACGTGCCCTTCTCAACTGAGTCGTGGTTCTGGGGCTGGCAGTACTTCACGGCTGAGCAGTGGAGGCGCTACTTCTCACTCCTCAAGGAGTACGATGCCAAGGTGAACCTCATGATAATATGCTACAACGTCTCTAAGAGCACGGGCGAGTGGACGCCCTACACCGAGACGCATGGGGACGTGATAGAGGTCTTCAGGGAGGCTGTGGCTGAGGGGGTTGCGGATGCACAGGCCCACGGGGCTACTCACGTGACGCCCTTTGAAGAGTACTTCATCAATAATCCATCTAGTGACCCGTGGGAGCTGACGCTCTCAATACGCTTCGAGTTCGGCTACGACCCCCACACGGGCAAGCCCATCCCCAGACGCCTACAGGAGGAGCACCTGAGGAACCTGACGAAGACCATTGAGGAGTGGTTCGGGTATAGGCCGGTGGTATGGACACCGCCCTGGCACGTGTATAACGACGTCTCAGTGAAGATCGCGGAGGAGCTCGGCTACCTCTACTTCTCAGACGGCTTCAGGCTGACGTGGGATGAGCGGGGAGCCCCACCCTGCATCATGGGGGAGGAGGTGCCGGGAACCGCTATGATCTGCGTGCCGGTCAACGCGGACTGGGATCACCTCCCGACTAACCCTCGACACCTTAGACGCATAGTTGAGCCCCTCGTGAGAGCTGGCATTCCCATAGTCTTCATAAGCCATGGCCGTAACTGGACCATACGCTCCTCCACAACGTACTTCACGCTCAGGGATAATGAGCTGAGGCTAAGGGCTCTTAGGGAGTATGGCGTGAAGTACCTATTCTTGAGGGAGCTCGGCGAGGTCTTTAAGAGGTGGAGAGGTGTTGAGATGAAGGCTGTGCTCTATCAGGATAGAATTGAGGCCACGATAATTGTGAAGAAGGAGATTGAGCTCTGCGTTGACGCCTGGATGCCGGGCACCGAGCTCGTAAGCCTGATGATCGATAATAAGATCATCAAGCCCGGGGAACCCGTAGAGCTGTCAAAGGGCTCACACGAGCTCTTAGCGTACTTCGAGATGAAGGAGCGTAGCGAGGAGGGATTCTTGGAGGAGAATTGGCCCCTAGTAATAGTTGCTATTTTCACGCTAGTAGCCCTTGCATCCTACGTAATAGCGAGGGAGTTCCTTAGGCGCACCTGATGCTTAGGCGAGCGGTGTGAGGCACTTAGCTTCTCTTCACGATCACTGGGGGTGCTCGTCTAGGCGCTTTACTGGCGTAGCTCCTCCATTAACACCACCTCTTCGCCCACAGCCTCCGCCGCCAGCCCCTTTACGAGCTGCCTACACACCGCCTCCTCAGCTAGGAGATGGAGCCTCCTCACCCCGAGCCCGGCGGCCTTACCGCACGCGTATAGCAGTGCTTCTCGAGCACGGCTCACATCGCCGATCCACAGGCTGAGCCGTGCCTCCCCACTCTTCAGCGGCACGCCCTCCAGCACGAGGGCTGCATCTAGGGAGGGTACGTAGGCCTCATACAGCTTGGTCCACGCCACCCTTAGCGCATAGCTCCACCTGCTCTTAAGCCACGCGGTGAAGCTCGAGTATATGCGCGGGGCTAGAAACCACATGTCGGCTAGCTCCTCATAGCTCTGAGGGAATTCCCTTAAGGAAGTGTTTGGAGCTTCACAGCACGCCACGCTCACTACCACGTGCAGCACCCGGTAGGCCACGCGCCTCAGGCCACACTTCTCATAGAAGGGCACTGCCCGCCTCTCAGGCCAGACGCTGATGGCGTCACACCCCTCATGAGCAGCTATCCTCTTCGCCTCCTCTACGAGCCTCCTCCCAATGCCTCTACCCCTGTAATCCCTGTGGACCACGAGCACGTCTATGTAGCCAGTCCTCCCAAGCGCGCCCCGCTCCTCGCCTATGTAAAGCTCAAGCTCACCCACTACCCTGCCATCCAGCTCCGCTACTAGGGGGTGCTGGCCCGCGGTCAGCAGGTAGTTGAGATGTATAGCACATGTCTCCACGCTCATCCACGGCCCCCCGTGCAGGAACTTATCCTCCACGCTAAGCTCCTCGTACGAGGCCCTCGCCCCGGTCTCTTCGACAAGCCTGCGCCACTCCCTCACGTCAGAACAGTGCACCTCAACTATGCCGCGCACATCATTGAGCGTTGCACGCCTAACGCGCAGCTCCATGGTCTCACCGCAGGCCCGTGCTTTTTAGCCAGGCTAGGGTCTCTTAAGGTAGATGGTCTTAGTGAGGAAGAGGAGGGTGAGGGTTGATCCAGGGAGATGTAGGAGCTGCCTAGCCTGCGTGACCATCAGCGCCTGCCGCTCACCGGGGCGGTGTATAGGGTGCCTGGCTTGCTTCTGGGCGTGCCCCTACGAGGCTAGGGTGATTGAGGAGGTGGAGGAGGAGGTTGAGGAGGTGACAATGTACGTTGATGGCGTGGCCTATAAGGTTCCAGAGGGCGTGACGGTGGCTAGGGCGCTTGAGCTAATAGGCTTCAGGTTCGCGGAGCCTGGTCGCGAGCCATCCCTAGCCTGCAGGACTGGAGGTTGCTGGAGCTGTGCACTCGTAATTGACGGGGAGCTGGAGCGCACCTGTATAACGCCCGTCAGGAATGGAATGAGGATGTCGACCGACATCGCGGGGGTCACGCCTAGGAGGATAGTGCATGGACCTGAGCCTCACATGGTGGGCGGCAAGGCGACGCCGTGGTGGGAGGTTGATTACAGGCGCTACGTAGAGGCTGCAATATGGGTGGCGGGCTGTGACCTGAGGTGCCCACAGTGCCAGAACTACGCCGTGACCTACGATAACGTGAGCCCGGCCCTGACGCCGGAGGAGGCCGCCAGGGTGCTCGCGGCCTGCCATAGGCTTTACAACACCAGGGGCGTGGCGGTGAGCGGGGGCGAGCCCACACTCAACAGGAGGTGGCTGCTCGAGTTCTTCAGGGAGCTGACGAGGCTCGTCGGGCCGCGGGTCAGGAGGCACCTCGACAGCAATGGAACCCTACTCACACCCGACTACGTTGACGAGCTAGTCGAGGCTGGGTGCAACAACATTGGAATAGAGCCGAAGTGCGCGAGGTCTGAGACGTATGCGAGGATCACGGGCCTGAGTGATGTGGAGCTGGCGAGGAAGTACCTGGAGAGGGCGTGGAGGGCGGTTGAGTACGTGTACGATAACTACAGGGAGGAGGTGTACCTGGGGGTAGGGCTCGTCTACAACCCCAAGCTGGTGAGCCTAGATGAATTGGTGGAGGCTGGCCGCAGGATAGCCTCCATAGGCGAGGAGATACAGGTGACAGTCCTGGACTACTTCCCAGCGTTCAGGAGGAGGGACATCAAGAGGCCGAGCGTGAGGGAGATGCTGAGAGTTAAGAGAGCTCTCGAGGAGGCTGGGCTCAAGACCGTGATCGTCCAAACGAGGATTGGCCACTTCGGTCCCGGCAACAGGAGGGCAGGGCTCCTGCACTAGCTTGGCCGCGCTCTGAGCCTCGTTAATGCTGCTACTAAAGCCCTTGGATTGAGCACGGCGACCGGTAGGTTAAAGCGGTGCTTCGAGCACTTCCCCCTGGTGGCGTGTCCATCAACAGGGACCTAGTGGAGGCTAGGATAAGAGAGGCACACGATGCAATCGGGCTATTTAGAGATCTGGTGGATAGGGAGTACGAGGAGCTGGGCTTATATGAGAGGCTCTCAATGAGTTACCTCGTCATACAACTCGTGGAAGCTCAGCTAGCATATGCCTCATAGGGAAATTCGAGGAGAGAGTTGATCGCTACCCTTCAAGTACCATATGCTGATCAGGAGCAGGCTGCTGTTCTCCAGGGACGAGGGGCTTAAGACTAGAGCGGCCATCGTCTGCGGGTACCTTGACTACACTTACTCCTCCCTACACGAGAGCGCATTGAGGGGGACTTTCTCGGAGCTAGCGACCTATCACCCACTTGAGTTTAAATGGTTGACTGCCCTACACGTAAACTCTTTTTCCTAGGATCCTACGATGTTAGGCGGGTGTGTGCTTGGCCTGTGATGGCGTAGCCAGCGCCCTCAGGAGGCTGGCAGACTGGCTGGCACTGGAGAGGAACGTGGCGGTGATGGCCCTAGCCATACTGGTCATTACGATGGGTGAGGAGATGTGGGCCAAGTTCGTGCCTAAGCATCTGAGGATGTTGGGCGCGGAGGCGGCTGTCGTGGGGCTGTATGGGTCTCTCAAGCTGCGTAGCTGACAGGTTGGGGCCCTCCCGGGCTCTAGCCCTCTTCTCCCTTATAGCGGCCCTGGGCTATGGGGTGTACCTAGCAGCGCCTAACTGGAGGGTGTTCCTGGTGGGTACTGTGCTGGCCATGGCTTGGGAGAGTATGTCGCAGCCTGCAGTGTTCTCACTAATTGGGGAGGCACTGGGTAGGGGGAAGAGGGCTATGGGCTTCAGCGTCCAGTACATATTGAAGAGGATCCCGAGGGTCGTGGCCCCGCCCCTGGAGGCCTCCTCATGATGGTGCTCGGCTTCAAGGAGGGGATGAGGGTGGGATTCGCCGCCTCCATCCTCCTCGCTCTGGCAGCCCTGGTCTGGAGTGTTCACCCCGGGCTAACGTTCCTGGCAGCCTCAGCCGTGAGCGCCATTGGGCTAGCGGTCTACCTGACGTCAAGCGCTTAATACCCGTGGATCCTTGGAGAGGTTGGGGGGCCTCAGCTTCCTCCGCGGCTTGTAAGCTAGCACAAACCCGCTGTAACTCCTCCTAACGGGGAGGAAGTCGATGTCCTCGAAGAAGAGCCAGGCTAGTGCCATGAGCTCAGCCAATCCCCAGTAGAAAAACTCATCCACTACTACACGGCGCCCTGAGGGTAGCTCCATTATAGCGCACTTAAAGGTCCCCCTCCTCACATTATAGCCGACGTGAAGCTGGCCACGACGCCCTCCTCACTGGCAGCCTCTGCTAATGCGCGTGCGTAACCCTGTAAGAAGAATATAGAGTACCTCCTATCCGTCTCCTCCATCGCGAGGAGACCATCGCCGCTTAAAACCTCGGAGACTGAGGAGAGGAGCCTAGCCATATCCCATGGATCGAAGTGGGGAGCTGAGAACCCGTACAATAGGGTCACGTCGGCCTTCAAGCCGAGCTCGTGGACCCTCCGCGCATCAGCTTCGACAGTCCTCACCTCACGCCCCAGCTCCTCAGAGCCCCACACGGAGGCTACCTCGAGCGCACTCCTCCTCAGGTCCAACGCCGTGAGCTCAACCTCCACGCCCTCTTCATCAAGCACCTTGGCTAGGGCTACACCCCCTATCCCCGTGCCGCCGCACACGTCCAGCACTGACACCCTGCGCCTAGATTCAAGCAGTTTCTTAAACCAATCATGCTCCAGTAGCTTCCTCACCCGGTCTAGCGCCTCCAAGTACTTGCGCATGCCCTCCTCGCTACGCGGATCCTCCACCCATTGGACCAGCCCATAAAGCTCCTCCAGCCGCTCCCCCAGAGGCTTCCTGCCCATCCTCCCACGTGCTAAAGACCCGAGGCACATATGAATGCTAGCATATACGTGAGGGCCTCTAAAGCGCTATCTTACTCATCCTCAAAACTTACTATTAATGTACCTATTATAATTTATAAAGTGTACATATAATGTACAACACTAATTAGTTGTACATTGGTCGGGGAGTTAAGCTACTCATCGCTTATAAGCTCGGAGAACGTTTAAGCCTCTAAGGCACACCATACCCTGTGCCGGGCGTTAATGTGTCGAGGGTCAGGGCAATAGCTGTGGCCTCGCTGATGACGGCGCTCGTCTTCGTCGTAACTGCCAGCTTCACGGTGTACATCCCGGAGACGAGGGGCTACTTCAACCTGGGGGAGGCGGCTGTCTACATCTCCGCCCTCCTGCTGCCGCCGCCCTGGGCAGCCCTGGCTGGTGGAGTTGGCTCGATGCTGGCGGACGTGGCCTTAGGCTACCTCCACTACGCACCGGCCACCCTCGTGATAAAGGGCTGTGAAGGGCTAGTGGCCTCATTCCTCCTCAGGAGGAGGCCGAGGGGCGCACTGGCTGAGAGCAAGGCCCTAGGGGTGGCGGCCTCCCTGCCGCTCCCTATACTCCTGGCGCTGCTCGGCTCCCTCTTCTACACGGGGACTGTGGAGCTTGCATTGGCGCTACCCCTCACCCCCATTGCCAGCACAGGGGTGGGGAGGATAGTTGGGGGCGTGTGGGTGGCAGCAGCCGCCGCCCTAGCCGCGTACATAGTCTACGCCAACTTAAGGGGGCTCGGCACCGCGTGGACCATATTCTCCCTGACCTCGGCTGGCATCGTGATGGTGGCTGGCTACTTCATCTACGAGCAGGGGGTGCTGGGCGTCGCGGCAGTCGCGGAAGTCCCCTTTAACCTCATGCAGGCGCTGGTTGGGGTTACCGTGGCCCTGATGTGTGAGAGGCCGCTTAGGCCTGTGGCGCTGAGGAGTTAGAAGCCCAGCTCCTCGTTGACAAGGACTACGTGGAAGTCTGTGCGGAGGGGCTTCTTCTCCAGTATAACCACTACACTGCAGCCGCGGGCGGGTGCATCGCAATCTACGCAGCGGCCGAGCCTCACGCAGGGATTATCCAGCCCCAGCCTCCTCCAATTCATTATGGCCGCCACGTTCTTAGCCCTCCACAAGCCCTCCTCCACGTCCCTGACCAGCTTATTCCTGCCAGCCACCACTACCACCCTCCTAGGCCCGAAGATCATCGCGGCCACCCTGTTCCCAACGCCGTCCACGTTCACGAGCTTGCCATCGAGAGTAACGGCGTTAGCGCTGCAGAGGAACACATCGGCCGTGAGCTCCAGCCTCCTGAGCCTATCGACCTCCTCCGGCGGCGCCTCCACCCAGTGGTGGATGACCCTATGGCCCCTCCTCTCCAGCTCCTCGATTAAGCCCAGCTCCCTGATAGTCACTGAGCCCCCCACGCCTACCGTGCTGCCCTCGGGGATCAGGCTCAGCACGATCCTCCTAGCCTCCTCTCCATCAAGGGCGACATGTGCGCTGAAGCCGTTAGCCCTCAGCGCCTCAGCCGCTTGCTCGAGCCTCATCCTCCAGAACCACTCCCTAATCTCCCGATACAAGCTTCATCACCTGGCGAGGGCTATGATGGAGACCCCAACCATTATCAGGGCCACTCCAATTGCCTTAGCTAGCGTGAGCTGCTCGCCGAATAGCACGTGGCCAGCTAGGAGCACTAACGCGTAGTTAAGGCTCACCAGCGGGTATAGCCTGCTCAACTCCTCCAGCCTGAGGGCGGCTAGCCACACGAGGGTGGAGAGCGCGTACAGCAACACGCCCAGCAGGACTAGCCCGTTCGTCATCGTGCGGATCAGCCAGGCTAAGCTGAGTGCCCCACCCCTAGGCACAGCTGCCCTCCACGCCAGCTGACCAAATAGCCCGAGCAGGGCCGAGACCACGCCTAACAAGACTCCCCTGCTCACCTCGACCTCCCCCAGGGGGGCTGGGTGCTAGCCAATAAAATCTTCATTGACTCTGGGCTTCGCGATGGTTAGGGTTATATCCTAGCCCTCACCCCCTAAACGTGCCTGAGGTAGAGCCGTCAGATGTTTGGAGGATCTTAAAGGGAGCTGGGGTAAGGAGGGTAAAGTTCGTAGTAGCCGATATAACAGGGATGCCCAGGGGCCTCATTCTGGACATCAATGAGGCTAAAGATGCGCTTGAGGGCGGAGTATACTTCGATGGATCTTCAGTACCGCACTATGTCGAGGTATTTGAGAGCGACGCTTATGCAGTGCCAGACCTCTCCTCGATATACGTCGAGCCCATACACAAGGCCGCGTGGGTATTCTGCTTCGTGGCCGACCCGAAGTGTGCTACTAAGAGAGATCCCCGCAGGCTTTTAGCTGAGGTGATTGAGGGGCTGGGGAGGAGGGGAATCAGGGCGAGGGTAGGCATTGAAGTAGAATTCTTCCTAGTTAGGACCGGGGATGGGGGGATTAGGCCAGCGGATAGGGGCGCCTACTTCGATGTCTCCTACTCAAATACCGCGCTCCAAGTAGCTGAGGAGATAGAGGCCGCCGCTGAAGGAGCCGGTCTTGGCTCGTCAAAGGTCCATCATGAAGTGGCTGCTGGCCAGTATGAGTACAACATACCGGCGAAGGACCCGCTGAGGGCGGCTGACAGCCTTCTATTCTTCAGAGAGCTCGCCTCACAGGTTGCGGCCTCCCATGGGCTGAGGGCGACTTTCATGCCAAAGCCCTTCTGGGGCATTAATGGGAGCGGGGCTCATGTCCACTTTAACCTCGAGAGGAATGGCGTCAACATATTCCGGGGGGATAACGGACTCTCACAGGAGGGGCTGTACTGTCTAGCGGGAATCCTGAAGTACGCCAAGGTTATCTCAGCCCTGGCCGCCCCCACGGTCAACTCCTATAAGAGGCTGGTGCCGCACCACGAGGCTCCAACGAGGCTCGTCTGGGGCTACCGGAATAGGAGCGCGCTAATAAGGGTGCCAGCTTACCTGAGCAGGGTTAATAGGATAGAGTATAGGCAGCCAGACCCCCTCATGAACCCCTACCTCACCTTCGCAGCCATGCTGCTCGCGTCCATGAGGGGCCTAGAGGAGAAGCTGGAACCCCCACCCCCCGTCGAGATGGCGGCCTACAGCCTGGATGGGGCTGAGGAGACGCCGCCCAACCTCGGCGAGGCGGTGGCCCTCTTTAAAGCTGGATACCGCGAGCTGGGCATGCCGAGAGAGCTGGCTGAAGCGTACGTGAGGGCTAAGCTGAAGGAGTGGAGGGAGTACCTAGAGGCTTGCGGCCCCTGGGAGGAGACCTGGAATAGGATCACGGACTGGGAGTACAGGAGGTACCTGTAGCGGCCTCAGGGGCTGCCGCCTCTTCACGGGTCCGCAGTGGTCGGGCTCCTCATCATCGCCGCGGGAGAGTTGCGCGAGAAGCTTTTAAGCTGAGCGCCTCCACACTGACGGGTGATGACATACCTCGGGGGCGACCTTGTGAGCGGAGCGGTCCTACGCTGACCGCAAGGCCTATATAGCTCTCCCGCGTGGAGCGTCGGTGGTCGCGTGATAGGCCTAATCCTGGCCGCGATCGCGGCTCTCATAGTCATCGGCCTGGCGGCGTACGTGATCTACCTCTACAACAGGTTCCAGGCCCTGAGGAACGCTAGCGAGGCGACTCTAGGGCAGATAAGGGTGGCCCTCAGGAAGAGGCTTGACATGATATCGCAGCTGGCCGAGGCCGCCAAGGAGTACGCGATATTTGAGCGGGAGACTCTCGAGAGCGTGACTAAGATGAGGGCAGCCATAGGCTCCGCGCCGCCGGAGGAGGTGAGCGGCATAGACCGCGAGTCTAGACGCATACTATCCAGGATTATAGCAGTGGCCGAGTCCTACCCAACGCTCAGGGCGGCTGAGCCCGTCTCCAAGCTGATGGACTCAGTGAAGTCGGTGGAGGACGAGATAGCCAGGCTCCGGTACACGTACAATAACATCGTCCAGGAGTATAACACTAGGATCGACACCTTCCCCTCCAGCCTCGTGGCTAGGATGATGGGGGCTAAGAAGATGCCCTACCTCGAGGTGGGCGGGGAGGAGCTCGAGGAGAGGCCTAGGATAAGCCTGCGGGAGAGTCGATGAGTGAGCTCAAGTGGGTTGCCGCCGTCATAGTAATCTCGGTTATCATTGCAGTACTAACCTACTCGCTCCCAGATATCTTTACCAGGCCTTCAGGCGACGTGACCGCAGAATACATCGTCACCTACGATCCCCACACGGGGAAGCTGGTTGAGCGCTTCACCTATCGCGTCAGCGGGGGAGGGTACACCATGCTCTACAGGTTCTGGAAGGCCCCCCTCTCGCTGGAGCCCCTGGGGGAGCCGCACGTACAGCTGATAGGCGTTAAATGCCCGCCTGGCGCGGTGCCCTACGCTAAGGACTACGCGGGGAGGGTCGCGACTAAGGGCCCATGGGCCTTGGAGATTAAGGAGAAGGCGTATAGGAGTGAAGCTGGCTGCTACTTCCCAGGTGGAGTGCCCCCGGGCTCTCACGTGGTTGCTTACGAGTACGTGCTCGTGCCCCCCGCCGAGTTTGACGGGACTAGGTATCACATTAACTTGAAGTTAGCTGACGAGCACGTGCCCTACACTCGAGTCCTGGTTGAGATAATAGTGCCCAGGAGCGAGGTGGAGAGAGTGTACGTGCATACGCCCACCTACTCTATAGAGGTGTTGGAGGATAGGGTGAAGGTGGAGGGCTGGAGCTTAGAGAATCAGCTGTTGGAGATCGAGCTCGTGCTAGCTGGCAAGGGCTACCGCGTAGTGGAGAAGCCTTTCAACGGCGACGTGCTCTGGGAGGCTGAGGCTTCCAACACGGCTTACACGGTCGCCTACCAGGCGCTGGTGGGGGCGGCCTGGGCCCTGCGCATAGCAGCCGTAGCTGCCCCCGCCTTCTTCATAGCCTTATACCTCACGCGTGGTAGGGAGAGGGGCTTCACCGTACCGAGCTACCTACACTACGTACCTAACCCCTCCCGCAAGCCGTGGGAGGTTGACCTGCTGTTCAGCGGCGACGCGACGACGATAGGGCCGAACGCCCTGTACGCCACCTTACTGGACTTAAAGCGGAGAGGGGTTATCAACATCGAGGTCTCGGAGGAGGATGTCGTGCTTAAGCTGGCTCGTTGGACTGACGTAGAGCTGGACGAGTATGAGAGGAGGGTAGTGGACGTCATAAGGTGGTATGGCGAGAATGGTGTCCTAAGCTTCAGGAAGCTCGAGGAGCGAGTTAAGGACGATGAGGGGCTGGCGAGGGAGTTCTCAGCGGTGTTCGGGAGCCTGATCAGAGGCATGCCGTGGATGTCGAGTTACGCTAGGAGGTTCCTAGTGAAGGCGGGGTTGCGGAAGTACGCGATAGCCGCTGCAATCCTCCTATTCCTCGGCACTGTGATCTCACTAATAGCCCTTGACGAGCCTGCCTTCAGGCCCTGTAACGTGCTCCTCGCCGCCGCGATGGGAGGCCTGATAGCACAGTCCATCGCCATAGCTCTGCCACCCGAGCAGGTGTTCGGCCGGTGGAGGGATGAAGCATATAAGGAGTTCCTGGAGTGGCAGGCGTTCAGGAGCTTCCTCAAGGACTTCGCGATGATCCAGAAGTACAGGCCCGACGACCTCTCCATCTGGCAGGAGTGGCTAGTCTACGGGACGGCGCTCGGAGTTGGCGAGGAGGTGGTGCGAGCTATGGAGAGGCTCAACATTCCAGCGCCCGCGGAGGCCGCTCTGATAACCC
>Ga0180302_10000997_pt1 | contig 13229 bp, 14 predicted proteins | sample GuaBasSediGuay17_FD_121794 | JGI IMG/M metagenome (GOLD analysis project Ga0180302, IMG submission 121794) | Subseafloor sediment microbial communities from Guaymas Basin, Gulf of California, Mexico - Guay17, Core 4571-4, 12-15 cm | ecosystem: Environmental > Aquatic > Marine > Hydrothermal... | reverse complement strand
TATTATTTATTTTCGCATTTCGGGCGCATTAAATCCTTCAGCGTTTGTCTGCTGTTTTAATAAAGCAATAGGATTTGAGAGGCGGAAAGGGAGTTGAAGAACTAATAGCATCGTTCCGTCAAATAACCGTCAAATAAAATACCATATGCATGAGTGAGTATAGGGGATTTATTGAGCAAACATCGCCAAATAAATGCTTAAGAAAAAATTATTTGTTGATATAGTGCTTATTTATTGCGATGAGTGAGAAGGTGGAAGAAATTGCTGTATCTGTAAGGCGTGAGTGTGCGGAGGAACTTAGAAGGATACTGTACTCTAGGGGTATACTGGACGGTGGTAGAAAAATTGTTGACGATAGTGATATGATAATAATCCCAGTATTGAGTACTGACGGGTTGGAGGAAATTCTCTCCCGCTTTGGTGCATCAATTATTAAAAGGGAACTTCCGGAACGCCCTAGGCAAAAAATACCCTATGAGAAAATAATTGAGAACCTAGCGTCCGTGCCTGAAGAAGCGCGCAAAAATGCTCCTTCTTATTGGGAAAAGATAGGTGATATTGTTATAATAAAAGTTCCCAATGCGCTCAAGCCTTGGGAGAGAGAATTAGCCTCCACATACGCAAAAGTGCTCAGGGCAAAAACTGTGGTAGAGATAGAGGAGATCAGGGGGAAGGTCAGAGAGCAAAAGGTCAGGATATTATATGGGAAGGATACGGAGACCGTGCACAAGGAAAATGGAATACTGTTCAAGATTGATGTGGCGAAGATTATGTTTTCAAGCGGGAATGTTGATGAGAGGATTAGGATGGCGGAAATTGATATGGGGGGCGAAGTTGTGGTTGATATGTTTGCAGGCATAGGGTACTTTACGTTGCCTGTGGCTGTGCATTCTGGGGCAAAAAAAGTCATTGCTTACGAGATTAACCCAGTAGCCTATAATTACCTCGTGCAAAACATAAGTCTGAATTGTGTGGAAGATGTTGTGAATGCATATAATATCGACTGCGTAATGGCTATGGAAGGCGTAGCGGATAGGGTGATAATGGGTTATATTCATGACACATACAGGTATTTGGGGAAAGCTTTGCGAATACTTAGGGGTGAGGGCATAATACACTACCATGAAGCCTTTCCAAACGAACTTATTCCAGATTATCCAAAGAAACTTGTGGAAAAAATTGCTAGGGAGTCTGGAAAAATAGCCAAAGTGGTGCGTATCAAAAGGGTTAAATCATACGCCCCTGGTGTAAGCCATATAGTTCTTGATGTTCATATAAGGTGAAAATTGCTCACTCAAAGACCATCAGGCAACGCTCGTCACCCTTTCCAACGCACTCAACTTCTCTTCCCTTCATGTCCTTTCTGTGGAGTAGTGAGAGATAGCCCTCAAAGTATCCGAGAAAATATGCGTCCATCGGGTATGTAGACACCTTTCCCTCCGCCACTGACAGCCTTCCAACGGGAAATCCTCTTTTGCATATTATCTTCACAGCATTGCCATCATCCTCTATCGCAATCCTCCCCCACCCAATTGACGCGGTCTCCGCGCAAATGTACCTGTAGTGGTTTTCAATGCTGCCCTCTATACCCGCCATCTTAAAACTCTCAGAAACAATCTTGTAAAACGACTCACCGTACGGCTTGCCAATCCTGTGCATGATGGCAATCACGGACTCTCCAAGCAAATTGTACATCTCGGTGAATATATTGTATAGCAGGGCGGCACGAGACAAAATTATGGGTATGTCCTTGTACAAAAGAGCACCGTTTTCAAAATCCAGCCTAATTGTCGTCATATACTCCTGATATATTTGCTTCACTTCCTCATATGATGGTTCAATTCTCACAACCACCACCTTTCAATGTGTATTTTCAATATGTAATGCCATCTCCACAATATATACTTTATCATCAGTCTATCGCCCACCTCTCATCGCAATGTGCATCAAAATAGTTAGCCGTTAACATCAGGGCATAAAATTTTCAAGCATGTCCGCTTCATCATCCAAGGCCAAGTCTCTTAAAACATAGGCGAGAATGGAAAAGTACTCGTCTTTTTCTGCGTCGAGCAGTCTCCTAATACGCGATGATAGCACTTTGCCCATTCTTTGACTTTCATTATCAAATCTCCACACATTTTTTTCCTCACCAAGTGCAAATAAAAAGCCGCACAGCAGCGCTGAGGTTTTGATATCTTCTCCGTGAACGCCAAAAATACGCCTCAGGGCACCGCTTTTTCCCTCTGTCCTGTATGCGAGTACAATTTCATGCGCCAACCTTGCATGCGGTGCTTTGACGCCTGGAAACTCGGGAGGAAGAGAGTTCAAAGTCTCTATCTTTTCAAGCACGGCATCCCACACATTTGCAACTTTTTTCACATCAATGTCCACGTGTCTATCAAAACCCATAGCCTTGAGTATATCTCTTCCATACTTATCCCAGTACCGTTTTATGATACTGTTAGCGTCAGAGTTTGCAGGAATAATGAGTTGTTTCTCGCCAGAGTATATTGTTCTAATAGCAACCCTTTCAAATTCTGAGGAACAAAAATCGTTAAGGAAGGCATCAATGTCCTTGCCATAACATTTTCTTCCGTGAACTATTACATCCCCAAAAATCATACCGTCACATGCTCTTTTGACAAATTCCCTGTCCGATATTCTCCTAGCCCTGTATTCGGAAATTATTCCCACATTAATGTTGCCCAAGACGCATGAATCGCAATGCACTGCGCACTCTACGCACCTCACGGATACATCAATAACGCCCTCCACATCAGGGCCTGTGATTCTCTGCACTATAACACCGTATATGTTCGTATCATCTCTACAGCACTTCGACGACAAAAAAATTCTGTGCTTACCCAGAGAAATTACAATGCCGATATCTCCCCTTCCGCATCTGAACCCCCCATCCTTCATAACAAATCCATACTTGCTTCTTGATAATATGTCTGCAATGATGTCCGCGTTTATGTTAAAATTCCTCCCCATACAAAAAATGCCGTTTTTTGTTGAAGCAATCCAAAGTTTGTTCTTTTTAGCAAACTTTTTGTACGCGTACAACCGCCAGATTTCGTTGTCAAAGTTCTGAAGACCAACAAGAACGTCCTTATCAACCTTACCCCTAACAGCATAATGCGCATCGCCATCGGCATATCTTGCCCTAGCAAGGATGGGAATCCTCCCCTGCATATTGAGTATTGAAAGCACTGCAAACCCCCGAACAAGCATATCGCCCTTTTTTGCCCAAGATTGAATTTTTCTTTCATTGCTGATATCTGCAATTCTTTCAATCCTCGTCTTAATTCGAGTAAACGGGCATTTTTTACATTCTCCCAAGCATTTTGGAATTATAATCTCAGGCCTTTCCAAAATTTTCGATGCTGTGGAGAGAATGTCATCTTCTATTTTCTTAGAGCGCACTGTGCCTTTCATCACGATCTTTCTCATCGGGTTCAACAACTGCCAAAAAAGTATATAAAAGGTTTTGTTTTACATGGGTCGTGATGAAGGCTGTTGAGTGGTGTATATCTTGCGGTGTGCGGCTGGTGGAGGAAGGCTCTGTGGTGTTTCCGTGCCCGAACTGTGGCGAGGAACTAATTGGCAGGTGCAAGCGATGCAGGGATCAGGGTATTCCTTATGTATGCAAAAAATGCGGTTTTGAGGGGCCGTGATCTGTATGGGAAAGGTTGCTGTTGAGTTTGTTGTTATGCCAAAGGGTGTTGAGATTGATATGACAAAACTCAGGGCAAGGGTTGAAAGCGCGCTCGCCGAGATAGCGAAGCCTCAAAGGATGGAGGAAAAACCAATAGCCTTTGGCTTAAGGGCGTTACACGTGCATCTCATTGTCAACGACGAGGGTGGAATAGTTGACAGGATTGAAAAAGCGCTCAGGAATATAGATGATGTGGAAAGTGCAGAGGCTGTTTCCGTAACACTCATTTGAGGTATGCACTGGGGAACACTTTTCGCCAAAAAGCATAAAAAGCCCTTGAATGTACAAAGGGTGGCGGTGCATATGGTAACAAAGGATGACGTGATGAGTGTGCTGGAAAAAGTTTACGACCCCGAGTTAGGGTTGAGCGTTGTGGACCTAGGATTCATATACGATGTTAAGGTGGAGGATGATAGAGTATCTATTAAGATGACCGTGACCGTGCCAACATGCCCGCTAAGGGCTTTGATAGCAAAGGATGTTGAAAGGGCTGTTAAAAGCATAGAGGGAGTAAAGGAGGTAGATGTTGAGATTGTTTTCGACCCTCCTTGGTCGCCCGAAATGATGAGTGATAAGGCAAAAAAGATGTTTGGCATGGGCTAAGTATTTTATAGTGCCTGACAAATACTCCCAACGAGTACTATGAGACTGTTTGGCTCATCAGGCATACGCGGCGTGGTTGGTAAGGAAATAAATCCCGAGTTAGGGCTTCGAATAGGTATGGCACTAGGTTATGAATGCAAGGAAGTGGTTGTTGGCATGGACACAAGAACTTCATCGCCAATGCTTCAATCATCAATAATCTCAGGGATAACTGCTGTTGGAGGAAATGCACATCTTGCTGGGGTTGTTCCAACACCAACGCTAGCCTATGTCACAAGGCATTTTGATGCTGGTGTAATGGTAACAGCATCCCATAACCCCCCTGAGTATAACGGAGTAAAACTGTGGAACAGAGATGGCATGGCCTACACAAGATCTCAGTCATTGGAATTGGAAAAGAAAATACTCGATGAAAACATTCCATATGCCCCATGGAACAGTGTAGGCTCTTTATATCAATACCCGAACGCCGTACAAGAGCACATGGGTGCCATTATGGAGCGGGTTGGGGAAGTAAATGGGTGTGTGGTGGTTGATTGCGGTTGTGGTGCAACATCAGTAATAACTCCATATCTCATACGCGCCCTCGGCGCTAAGGTTATAGCCCTGAATTCGCAATTGGACGGTTTCTTTCCTGGAAGGGTGAGCGAGCCGAGGGCTGATGCAATAAAAGACGCAATATCCCTTGTGAGAGAAAAGAACGCAGACCTTGGGATAGCTCATGATGGGGATGGGGATAGGGTGGTGTTCATAACGGGGAAAGGAGAGGTTCTGGAGAGCGATCGCGTCATAGCGGTGTTGGCGCATACCATGAATGTGCGTAGAATCGTGGTTCCAGTCAATGCTTCGAGGGTTATTGAGGATTTCAATCCGCAGGCTGAGGTTGTGAGGACAAGAGTGGGGGATGTTTTTGTTGCCGAAGAGATGAAAAAACACAATGCAGAGTTTGGCGGAGAGCCGTCAGGCACTTACATATTCTCCAATTTTTCGTACTGCCCGGATGGCATTTACATGGCTGCGCTCTTTGCAAATCTCGCTACAGAGCATGGAATAATTGAGGAGTTTTCAAATCTTCCCAAATATCATACTGTGAGAAAAAACATATCGTTTGACACAAATGAGGCTAAAATCAAATTTATGCATAGATTTATTGAGGAATCAGGGAAATTTGAGGGTGAGATCACAAACGTGGACGGTGTAAGGGTAGACATGGAGAATGGATGGTTTTTGGTCAGACCTTCGGGCACAGAGCCAAAAGTTAGAATCACAATAGAGGCTTTGAGTGCTGAAGATGTGAAAAATATCGAGGTTGTCCTCGATAATGCAATCAAAAAGTGCATGGAGGATTTGCAATGGACGCGGTGATTCTAGCAGCAGGAAAGGGCACAAGACTGTTTCCGCTAACAAGCGATAGACCCAAGTCCATGCTTCCGATAGCGGGTAAATATCTCATCGATTACCAAGTTTATGCACTGATTTCTGCAGGAGTTAAGCGAATAACAATCGTTGTGGGCTGGGGCAAAGATAAACTTGTGAAGCATGTTGAGAAACAAAATTTTGGAGCAAAGATACGGTTTATAACACAAGAGGAGCAGTTGGGTACTGCACATGCTATAGCATGTGCTGAGCACGTCGTTGATGGGGATTTTTTATGTGTGAATGGAGATATTTTATTCTCTTCAGAAGATGCAAAAAAGATTGCTGGAGGCAAAGAGTATGCCATGGGTGTCTGCACAGTTCCTGATGTTTCAAAGTACGGAGAGGTTTTGCTGAAGGACAATAATGTTGCGGGTATTGTGGAAAAGCCTGAAAGATTTGGAACTGGTACAATAAATGCGGGAATTTACAGGATGAAAAGGGATGTTTTTGATTTAATAAGGGACATAAAACCATCGCAAAGGGGCGAGTATGAAATAACAGATGTTTTGAATAGGCTGGCTCAAACATCAGCCCTAAATGCGGTAAAATTGTCATTCTGGATGGAAATAGGGTATCCTTGGGACATCCTAAAGGCTAACGAATATTATATGAGGAATATTGAAGGAAAAGTTGAGGGAGTAGTGGAAAAAGGCGCCACAGTAAAGGGGCCTGTTGTTCTGGAGGAAGGTGCTGTGATAAAGAGTGGAGCGTATATTGAGGGTCCAGTAATAATAAAGAGCGGCTCCGAAGTGGGACCAAACTGCTACATTCGACCCTGCACGGCACTATACGAAAGAACAAAGGTGGGCAACGCTGTGGAAGTTAAGAATTCCATAGTAATGACTGGGAGCAAAATCCCGCATCACAATTACGTGGGTGATAGTATTATAGGCGAGGATTGCAACCTAGGCTCTGGAACAAAGATTGCGAACCTGCGCCTAGACAATAAAAACATAGTGTGCAGTGTGAAAGGAAAAGATGTCAATACTGGAAGGAGGAAGTTGGGTGCAATAATAGGACATAATGTGAAGACTGGTATTAACGCTTGCATATATCCGGGCACGATAATAGGATCAAATACCGTGATAGGTCCTGGCTCCCATGTATTTGGCACAATAGGCGAGAATCGCATAATTCAATAAGTGGGGCGATTGTAAAATGATAATAGCGCAGGTATGTCCCTACTTCTATCCCCACGTAGGCGGTGTGGAGAGCTATGTGCAAGCGTTGTCCATGGAGTTGGCAAAAAGGGGGCATGAGATACATATTATAACATCAAGGTTGCGTGGGTATAAGAGGAGCGAAGAGATTGACGGAATAACCGTACACAGAGTTCCAACGCCCATAGTGCTGTACAACACGCCCTTCAGCCTAAAAGTTGGTGCGAAAATAGACGAGATAGACCCACATATAGTTCATGCTCACACTCCTCCACCAATAACAGCATACAGCGCGATAGTGCACTGTTACAGGCAAAGAATACCATCTGTTCTAACATACCACTGCGATTTAGAGCCACCCAGCCCGTCATTTATCGGCAATTATCTCATAAACACATACAAACGCCTGTTTATTGGTCGCATGTTCAAGCGTGCCTCATATCTTTTGCTCACAACAAAGTCTTACGCAGCCACATCCTCCACAGCATGGAAGTATGAATTTGATGTGGTTCCAAATGCTGTAGACACAAAAAAATTCCACCCAATTGAGGGAGAGAATGAGGTAAGGAAGAAATACCGAATCAGGGGTTATGTTGTTCTGTTTGTTGGCAGGCTTGTACGACATAAAGGGGTAGATTATCTGATTAAAAGCGCAAAATACGTGCCAAACGCTAAATTTTTGATTGTGGGAGATGGAAATATGCGCCCCTATCTTGAGGATCTTGCAAGAAAAGAGGGTGTTAAAGACAGGGTAATATTTGCGGGAAAAGTAAAGGATGAGATGCTTCCAGAATATTATAATGCCGCCGACGTTCTCGTTCTCCCATCAATATCAAGGCTTGAGGCTTTCGGAATAGTGCTTCTCGAAGCCATGGCGTGTGGAAAGCCCGTGATAGCAACGGACATACCTGGTGTTAGGGATGTCGTTGACGAATCCTGCGGTCTTCTTGCAGAGCCAATGGATGAGAAAGACTTAGCGGATAAGATAAACACAATACTTGGTGATGAAGGGTTGAGGGAAAAAATGGGAAAAAACGCTAGGGAAAGAGTTCTGAGAAATTTTCAATGGCCCGACATTGCTACCCGAATAGAGAGGATTTATTACAAGGTAGTGCAAGATTTCAAGTATTGATTTAAAACCTCATATGTCGAGCATAACAGTTTCACAGTTTTTGGGGACATAGACGTTCATATCATCAAGCTCTGCCGCCAATGCTTCCCTGTTATCTCCGTGGCAAAGCACGACAACTTCAGGCTTGCATCCCTTTATGAAATCAAGCAGTTGGCTGTGGCCTGCATGGGCGGAAAAATCGAAAAAACCGACCTCACACTTCACCCTCTCAACAGCGCCATATATTTCAAGTTTACCCTCGTTTAAGAGCATTCTTCCATTGGTTCCCTCGACCTGATACCCTGTTAGAAGTATTGCATTCTTTTTATCATCCTTAATCTTGTCTATGTACCAGAGAACGGGACCACCATCCAGCATTCCGCTTGTTGTTAAAATCACATCTGCAAAACGTAGTGCCTTCTCCCTACCTTTCGGCGAATGCACAACCCTGACATCCTTTTTTGCCTTTTTCAGCGCCTTTAAATTCTTTATGTACTCAGGATACCGAAAGTAAATTTTGTTCACAGTTTTCCCCATACCATCAAGCCATATCTCGTACCCTCTATTGTGCAGTAAAAGCATCATTTCCTGCGTTCTTCCCACGGCAAACGCAGGAACTATAACCTTTCCACCTCTATCAACAACCTCCTCAACCTTTGATAAAAACTCATATTCTATACGATCACGGCTCATGTGCTCCCTGCCTGCGTATGTGGACTCAATTATTAGAACATCTGCACTAATCGGGTGCGTTGGCTTCATAAGCCTTGTTGCTATTGTATTTATATCCCCAGTGAAAAGAACAGTAGTATCTCCATCTCTGATTTCGTACATTGCAGAGCCTGGTATGTGTCCAGCAGGATGGGGTATTATCTCCTTATCATCAACAAATATGTGCATCCCATACCTTATTGGTACGAAACTGCGCATTGTTTCTTCAATCTCCTCTTCCCCATATGGTTGGGGATTTCCTTCATACGCCCAAACATTCAGGCAATCGTGCAAGAGTATGTCAGAAACAGCAATAGTGGGCTCCGTTGCCATAATTCTTGGCCTATGCCTTGCGGAAAGCCAAGGCAGCATCCCAGAATGGTCGAGATGGGCGTGCGTTAGAAAAACATCCTTTATCTTCACATTATCTGGCACTTTTTGCGGAAATTGCGGGGGCTTGGTTGGTGCAAAACCATAGTCAAAGAGCATGCTAACTCCGTTCTCATAGAGCATTGCCATTCGTCCAACCTCTTCCGCACCACCAAGGAACTGTATTTTCATAGCCATCACCCATATTCTCCCTCACACTATTTGAATGTTACCCCGAGAACGGGGTGATAGGATGTATTAGGGCGTAGCAGGCGAGGACATAAAAAAGTTTAGCATATTGTTAAGGCGAAAGGAGAGGCCTATTATCTCCACACAGCATGCTGCGGAAAACATTAATGAATAATTTTCATAAAAAATAGATAATAATCAAATAATTTATTGAGTTGGATTAGACTAAGCCTTCATGATTTTCATCCAGCCGTTACTCTCGTATACCGCCAATTTCTTTTTCTTCAGTATGGCTTCAAACTCCTCCCATGTTATCTTTTCAATGCGTTCATTATTCCCACGAGTGAACTGAATGCCATCAGCCGTTCCCTTAATTTTCCCAGGAAAAAGCCCCTTGCTCTCGGCAATTTTTCTCGCTTCCTCAACACTAATCTTTCTCATGGGCATTTTAAATCAACCTCCCGATATTGATTTTTTTTACCACTACCCATATACTATGCCTACTATATATACCTTTCGTGCAATCTGGGTGTGGAATGAATCTGGGGTTATTACCCACCTCCCTGCCGTACATCATCGCATTCTTGAGGATAATTTTGTCGTTGCCTCTAAGCCCCTACCTAAGAAATACCCATTCTCTCCATAAATTCCTTTATCTCCCTCACCTTCCTCTCATTGCCTAACTTCCTGTAACATTCAATCGCTTCTATGAACTTCTCCCTTGCTTTCTTCCTTTTCCCCATATCAAGTAAACACCTTCCGTAATCGTAGTAAGTGTCTGCAATAGAATCTAAATCGTTGATTTCTTTTAAAATTTTTACGCTTTTTTCAAAATACTCCACACACTTGTCCCATTCTCTCCTTTTATGGAAAAGTAACGCATAGGTATCCATACATCCTCCAACATATCTCTTTATATTCAACCTTTCGAAGATGTCCATCGCTCTATTAAGGTATTCTTCTGCCATCTTCAGTTTTCTTCCCGCGAGAATGTATATGTATGCAAGGCCATTCAACTGATATGCCATGGATAGAAGACTTCCAATCTTTTCCGCAATCTCAAGTGCCTTCCGCCTATACTCTTCGGACGCATCAAAATTTCCTGTCTTCGTGTATAAAACACCAAGATTGTAATATGCTCTTGCAAGTTCGTTCTTATCTCCCACCACCTCCAAAATCCTTATACCCTTGAAATAGCAATCTTCGGCAATCTCATACTTCCCCTTCTGCTTGTAAACAATATTCTACACATACATACACCTGGCTCTCCAGTCGTGATCTCTGCGAAGATTTCGAAAGTAGAAAAGCAGTGCATTCCTCTCTTTTTTTTCCTTTTTTATTCTTTCAATAACACCCGCACACTATAAGTTACTATGTCCATGGCTATGTGATGATTTTCACCTGACTTTTGCCACTTCAATCCTCCACCATAACAAAAATTTGCCATTTCAGGTTTTCAAAGCAAGTGAACAAGATAGTAACTGATTCATCTTCAATTATCCTTCTCCAGCATCGTCCTTTAGGTCATACGCAAAAAACCCTTCATCTCTAAGTTTTTCTTGATATTCTTCGCTATTATGCCGTACACTCTCTCACCATAAAACTCGTATTTTTCGCCTTGGCCTTAAGATCGGTAAGTATTCTGTACGCATCCCTTGCCCCAATATTTTTTCCACCACTTGCCACAGCCTCTGCCATCAATCTTGCCTTCCGAAATTTGCCTCTTTTTTTTACAATATGCTCATTCATTTTGCCCTATTTATTGCCATTAGTATTACATGCTTAAAATCCTCGGCAGTAGCGCCCACTATTACCACATCTTTAGCCCATTCCCCTACACATCTCTCAACGCTTTCGCACTCTTTTCCCATAAGCATATTCTCAAGGTCAAATATCTTATTTTCGGGGTGAAGAAAAAAATCCCCCGATATCGTTATTTGACATATTTTGCCATCATCAATACCAACACGCACCTTTATCATCTTTCCACCACTTACCTTAAGCACAGCATTACCCACACGCATCTTTATCATCTCATGTGATTCCACTCATAACTACTGTATTTTTCTACAGCAAGCCTCCTTGCCATTTCAGCCTCAGTATCGCTCATATTTTGCTCTTCAGCGCTCATATGAAGTGCTTTGCAAAAGCCGTTAATCAGCGCATCTATCACATCATCCTTGCGATAATTGTCTAGGACTTGTTTGATGGATATTACACGCTTTTTCACGTCCTTGACTATCTTATCCCTCATTTTTTCCTCGGGAACGCGCAGGAGGGTGAACATTTCGTCCACATCAACATCAAGCAAAAGGGTTCCATGCTGTAACACTCTTCCCTTCTTTCTTGTCTGAGCGCTCCCAGATATCTTTCTACCACCGACCAGAATGTCGTTTATGCCTGCAAATGAAGCATTTATCCCTAGAGCACCGAGAGCATAGATTATGCCCCCACATATCACCCTGTAGGATTCGAGAATGTCCGCAGGCACAAGTTTTTCGGGCAGTACTACGGAGTACGTTATTTCGTGCTTGTGGTAAACCGCACCACCACCAGTTATTCTCCTAACAACATCCACACCCCTCTTTTTGCACTCGTTAAGGTTTACCTCCTCATTTATGCTCTGGAAATACCCTATGGTTATTGCGGGAGGAGACCACTCATAAAGGCGTAATGTGGGCACATCTCCAGCGAGCAATATTGCCTCATCAATCGCCATGTTTTCGGCGGCGTTCCTTGGACCTGTTAGCAGAAGACGCATCTTTGTGCTCATCACGGGTGCTAAATACATTACAGAAATAAAAGTTTGGCCATTAACCTTTTATATACGCATAATCATCTCATTAATTGATGGGTGATGGGTTAAGTGTATACATGGAGACGTACGGTTGCACCCTCAACAGGGGCGAGAGTGAGTGGCTTAGGTGGGCGCTTATTGCCTCAGGTGCTAATATTGTGGATAAGGCTGAGGATGCCGATGTCTGTATACTGGATACGTGCGTGGTAATAAGGCACACAGAAAAAAGGATGGTGAGGAGGGCAAGGTATTTGGCAAGCCTAGGCAAGCCCGTGATTGTTACCGGATGCCTAGCCTCAGCCATTCCTGAGGTGCTTGAAGACGGCTTTATAAAGATTCCACCAGAAGATAAGTATAAAATTCCGCTTATTCTTTCACTTAAGCCCTCAGGTTTTGCTATTGAAAGGGGCATAGAGGCAGCAGTGCCCATATCCACGGGCTGCCTTGGAGAGTGTACATACTGTATAACGAGAATAGCGAGGGGGAGGCTGAAGAGTAAAGAACCCGAAGAGGTTGTTGGTATGGTGAAAAGCCTTGTAGAAAAAGGTTATAAAATCATTAAGATGACGTCTCAAGATTCCATAGTTTATGGATTTGACATCGGATACACCCTTTTTGATTTGCTCAACGATGTGCTTTCAATAGATGGGGATTTTTACGTACGAATTGGCATGATGAATCCGAGGTTTATGATGGAGTACGTTGATGACATAATATCGCTTTATAGAGAGCGGAAGGTGCTCAAGTTTCTCCATTGCCCTGTGCAGAGTGGCAGCGACAAAGTGCTTGCGCTTATGAAAAGGGGGTATAAAGCGTCAGATTTTGAGTTGATAATAGAGGAGATTAAATCCAAGATTGATTGCCTCAACTTAGTCACAGACGTCATTGTGGGCTTTCCAGGGGAAAAAGACGAGGATTTCATGCGCACATACGACCTTATAAAGAGGGTTGAGCCTGACAACGTTAACATCACACGCTTTTCCCCAAGGCCAAAGACTGAGGCGTTTTATATGGGCGATTTACCCCATGGAAGGATAGCCAAGGCTAGGTCGAGAATGCTCACGCGCTTGGTGTTTGAGATATCTTTTGATAAGAATCTGAGGTATATTGGCAAAAAACTAGATGTTGTAGTTGTTGGCTCTGGTAAGAAAG